>JAABUV010006072.1_pt1 | contig 13365 bp, 17 predicted proteins | sample 5559971 | NCBI WGS metagenome assembly JAABUV01 (sample SAMN10711881, study PRJNA513362) | rock metagenome | isolation source: Antarctica rocks | place: Antarctica: Victoria Land, Knobhead nord | collected 2015-12-19
CTTGCCCTTCGAACTCGGTAGCAACGGCTCGATCAACGCCCACTGAGGATCGGTCAACACCTGATCACGTGACATGCCCCAACAATCCCGCAGGTCACAGCCACAAGTAGGGAGACACGCCCTAGCCGGGTGGAGCAGCCCGCAGATGGTCGGCCGCTACGCCGCCAGCGCCGGCTCCGAGCGGGCCCGGGACAACTTCCGCAAGGCCGCGCTGGGGGACCGACTCTAAGTAGGCCCATGCGTCCCTATCGACGGGGCCGACGTAGAGCACCGCGCCCTCCTCGCCGTCGCTGCCCAGGAACACATCCGGTCCTTCCTCGGCGAGCAGGTCGCGTGTCTTTCGCAGGTAGCGCGCCTCGCCACGCACGATCTCAGACCGACCCGACCGTACGGCGGTCGCAAGCTCCTGCGCCTGGACACGCGGGGAGCGATGAGTCATGCACGTGAGCCTAATGGGCACAGCGCTCTGTTAGGGTCTGCAACACGACGACCCGTCGTCCTGGCTCGTGGGGCATCTGCCGACCACGCTATGCCGGACGGGCACGACGCAGCCGGAGGCTGTCGTGCCCTCAACACCTACGGAACGCTCCCTGGCCGCTCAGATGGCGGCCCACGCCTTGCACGCGCAGGTAGCCGACCCGAGCGCTCACACCGCACCCGCCCGCAAAGCGGCCTTGGAGCGGTTCGAGAGGCAGGTCGACCCCGAGGGACTACTGAGCCCGGGCGAGCGAGCCCGACGTGCTGAGCATGCCCGGAAGTCGTACTTCCTCAAGCTCGCCCTCCTGAGCGCGCAGGTACGGCGCAAGAAGGCCCGCATGAGCACTGGGGAGGCGACTGCGGCCACCCCCCACCCGGGCAGCCCACCGGGCGCGCAGCCCGCCGCGAGTCCTCGCCGGAACCACGAACGGCGAGAGGTCAACATCAGTCAGCCGTGCCCCAATGAGGCCGCCTAATGCCCGGACACGACGAACGCCGCCCCCGGGCAGGTAGCGGCGCAACGTCGAGCAACAGCAGCACCGCAGACGATACGCCCGCCGCCCTGTTCGGCGCGGCCGTGTCGGTCGGGGCGTACGGGAACCGGACCACCAGCTACACCCTGCCCGACGTTGCCTCCCCCCACGTCCGAGGACCAGGCCCGCGGCCGCCGACGACCGGGCCGAGCGACGCCGAAGCGCCGCAGTGGTGGTGGAGTGAGGCTGAGCGGATCGTGCTGGCGCTGGTCACGGCCGGCCGCACGGTCAGTAGCGACGACTTACACCTGCGGTACCCGCACGAGCCGAGCGCGACCGGCGCGGCGTTCGGCGGTCTGTTCAGCCGGCTCTCACAGGCCGGGAAGATCAGGGAAGTCGGCATGATCAGGAGCGTTCGGCCCGAGGCCCGCCGCCGCCGGATTATCCAATGGGGCCGGCCGTGAGCGCCCCGCACGACGAAAGCCGCCCTACCGGGGGCGGCCAGTCGCCGATCATCGTGCAGAACCTCGACAGCGCCGAGCGTACGACCCCGGTCCGACAGCCGCTGCCCAACGCGCCAGCGGTCGAGTACGGCAGCGGGCTATTCCCTCAGCACGCCGAACTGCTTGCCGCGTCGGCTGTCCCGCCCGAGATGACCCGCGACCGGGGCTATCGCTCCGTCGACACCAAGGCCCACCTCGAGTCGCTCGGCTACACCGCGGTGCAACGCCGGGTGCCGGGGCTGCTCGTGCCACTACACAGTGGGGCCGGTCGGTGCGTCGGCTTCCAGTACCGCCCGGACGACCCGCGCACCACCGAGACGGGCCGGCCGGTCAAATACGAGACGCCGGGCGGGCAGGCGAACCGGCTCGACGTGCCGCCCGGCGTCGGACCGAAGCTCGGTGACCCGAATGTCGATCTGTGGATCACCGAAGGAGCGCGCAAAGCCGACGCCGCAGCGCATCTCGGTCTGGCGTGCGTCTCGCTGTCCGGTGTGTGGAACTGGCGCACAACCAACCCCAGCGGCGGGAAGGTCGCCCTGCCGGACTGGCAGGACGTCGCCCTCAATGGCAGGCGGGTGGTCCTGGCGTTCGACTCGGACTCCCGCAGCAACACCAGTGTCGGCAAGGCCCTTGACGCCCTCGCCGGCTACCTGAGCAGCAAGAGCGCGCACGTCGTGGTCTGCCAGCTCCCGGCCGCAGCGGACGGCAAAACGGGCCTGGACGACTACCTCGCCGCCGGGCACAGCCTGGACGACCTCGCCGCCCTCATTGTCGAGCACGCCGAGGCGGCCCGGCCGGCCGGCAAAGACACGGCCGCCACTGCCCTGGTCGACCTGGTGCGACGTCGCTACCGCCTCGGGCTGTCCACCGAGGATGAGCCGTTCGCTGTGCCGCACACCGGCCCGCGGGTCGTCCGGCCGCTGCGAGGCGGGAAGGGCTCGCTGCGGGCAGCCCTGGCCGCCGCCTACTACACCGACGCCGGTCGGGTCGCCCCGCAGCAGGCCCTCGCGGAAGCACTGCAGACCGTTGAGGGGATGGCGCAGGAACTCGACCCCGAACCGCTGCACCTGCGGGTCGCTGAGCATGACGGGGCACTGCACCTGGACCTCGGGGACCCGACCGGCCGAGCGGTCGTGCTCAGCGCCGCCGGCTGGCAGGTCGTGGAGCAGCCGGCCCGTGCTGTTCCGCCGCACCGCCCTCACCGGGGCGCTCCCGACCCCGCAGCGTGGCGGGGAGCTCAGAGAGCTGTGGACGCTGCTCAACGTCACCCCGGCCGACCGGCCACTCGTGCTCGCGTGGCTCGTCGCCGCACTGCTGCCCGACATGCCGCACCCAGTCTTGGCCCTGCGAGGCGAGCAGGGCAGCGGCAAGAGCAGCGCGTCGCGCATCCTGGCCGCGTTGCTGGACCCGGGCCCGGCGCAGACCCGCAAGCCGCCACGGGACGTCGACAGTTGGGTAACGGCCGCCGCCGGGTCGTGGGTCGTCGCGCTGGACAACGTGAGCACCGTGGCCGAGTGGTGGTCCGACGCGCTGTGCAGGTCTGTCACCGGGGATGGGGACGTACGTAGACGGCTGTACTCCGACGCCGACCTGACCGTCTTCAGCTTCCGCCGGGTCGTGCTGCTCAACGGCGTCGACCTAGGCGCGGTCCGGGACGACCTTGCCGAACGCCTGCTGACAGTGGAATTAGCCCGCATCGGCGAGCGCGGCCGGCGCCTGGACGCCGACCTCGCCGCGCAGTGGCAGCAGGCCCACCCGCGCATCCTCGGGGCGCTGCTCGACCTGTCCGTCCGGGTGCTGGACACCCTGCCGACCCTCCGGCTCGCGGCACTTCCGCGCATGGCCGACTTCGCCCGGGTGCTCGCGGCCGTCGACGCTGTGCTCGGCACTGACGCCCTGGTCGCCTACATCGGGCAGGCCGGCGAGCAGGCCGCCGACGCCGTCGACGCCGACCCGGTACTCGCCGCCGTCACCCGCACGATCACCGCGGCGTGGGAAGGACCGGCGGCCGAGCTGCTAGACCTGATCGCTCCCAACGCCGAGCCCAGTCGCCAGCCGAAGGGATGGCCGAAGGACTCCCGCGCCCTAACGGCGCTGCTGCGCCGGCGCGGACCGTCGCTGCGCCGGCTCGGCTGGACCATTGAGGATCTCGGACGAGGCGGCAAGGCATGCGTCGTCCGCTTCCGCCTCGTTCCACCAGACGGCACCGACGAGGCAGGCGACGAGGCAGGCGATAGCGACCCTGGCAGGCGACGTCGCCTGCCAGGCAGGCGACGGGCGATGACGTCGCCTGCCTCACGGCGGGCCCCTGGCCTGCGGAAACACCCTCAACTACCCCCCAGGCAGGCGAGGCAGGCGACAGGAGCATGCCCTCTCTACTTGAAGGTTTACGAGAAGGGCAGGGGGAGCGGCCAACAGGCCAGCCAACCACGTCCATGCGAGATGTGGCGCTAACGTCGCCTGCCTCGCCTGCGTCGCCTGCCGGGGCCGTCGACCTCGGACCATGCCGCCGAGGCTGCGGCCGTCAAACCGTGGTGTACGGCGATCGCGCCGACCCGTTCTGCCCCACCTGCCGAGCAGAACTCCAGGCTGCCTCGTGACCTACCTGGACGGCACCCGACCCGGTGCCAGCCCTGCCCGAGCTGGTCGAGGAGGCGAATCTGTGGGCCGCGCAGGAGCGGGCGCCGTGGGACCTGTTGGCCGACGACCAGCTCGACGGCACCCCCGCCTGCGCTGCCGCCGCTCTGACCCGAGCCCGCAGGCGAGCGACCGCATGAGTGACCACGACGGGGCTGCCGCCGGCGCCTGCCACCCGGCTCAGAACAGGGGGCGGGGTCGAAACTTCAGGGCCGATCGGGCAGCCGGGAGCTTAGTAGGTCGCGTCTTTCCGGTACGACTCTGGGGTGTTGAGCCAGAATCTTTTTGTTTGGGGGTCACTGTGGCTGGACGTGGGTTCACACCGAAGCCATCTGACCGGCAGCGCCGGAACACACCGAAGGCTTTGGCCTCGGTGACGGCGCTGGTCCCGGACGTGCCGTGCCCCCCGCCGCCGGCCGGTCTGCTGAAGGCAACCAAGGGGCAGTGGGCGGCGTTCTGGCGCTCGCCGGTCGCCAAGCTCGTGGACACCGCCAGCGACCTCCCGGCGCTGTCCCGACTGTTCGAGCTGGTTGATGACTGCGCCCGGTATCGGGCGAGCATCCGGTCCTCCCCGTTCGTGGAGGGGTCGCAGGGCCAAGAGGTCCGTAACCCGTACATGAAGGACTTGCAGGCGGCGCAGGCCGAGCTACGCCAGCTCGAGGACCGTTTCGGTCTGTCCCCGCGGGCGCGGCTGTCCCTCGGTGTCGTGCTGGGTGAGGCGAAGCGGTCCCTGGCGGACTTGGGGGCGGCGTTCACCACGGATGAGGGGGACGCGGATGACGGCGACCCTCGTGAAGGATGACTGCATGGGACGGCCACCTGGACCCGGGCGCTCGCCGGGTAGCCTGTCCAAGCGGCAGACAGCCAAGCTACCCAGTGCGTAGCGTCCCGGCCATGAGACGTGCCGCCTGCGCCCTAGTCCTGCTGGCCGTCGCGGGTTGCGGCAGCAGCGGGACCGACAGCATCGGCAGCACGGATGGTGGCGCGCCGACCGTCGAGGCGACCACCGAGGCGGCGGACCTCGCTAGTCAGCTACGGGACGAGGACATGAGCGACGGCCACGTCGTCGCGGCCACTCCGGACTACCAGGCTGCCTTCGCGACTCTGCAGACTCGGTGTAGCGACAGCCCGGCCAGGCTGGCGCTGTACGTCAGGAACGCCCTCCACCTGCTGCAGTCGAAGGGCATCAACGACGAGACGCGGTACACGCTGCTGCAGCACCTCGCGGACAGTGTGCCCGCAAGCGCCGGGCCGCCGCTGAACTGTCAGGAGATCGCCGGGGCGTATGCGATACGGGAGAACAAGATCGGATGAGGGGACTCTGGCGATGACGAACCCCACCGAGGCATTCCAGTGTCTGGGTCTTGCTGCTGACTGCGCTGCTCTCGCGATACTGCACTACGAGCACGTGGACGCGCACGGCTTCGACGGTCCAGGGTCGCGTCCGAACGTCCGGGACTTCTACCCTGTCTACGGATGCGCTGTTCCCAGACCATGGACGGCCACTAGTGATCTCCCATCGCCGTCGAGGCCATAGTCGCGGAGGGTCGCTGGGCGCAGGTACGGCAGGGCACGCAGGCGCGCCCTCGTGTTCGCCGTCCTTCGTTGCGGTCCCGCCATGCGCATTCAACCGGACCGCTTGACGTTGACGCCCAGCGACTGCCCGAACCCTAAGTAGCAGCGGCGAGGCGGTCCAGCGCCGGGCGAGCGAGACTTCTAGGCACGACGGCGCGAGCTGGCCGGGGGTCGCGCTCGGTTGGCGCGGCTCGAGGTCGTGGTCAAGGACGGCCAGTCCGGTAAGGACCTCAACCCGCCTTGCCCTCGTCGCCGCCCTGGACCGGCTGGACCGGCGCCAGGCCGACGTGCTGGTCGTGGCCAAGCTCGACCGGCTCTCTCGCTCTGTCGCCGACTTCGGTGCACTGCTCGACCGGGCCGGGCGCCGCAGGTGGTCGGTGGTCTGCCTCGACCTCGGCGTCGACACCACTACCCCGGTCGGCGCCTTCACCTCGCACGTCGTGTCGGCCGCCGCGGAGTACGAGCGCCGCCTTATCGGTCAGCGCACCCGCGACGCCCTGGCCGAGAAGCGGGCCCAAGGCGTGCGCTTGGGCGGCCCGCAGCTCCTGCCGCTGGACGTCGTGCGACGCATCGTCACCGAGCGCACCGCCGGCCGCAGCCTGCCGGTCATCGCCACCGCCCTGGCCGCGGACTAGGTCCCCACCGCCCGCGGAGGCAGCAGGTGGTACCCGTCCACCATCGCCGCGGTCCTGCGCTCCCAGGCGGCCTTGGGGATGAACGCCTGAGGCGACCACGCGCACTGCTCGCCGGGCGTACCGTCCTGGCCGTGAGCCCCCGCCGCGCCCTGCTGCTGCTCGTCGCACCGCTCGCGCTCGTCGGATGCAGCAGCAGCTCAAGCACCGGCACGTCGCCCGCTGCGACACCGCAGCCGATCCTCACCCACACGGTCACCGCCGGCCCGTGCTCGCAGGTGTTCGCTCCCGGCAAGGTCGTGTCCAGCGCGTTGCAGGCGAAGGGCTGCACGCAGGCTGACGGCGGGACACTGCTCGTGACGGTGCGGCCATGCACCGACGGCAGCCAGCTCGCCGCTAGTGGCGCCGTGTTCGGCGTCGTCGGCCAGGTTGCGGCTGCTGGCGGTACCAGCTCCTCGGCGTACATGCAGGCGTACAACCACTGCTCGGGGCTGATGCCGCTGGCGCCTCCTCCGAAGTAGCCGGCGCCCGGTTTGGTCACCGGCAACCAGCCGAGGTGCAGGGTGGGGCCTGGTTCGCCCGGGGCTCCCGCTCCGTCAGTAGGAGATGTTGGTTTGGAAGTCCGACGTGACCGGATCCGCGCTGTACTTGTCCTGACTGATGAGTTGCACCGTCACCGTCTTGCCGGGGGAGACCTGATTGGCGCTTCCCTGCAGCGCGCCGACCTGAGAGCCGTTGCGCATCAGCGTGATCGTGAACGTCCCGGTCTTGTCGGAGTCGTTCGTGTTCGTGATCCGGGCCGTGCCCCCGAAGTTCCCCAGCCCGTCGTTCGCGGGCTGGAACGACTGCAACACCCAGCCCTTGTCGTTTGGCTTCCCGGCGTCGGCAGGGGGCGCCGCAGCCGGCGCCTGAGTGGTTGGTACTAGTACGGGTGACGGAGACTCGCTTACCGGAGCGGCAGGGGCGGTCGTCGTCAGCGGGTCCGTCGCTGTCGTGGGCGTACTCGTGCTGCCACCACTTGCCGCGACGATGATGCCGATGAGCAGGATCACCCCCAATGCGAGGGCGATCCGCAGCTCCATCTTGCTCTTCTTGGGGGGCATTCCGTAGACCGGCGCACTGCCACCAGGCCCGTAGAACTGCCAGCCCTTCGGCGGCCTGCCCCACTTCGGGTCCGGCTTCCAACCCGGTGGCGGCGTCCAGTCCGCCGACGGGGGGGCCGGCCAATTCGGAGGGCTGTTCCAACGTCCCGTTGGCTCGCTCATGCCCGGACCGTATCGCCGGGCGCGCCCGTTTCGCGGACTAACGCCCGAACTGGGTCTGGCAACTGGCTGCCGCGGCCGGCGGGGTCCGTGTGGGCGCGTCGGGAGCGTTTCGTGTCGGTCTGATCCCGTAGAATGGCGGTATGCACCAGTCGCCTGGGCTCAGGTAACCGATGGCCGGGAAGCGCTCCGTCGAGGTGGTGTTCCCTGTGGACACGGTGACCGCAGCGTTCCGGGACCGTGAAGGCTACGGCTCGCGCCTGCTCGCCGGGAGCAGATAGTGCCTCTGAGCACGGGTCTGCCGAATATCCCACCGGACCCGACCCCGACCGTCGCGGTGCAGGTCGCGTTCACCAACGACCCGCTGGACCCGGCGCCGACGTGGACGACTGTCGCAACAGCCGAGCAGGTCACGACCCGCCGTGGTGGGGCGTATCAGCAGGCGCAGGCGCAGGCCGGGACCGCCACCATCGAGATCGACAACGCCGTGCCGAACGGGGCCACAGGCGCCCCGTACACGCCCGGGAACGCTGCGGGGTTGCTCCCCACCCCAGATCGGCCCGTCCGGGTTCAGGTGACCCCACCTGCGCCGTACAACGGCACGACGTACACGATCCACACCGGCAACGCCGACGCGTGGGAAACCCGGCTGGACGCCGCTGGTCTGGACTACTCCCGGGCGACAGTGAAGTCCGTCGATGGCTTCCTGGCCCTGGCGGGGATCACGCTGCGTTCGACGTTGGCTCAGGAGATCCTGGCCGACAACCCAGTCGGGTACTTCCCGCTCGGTGAGCAAGCCGGCTCACCGAGCGCCGGGAGCCTTGCCGGCACAGGTGGGCTGCTTGGGCAGAACGCGCAGCTTGGCTATAACGGTCTCGGTGGCGGTGCGGCGGCATTCGGCGGTGCGGTCCTCGCCCCATCCGACCCAGCAACGGCGCTTGCGTTGGGGCCGACCTACAACGGCGTGAACGGGGTTGGCGGGGCACCTTTGGCCCTACCGTCTCAAGCGCTGCTGAGCGTGGCGGGTGGGTTCACCGTCCAGTGCGTGTTCAGCGCTGTTGCGGTCACCCCCAACCACTCGCAAGGTGGGGCACTGCTCGCCGCTACCTACTCCGACCTCGGCTTGTTCTACCAGCTCACCCTCAACGACGACGGAACCATCTTCCTCGTTGTCTACGCCCCTGGTTTCAGCTCCTCTAATCTGTATGCCCAATCCCCGCTGGGGTCTGCGCTTGGCTACACGGACGGCAAGCCGCACCTGGTTCACGCGACGGTCGGCGCCGACCAGACCACGATCAGCCTGTACGTCGATGGAGTCCGCGTCGCGAGTTCCAGCGCGGGTCCGGCGCTACCAGTCGGTGCAGCAAGTAAGGCGTGGGCTGGTTTCGTGAAGGGTGCACCCCCTTACAGCACCCTGTACTTCGATGGGCAGCTCGCCCACGTCGCGCTCTACCAGTACCCGCTGAGCGCGGCCCGGGTCGCCGCGCAGTACCAGGCGTTCCTCGGCTTCCCAGGCGACCTGTCCGGGGCCCGGGTCGGCCGGATCTTGGACTACGCCGGGGAGATCAACGACGCGGCGCACCGCAAGCTCGACCCGGGCCGGTCGGCCCTCGGCCCGGCGCTGCTCACCGGGCAGTCCGCGCTCACATCCGTGCAGGACGCCACCGCCTCCGAGCAGGGCCTGTTCTTCAAGGACGGCTCGGGCCGCAGCGTGTTCCAGGACCGCGGCCACCGGCAGAACGCCGTCTCCAAGGTGACCCTCAACATCGCGGACGACAGCCTGCCCGTCGAACCAGACATCATCTTCCAGTTGGACCGGACGTTCATCCGCAACGACATCACCGGCAGCCGCCCTGGTGGCGCTGTCCAGCGGGTCCAGGACGCGACGTCGCAACGTCAGCACCGGCGCATCACCGAACCGTCGCCGCTGACGATCAACCTCCCGGACGACGATGCCGTCCTCAACGCGCTGCAATGGCGGCTGTTCCACCTGAAGCAACCCGCCGTCCGGATCCCGCAGTGCTCCATCAAGCCGGTCACGAGCCCTGCCCTGTGGCCGTGGGCGCTCGGTCTCGAGGTCGGTGACCAGATCACCTTGGCGAACCTCCCGCCGACCGCCCCCGCCGCCACGATGAACGTGGTGATCGACGCGATCGAGTTCCCCCGCAGCAACGCCGACGAGTGGGTTGTCACGTTCCTGCTCAGCCCCGCCGAGCCCTCCCAGTACCTACGTGCCGACGGCGCCCCATCCGCCCATACCAAGCTCGACTCGGGCCTGAAGATCGGCTGGTGAGCTAGTGGCTGCGGTTCCCGGCCCGGCGCACAGTGGCCATCGCTGCATCCCGCAGTGCCGACCCTGACGCCGCGCCGCGTGAGCTGGAGCCCGCGGGAGAACGCCGAGGACAAGGGCAGGCGCTACCTGCTCGACGGCCGGCTGGTCGTGGAACTGGCCCAGCCCGGCTACTTCCGGGCGACCGTCCGCGGTGGCGGCCAGATCTACTGCGTGACCTTCGGTCGCGGTGGGTAGCACTGCACCTGCCCAGCCCGCAGTCTGTGCTGCCACCTGGTCGCCGCCCACCGCATCGCCGCACCGACCGACCGGCCATGAGCGGGGTCGCACCTGGCGCGCATGCTGGCGGGGTGACGATGATCGACTGGCAGGACGAGGCGGCGTGCCGCGACGCCGACCCCGAGGCGTTCACCGGCGAGCAGATGACGGACGAGGTGCTGCGCGTCGTCCAGCGGGTCTGCGCCGGCTGCCCCGTCCAGGTCGAGTGCGCCGGCTACGCCCGCGAGGTCGAGGCGGTCTGGGGCTTCTGGGCCGGCGTGTGGCGCACCCCGCGCACCCCGGCCGCGGAACGCCGGGCAGCGGCCTGACCTCCGTAGCCCAGGGCCCAGTGCTTGCCTCCGCGGCACCCGTCCGCATTGTCTACCGGCCAGGTCCACAATCCCGATTCGGCGCGGGCGGCGGCGAAGGACAGGCCCTGCGGCGCCATGGTGTGCCCCCGCACGCCGGCCCGGAATGGTGTGCTGCCATGAGGTATGGCTAGTGGACGTTGCTCGCGATGTTGGGCGGCACCGGCACCACCACCGCCACCGGCCACTCATCACCCCCTACGCGGGCCGTGACGTTCAGGCGGACCACGGACGCTCGGTCCTCAGCCAAGGCAACCCGCCATACAGCGGTGCTATCTGGGGCAAGCCGCTCGTTCCACTGGGCGCTGCCCGGCGAAGCGCCGGACTGGTCCACGCCATACTGGCCCGTCGTGAAGCTGACCCCTCGCCCTTCGGTGATCTCGACGGATACCCCTGGCAGCGGCTCGGCAGAGGTGAGCCGCAGCACCAGCCGGTACCAGCCGCCCTCATTGACTTCCTCGATGTGTCCCACGAAGGCCGGCGTCCGCTCTGCCTTCCGGCGCTCGACTTCGATCTTCGCCAGTCGCTGCACCGAGATGGCCTGTTGCCTGGTGTAGACCGCGCTGAGAACCGCTATTACGACGGCAACCACCGAGACCGCGAACGCAGCTATTGCCATGCCCATCACCGTATGACCCCGAGGGAGGACACGGCTGCAGCCTTGGACCAGCGGCGTACGGTGCACGCCTGACCGGGGGAACACGTCGTGGGCTTTCCGCAAGAGCGTCCGGCTCGGCCCGCTTCGTCACCGCAGCCCGGCGGGGCTTAGACGCCGGCACCGGCCTCGGCCCCCTCCGGGTGAGCAATAACAGCCGAGGACGCCCGTACGACGACAGTGCCCGTGTCGGGGACCTGCTCTGTTCTGGCGGTCCACCCGCAGGCGGTAGGAACCGCCAGCAGCCCCGGTCGCCGTGGTGGTGGCCGGGGCTGCTGCATGCGTGGGCAGGGGGTCAGCTTGGTTCGTCCGCGAAGATCAGCCCGTCGAGGGTGGGCACGTCGCCGTCGAGCAGCAACGGCCACACCTGCGCAGGCAGGACCTGCTGCGTCAGTAGTGACCACAGCAGCGCCGTCGTCCGGTAGCCACGTAGGGCGTCGGGAGCATCCTGCTCGCCGCCACCGTCGAGCATCTCGAGGACCTGGCCGAGGTTGAGCAATAAGCCCGTCGTGTCGCTGCCCACGATCGCGCCAGCCCCGTCCAGCAGCAACGCCGCGAGGCCGCGGGCCTCATCTGCGGTGTAGTCCTCGGTCCAGCCGGTGGGCGGGTCCACCCGCACGCCGTCGACAGCGCCCGGCAGGTCACCGTCGAACCGCTCGCGCTCAACCTCAAGCTGGTCGGCCCGGGTGCCGTCACCGACGCGGACCGTCACCGTCCCCAGGGCACGGCGGTGGATCGGCGGGCACCAGATCGGCGGCACCGGCCGGCCCTCGTGACCCCGCGTCCCCAGCACCTTCGCGTAGTGCTTTGGGTACTTGGCGCGCAGCCGGGCTGCCTCGGCCTCCAGCTCCACCGCAGTGGTCCACTCCTGGGCGTGATCGGTCTGGCACCAGCTCGGGCAGTTCAGGGTCCGCGGGTCAGCGGGCAGGGTACTCGTGGTCATTGCGGTGCCTCTCGGTAGGGTTTCCAACAGCAAGGGACTACTACCGCCGCGCTCACGAGATTGCCGCCTGATACGCCTATCTGCACAGCGCTCCGAGGTTGAGTGCTCATAATCCCTCGGTCGTGGGTTCGAGCCCCACCCGCCCCACTGCAAAACCGCAGGTCAGCGGGCATCTTTCTCGGGCTGACCGAGGGACACGGGCCCCCGGACCAAGATCATGCTCACAAATTGCTCACACTTGACAGCGAACCTGCTGGCCCTCCCGGTAATCCCTTGGTCCACCGTGCGCGACAGGCCGCGGAAGCTGCCACAGTCCGTGGTCATCGTGGCCCCTATGGACGCGACCTGCCGGGGTGCCCGGTGAGCCCGCGCCGGGCGCTGCCGGCGGGCATCCGCGGTCGCGGATCGGTGTTCACCTACACCTGGCGCGACGGCGCCGGGCGGCAGTACTCCCGCAAGGCCGGCGACACCCTGGCCCAGGCCGAGGCATTCAAGCGGCGCATCGACGACCAGCTGGCGCTCGGCACCTACACGCCGACCTCGACGATGACGTTCGCCGCCTACGCCACCGGGTGGATCGAGACCTGGCCGCTGAAGGACCAGACCCGCGAGCGCTACCGCGGAATCCTGCGGCGCGAGCTGCTCCCGCAGTTCGGCGGCTACCCGCTGGCCAAGATCCACCCGCACCACGTCCGGAGCTGGGTCGCCGGCCAGGTCGCCGGGCCGCTGTCAGCAAGCAGCGTCCGCCAGCACATCGCCGTCCTGCGCAGCTGCCTGAAGGCAGCGCAGATCGACGGTCACCTCGGCGAGCTCCCGCTGCTCGGGGTCAAGATGCCGCGCAGCTACTCCCGCCAACCGGCAGTCCTCACCCTGACCCAGGCGTTCGCGATGATCGACGCCGCCCCCGCGGCCTGGCAGTGCGCCATCGCCACCGCCCTGTTCACCGGGCTGCGGCTGGGCGAGCTCCTCGCCCTGACCGTCGACGACATCGACCTGCCCGGCCGGCGCCTCAACGTCCGGGCCACCCTCACCGAGGTCAACTCCCGCACGCCACGCCTGCAGCGAGAGGAGCCCAAGAGCCGGGCCGGCTACCGGCAGGTCCCGATCGTCGAGGCCCTGGCCGCCCGGCTCGAGACCCACCTGGCCCACCTCGGCCCGACCGACGAGGGCGCCGTGTTCGCCAGCCCCGTCGGGACGTGGATGAGCAAGAGCAACTTCTACCGCGACGCCTGGAACCCGACCCGCACCGCCGCCGGCCGGGAGGACTTCACCTTCCACGACCTGCGCCACAC
>JAABUV010006073.1_pt1 | contig 13363 bp, 11 predicted proteins | sample 5559971 | NCBI WGS metagenome assembly JAABUV01 (sample SAMN10711881, study PRJNA513362) | rock metagenome | isolation source: Antarctica rocks | place: Antarctica: Victoria Land, Knobhead nord | collected 2015-12-19
GTCTCGTTCCTGCGCCTGAAGAGCGCGCTGAAGAAGAGCGGCAGCTCCGGCAGCGCGGAGAGCAGCCCCACTGCCTCGCTCATCAAAGTCCAGAGCCCGCGGCACGAGGCCGCGCAGGCGCTGGCCTAGGTGCTGCACTGCAACCAGGAGGCCCGCCAGGTGCCCCCTTGCGGCCCTGCGGCCCGCGCGCACGCGCCCGGTGTAAACCCTTGTTGTCCCACGTGGATGCACATGCACCGACGCTCAGGCGGGGCTGTGCAGGCGCGCCAAGAGTCTGGCAGCAGCGCATCGCAGAGTGGCAGCCCGGCCGCGGGCGAGGGTCCGCTGCGTGCCGTGCTCATCTGCTGCGAGGACTGTGCGCTGCCGGTCGAGGCCGTCCTGGGCGAGGCCGCTGGCGACGTCCTGGTGATAAGGTGAGGCCTGCGTGGCTGCAGGGTGGGCCTCTGCGAGTGCCGCCCGGCGCTCTGCTACGGCTGCCTGCCAATTTGCCGGCCTTAGTCATGGCGGCGCCCTGGAGTGGATGCTGCACGGTGCCGTCTGTGTTGTCACTGTCGCTCAACTGCTTCACAAGCGGTAGCGCATGGTCTTGCGTAAGTGCGTTCTTGGTGCGCGAGCGGGTCTACCCGTGCCAGTGCCCCGTGCGGAGCGATGATATCTGGTTAAGTATCAGAGTTGGCGCTTCCCGCTGCTCACGCTGCCTGTGATCTCTTGGCAGGTCTCCCGGAAATGTTGTCAGCGAGGGCATCGCCACAGCGGCCGCGCTGGCCGTGCGAGACCGCGGCGCGCGGCTGGTGGCTGTGGTCGGCCACACGCAGGTGGGGCCCGCCTGTGGCTGTGCCGGGGTGTGGGGCGGGCCTGCCTGGTGGCGGTGGCGCGACCGACTGTGTTGGCGTTCGTGCGAAGTGCGGGTTGCGTGCTGCGGGCGCCGACTGGTGAAGTAAGCTTGCACCTTTTGCTCCTTTCCAACTTCTCGCCGGCACAAGTGGCGTAAGTAACGAGGTTTGCCTTTGCGTTGGGCGCAGTGTGCGGCGGCAGAGGAAGGCATCCGTAGGTACCAGAAGGACGTGGGCTGCGCCTGGCCGTGGGCGCCCGCCGCGCGCACGTCGGTGTCCTCGCACGCCTCCTCCGAGGTGCCCTCCCCTGCGCGCCTGCCCATGCACTTGGCTCCCTTGCGCTTGTGATTGTTGCAATTTGCACCCTGTGCCCCGCTGATAGAGCCCTGCTCTTACAGCCGCGAGACCTACCAATGCTTTTTGGAGAGGTGCTCGTTCAGAGGCGCCTGTGCCCGGTGAGTGCCTTCCTCGCCTCGCCTCGCGTCGCCGGGCGCACCAGGCGCAGCAGCCCACGTGCGCTCGCCCCGCAGGAGCCGTGCGTGTTTGACACGTCTGAGGCGGACGCCAAGGCGGCCGTCGCGGCCGCGGCGGCAGCCGCTGAGCGCGCGGCGCCGCCCAAGCTGCTGGAGCGCCTGCTAAGCGGCTGCGTGATCGGCGCGGGCTGGGACGAGGACGAGAGCATGCACGGCGTGCACGGCGGCCGCCTGTACTGGGACGCGTGTGCTGAGCCCGCGCGCGAGGACTCGCACGCCGGGTTTGCGGAGTCGACGGGCGGCGCCGTGCTGAGCGACACGCTCGCGCAGGCGCGCGCTCGGGGCGGCCCCGGGGGAGACGCGCTGGTTGGAGCAGGGAGCACGTGCCTGAACTCATGGCGCACGTTGCATTGACAGGGCTGGAGTTGTGCATGAGGTTTGGTGCTGTGGGGGATGTGGTGCTGCAGCCAATCAGCGTAGCGGCCCAGCATGTCAATGCCGCCTCCAGGCTGCCGTATTCAGGCAAGCGAGGGCCGCCGCCCTTGGTCCTTGCGTGCTGAGGCACTGCGCGCACCTGCAGACGGCATAAGCCTAACCCTAACCATGTCCTGCAGGCGGTGGAGGAGCTGTCGGGCAGTCGCATTGCCGAGGCGGGGCGCCGCTGGCGCGACGAGCGCGCCGTCGCGGCGCCGCCCAAAGCGTGCTTGCCCATCGAGGCGCCGCGCGCGCGCCGTGTGTACAACTGCAGCATCGGTGCGCCGTCTGCAAGGATCGTGGCGTGGCAACTGTTGTCCAGCCAGAGATGCTTTGTGAATGTAGTCCAGAGTGTTGCTGTCCCTTTGAGAACGTCTTGTCGCAATGTGCTTACGTCATGCACCTTTCTATGTGGTATCAAGGTATGCTGAAAGTTGACATGCATCGTATGGCGCGTCAAATGTTGAGTGGTGCAAAGCCCAGCGGCGTATACTGACTATTCGTGCGACTCTGCGCGCAGAGCGCTCCGACAGCCAGAAGGTCGCGATGGCGGCCGCGCAGCGCGAGGCCATCCAGTGCTCGCACGGCGACTGCGCGCTCGTCGCGCGCGGCAACGCCAAGCTGGCCGGCGCCGCGCTGCTGCGCGCGCTGGCCAAGCAGCTGCCGCGCGGCCTGGCGGCGCGGCTGCGCGTGTGCGCGCTCGAGTGCGACGCGGGCACCGGCGCGCTGGCGGTGCTGCGCAGCGGCTGGTACAACAACCGGTGCTACTTCTTTGAGTGAGCGCGGGTCGCGCGACGGCGCATGCGCAGGCTGTGAGGGGTGCTGTGGCGCGGCGCGCGCGCCGCTCGCGTCAGTCGGCGGGGTGTGTCCGCGCTCCTTGCGCAGACGCGCGGCAGGCTCTTGGTGAGTCTGCTGTGCTGAGGCTCTCAGTGCGACGCAGGTGTTGTGCATTTGATCGGCCTAACCTTGAAGCCACATGAGGCTCCAGGTTGAATGGTTGCGGGATCTATTGCTGTTGCCAGGGCGCGTGCATGGTCAGGCGCCAAGCGCTTGCGGTCGGTCGGTGGAGGGGCGTCACTCACTTATGTACGTGGCATTCTTGTGCGCCAGATTATTTTAGCGGTACGTGATGGCTCAAGCTTTCACGTGTGTTGCAAGTAGGTTGTACATGCTTTGCGTGCACCGGGCAGGCTGTGCGGTGTACTCATGGGTTGTTGCACCACGGGCATCCGCAGAGGCGGGACAACCCCGTGTCATGCATGCTGGGGCTTTTGGGATCGGTGCGGCCTTGCTCATGCTCCTCCCATTTGCTTTCACCAGCGCTCGGCAAACTTGGCGTGCAGAATTCCTGCAGCACAGCTGCGTGCGCTGAGCACTGCTGCCAGCACGAGCGACGGCTGTGGGCAATGGGCTGTCAAGAATGTGTGCCGAGAAGAAATGGACGCGGTCCATCACTGACGTGTATCGCGTTTTGCTGGCATGCGCACGGTGATTTAGTTGGCGGCGCATTATTGTTTGGCAGGGAGGGGGCGCTGTAGGATAGGCACTTTGTTTCAATTCGCACGGCGTGTTCGGGGCTTGTGTGTCTTGGGTCGCGCTGTGGTGGCTTCCAAGCACCGTTATTCTTTCGCCTGCTTCTTGGTGGGTGCATAGCGCAGCATTGCCGGTGTGTGTCCACTGCTTGTCTTCTGCCAGGCGGCATTTCCTTTGCCTGGCAGTGAAGCAGGCTGGTGTGCTTCGGGATGTGTAGGTACCGTGAAAGAGGTGTAGGACAGTTTTACAGTTTAGTGTAAGTGTGAAAATCGTGCAAGCGGTGAGCCAGTGTCTTGGAGTTTCTCGCACCGCTCATACAGCACACAGTGACGCAGTGCAGCTACCTCAGATCTCAGCCGGATGCCAGTGTGTCCGGTGCATTCCGTCAATTTCCAACTCATAATACCTAGTTCAAGGGGCACGTGCTTTAGCATGTCCATGCTGTGTACTGTTGTGCACATTTGCTTTGGAACTGATACACGGAACTGATACAACCAGGCTGGTGGTCTGAAGTGCAATTAGACCATCTGTTGCTAACATATTCAAAGCAAGCACGCCAGGTGGTATTAGCCTCCAGTGGCCTCAGGCCTGATGGTGGCTATTCGTTGACACCAGCAGGTCTATATGAGGGACGGCCAAGACCAGCAGGCGTGATATGGAGGAAGGCGGCGGTGGCCAAGACACAGAGCTGCTGCCCTTGAAGAGGGGCGGCACTGGCGCGGAGAACAACACGCCAGCAGACACTCAGGAGGGAGGCAGGGCCGCGCCTCTGGAGCGAGGGGAGTCCACCTCTGGCGAGGCAGGAGACGGTGGCCAGCCAGTGCCTGTGCAGGTGCGGAGTGCACCCCACAAGTGTCCGGCCACTGTCAAGAGTGTGCACAGGCGAGCGTGCAGAGGCCCAGCTCTGTTCTGTGCTGGCTTGCACCAGCAACTTGTGTGCGGGCAGTCTGCCCCGGAGTGTAGACTGCCCTGCTGCGTCTGTGCTCTTTTGCGGAGCAGCTCAGACGCTGCTGCCGCAGCTGCAAGTGCTGCGCTCCCTGCGGAGGTGCAGCGGGACTGCAGTGACGCCGCGCAGGCCGCCCCGCAGGACGCCGGCCCGGTGCAGGTGCACGCCGCGGCGGCGGCGCTGCAGGCGCTCAGCACGGAGGCCGCCGAGCTGCTGGCGCGGCTGGCGGAGCTCGCCACGCCGCTGACCGCGCCGCTCCCGGACGCAGTGGCCGCTACACTGGAGCACCTGGCGCGCCCCGGGCGCTGCCGCGCAGCCCCTGCTCCCTGCTGGTGGCGGGCCCGGCTCCGGTGCTTGCGGCCCAGGCCACTGCAGAGCTGACCGCCCGATCGCAGGTCTGGCGGGCCACAGGCCGCGCCGCCCGGCAGTCGCGCCGTTCCCGGCTGGCGGCCTGCCACACGCGTGTTGCGCACGTTGAGGCTGCTGGGGAGGTGGTGCAGCTAACCGTACCCTAAGCGTGACCTGCTGCCGCGCAGCTGCTGTACGACAGCGCGGCAGAGGCGGTCCAGGGCGCGTCGGCGGACGCGGCGGCCGCCGCCGGCGCGCTGGCGCAGCGCTGCATGGCGCTTGCTCGCGAGCTGCGCGGCACCGACCTGCTGGCGGAGCGCGCGCGGCGGCTGCGCCGCGGCGTGGACAAGCTGGAGGCGCGCTTGGAGCGGCTGCTACTCGGCACCCAGGGCGCTTAGATCTGCGCCTCACAGGAGTGGGGAGGGGTTAGGTAAACCCTACCCTAGTTTGGCGACTATGTGCAGCGTGCTCCCCAGCTCCACGCGTATGTCGTCTTGCCGCGCTTGGGGAGCCGACGTGTACCAGCTCTGCGGCGGGGCATGGGGATGCGCTGCCGGAGCTGCTGAGTACTACGAAGGGAGAGGCGGGGCTGCCGTGCTGGCCGCGCGCCTTGCGGCAGTGCTGTGCGCGGTGCCCGTGCGCCGTCTGGGCTCGTCGAGTGCGGCGCGTGGTGACCTGCTACCCCGTCTGCTGCTGAAGCTTGCCCCTGCAGCGGCTACCATATATCTTGCACAGTCTGTGGTGGTTTCACCGACTGAGGCGGTCTGTGCATTTCTATGTACATGTGATAATGCAGCGGCGGTCAGCGCAGACTCTGCCGCTTGTGATGAAAGGCAAACACAAATTGTAGAGAGGATGTCGAGAGCATAGCGGCCGGACACTGGCTTTTGAGGTGTGGCTCTGTTACAGAGGCTTGCACCTTGACAGCAGACAGCACAGATATGAGTGGTGCAGGCTGGTATGCAGCCTCAACACCCGCAGCCGGTGCGGGCGGTGCAGGCTGCTGTGCAGCCTCAAAACCCCATGGCGCCCCCCGTCCAGGTGCTCGCCCGACAGCCCAGCTGGGTGCACTTGCATGCGCTCATGAGCCAGCGTGCTGCTTTGGCTCACGCAGTGTCGGCACTCAGCGCCCTTCCAGTGACAATGAGCCACGCTGGCAGTCAGGCAAGGCGAACCAGTAGGTAAGCCAGCTGAACCAGTAGGCAGGCATGGTCATGCATGTTCCCGTGAAGCTCTGGCGCTCCAGGGCGGGGCGCCCGGTCAGCCCATGCAGTCGGTGAAGGCGTTGACCTGGCGCGCGCGCCGCTCGTCGGCGGCCGCCGCGACCGCCTTGGCGGCCGCGGCCGCCTCCTCCGCGGCCAGCGTGGCGCGCAGCGCGACGACCGCGCGGTCGGCCGCGCGCAGGCTGAGCTGGTTGAGCAGCACCTGTGCGCGATGCGGCAAACAGCCATGTAGGCAGCTCTAGGTCCTATATAGTAAGGACCTAGCTGGCGGCCCCGTTCCGGAGCACATACTTCTTTCTGAGCAAGCAGGGGATGCAGCATGGCAGGTAGCATGCCCAGGAGCGGGGCGAGCGGAGCGGCGCCAGCGTGCCCCCGGCTGTCATGCAGGGGCAGCATGCGCACCCGGCTCCTCTGCCAGCGTGCCGATCAGCGCATGCACTGTGTCATGCATGTGTCCGCAATGTGCAGCACTCCGCGCGCGCCATGAGGGGTGCGAAGAGCATGGCCAGCAGCGCGATGGGCGGCGCCAGCAGCGCGGCGCCGGCCGTGGCCGCGACCAGGACGTTGTTGCGCGCGGACGGCCCGGGCAGGATGTAGGCGCCCCGGTCCAGGCCCTCCAGCATTGCACGCACCGCCTGTCCGCACACATAGTAAAAAGAAAAAAGGATCACCTGAACTCCTGGCTGGGGAACAAATGGCATCTGCTCTAAGGCTAAGACAGTCAGCGGCCCCTGATTGCTCATGCATGCACCTGCACATGACACACTGCGCGAAGCATGCAGCGCGCGCTGTGTGGACATTGCGCCGGCTAGAGGATCGGCCACAGTGCCCTGCCGTGTGCTCGCGAGCGAGCAAACCGTGCTGGGCGCGCCTGCGTGACAGTCGCGTGCGCCTCGGAGCGCCAGGCGACCAGCATTGCGGCGGCTGTGCGCCCCGCCGCGCCCCAGTCGGCTGTCATTGCGGTGCTCGTCATGCCCGGGTACGCTATGCTGACCGCCACGCCGGTGCCGGCCAGCTGCCGCACGCACAGGCACTGCATTTCTAGAGTATTTGCCAGAAGGTGCGCTGCGTGCACGCCGACACGCGTGCACAGCGCGCGAGGGGCAGTAGGGACATGCAATTTCTTGCTGGCCACACCAGAGTCCAACCGAGCCCAAGCTTGCTGGCCGCCCTCGCGAGCCGCGGCATCTGGCCCTCCATGTGGGGCTGTCACGCCCTTCCGTGCCGCACCTCGCTGCGCAGCGAGTCCGCCAGGCCGCGCAGCGCAAACTTGGTCGGGCAGTACGTCGAGAAGCCGGCCATGCCCACGAAGGCCGCCAGCGACGCGACGACCACCACGCGCCCGCTCCGCCTGCGTGCTTGAGCTGAGGTCATGCTGTTGCTCAGGGCGGCCTGAACCTACCAGCTTCCTGCTTAGATAAACATGTTGAAATGTGTGGTGAGTTGCGCCGCAGGGGTATCTGTGGCATGCCTGCTCTGCGCGCCGTGAGACGCGCCAGCAGGGCCGCAGCCACACGACCAGGCATGCATGCGCAGGGCCCTGAGGCATGGTGCTTGGCCGCAGCGCGCGCAGCAGGATCATCGCCATGCGCTTGACTGAGACATGCTTGCCTGTGGGGGTTCGAGTCTGTCACTAGCAGCTGGCGGGGTGGCCTGCCTTCGGATAGCATTCCGCCAGCTGCTGCAGACTAGCAACGTTCATGAGATCCCGCACAGCAACCACACCAGTGCAGCGCTGCCCGATGCACGCTGATGGGCGCCAGGGTACAATCAACAGGGTACAATATGAAGCCCGAAGCTGCTTGGTGGGAGGCCAGTGGAAGTGTGGAAGCCTGAGCAGGCCTGGCTGGCTGAAGGCAGCTCAGCTGCTCGCTGCACTTGCGTGCGAGCGTCGCACCGCTCGACCATGCCCGGCAGCACCGCCTTGAGCGTGTGCACGACGCCGAGGTAGTTGACACGGTTGGTCGTCTCAAACGCGCTCACGGGCGCCTCCAGGAAGGTGCCTGGAAAGGTTACGCGCGAGGCGCACAGCCGGCACCCCTCTCACTGCTGGCGGCGCGGCCGCCGCATCGACGTGGCTGCGCTTGTGCTGGGAGCTTGCGGCGAACACGCGCGTGTTTCGCGCCCCGGCATGCACGCCCCACGCACAGGCAGCACGTCTGCCGTGCCCCACGCACGGCAGCATGTCCCTCGCTGCAGGTGCCGCGAGCGGGGCTCCAGGCTGCGCTGCATGCGGGCGTCAGCGCAGGCTGCTGCAGGTCTGCCCAACACTGACTTGCTCGGGGTGACGCGGGCATGCAGGCTGATGGGGCGGCTGCAGGTCCCCGCGGCCGCATGCGCGCCCTGCAGCCTCCTGCACCGGTGGGCGCGCGGGGGCCGCGCACCCATGATGGCCACGCCGGCGTTGGCAAAGGCCACGTCGATGGGCCCCAGCGTCGCCTCGGCCGCCGCGACGGCGGCCTGCACCTGCAGCGCGCCCGAGCAGCAGCCCGCTGGAGGCCTGGCCTGAGTCATGTGTGGCTCTCAGCTGCAGAAGCGCGCTGCGAGCAGCTCAGTCTGATGCCTGGGGCATGCTTGTTTGCGCTGCACCTTGGCCCGCGCTCATTTGATGCGCTGCAGGCACGACCGGCAGGCAGGACATCAGATCCCCGCCGTTCTGTCAGGCTAGGCAGGGCATGCACCACCATCTGACTGCCCTCGCCGCAAAGAGCATGCTCTGTGTGGCCTCAATGGGCTTGTATCTTATCTCCAGCTTGAAAGGGATACGGCTGTGTGACGCAGCGCGCGGGAGCGCGTGGGTGAGCCTGCCTGGGCCCAGTCGCCCACGTCCGCGGTTGCTGAGAACACGCGCCCGCTGACGCCCGCCTCCTTGGCCAGCTCGCGCAGCTCCTTGACGGCGGCGTCCAGCTTTGCGCGGCTGCGCGAGACGACGCTCACGCTGCAGCCGCGCGCGATGAACGCCCTGCCGCGCGCTCGCGGCTGCGTGACACCGCGCCCATGCGGCTGCAGTGAGCGCTGTGTGCGGCTGAGGGGGCGCCAGACAGGTGCAAGCTTCGAGCGGGCGGCTTAGTCGCAGTCCAAGGTGCCTGTTCAAGCGCGGTTGCAACCGCAACAGCGCCGCTGTGCCCGGAAACGCAGCGCGACACTCGAGGCTGATGGTGTGCCACGACCAGCTCACCTGGCCAGCTCCAAGCCAATGCCCTCGCTCCCGCCCGTGCAGAAGACATGTTGCGCGCCCTGGATCGTCATTGCCTTGGCGTGCTGGCAGTCTTGGGCTGAAGGATAGGTGCACGGCTGTTGAACTGCGCAGTGACCTCCCGTCTAGTTTCGTACGACTCCGAGAGGGTTTACATAACCTGGTCAGTGGCAGAACAGCAAGACATGCGCACATGGCAAGCCAATTGGCTCACACACGGATAAGTTGTTAGTTTCAAGTATCTTGCATTGATAAACCTCCATTCACATTATCATGTACCAGACGTTGTCTGTGATGGGCCTGTCTATATCAGCTGCTTGCTCACGTCCACGCAACTGCACAGCACATACAACTGCTCATCCGACCGTGAGACAGGTTGTGTTATCACTCAAGCACAAACATCAGCGGGTGAGGACTTAATTGAGATTCACACGCACGTTCAGGCGTGTCAAACACTTTCAAAACTCAGGCGTCCGGGCAAAGCAGCGCCGCCTGCGAACAGTGCTACCTACCACGTCCGCCAACCATGCGCATGCCGCTCGCGCCCAGCGCCACCAGCGCTCATGCCGGCAGCACGCGCGCGCACCCGGCACATCAGCATGCAGCGCATGCGCAACCCCACACGCGCTGTCCCGCTAGCTGCGGCCCTCACACAGCGCTGCGCGCGGCGCAGGCATTGGCGCAGCATACTCGTACCACCCGGTCGCACTTAAAGAGCGCCGCCCAGCCAACGCGCGCCCGCGGCAGCGCGGCCCCGCTAACGCGGCGGCCCAGCCGGGCCGATGCCCGGCGCGCTGGCGAGCGCGCGCGCGTTGCCCAGCAGGCTCTGGTTCTGCCGCAGCACCGCGCCCGGCGCCGGGTAGGGCCGCTGCTGGAACAGGGGCCCGGTCGCGGTGGTGTCGGCCGCGCGCGGCTGCGCGCCCTCCAGCCCCACCGACCAGCCGCCCTTGGGCGCGTCCGAGTACGCGGTCTGCGCGCGGCGCGCGCCGCCTGGGGTTAGGATTTGGGTGCAAGACCTCGCCCAGAGCCATTTATGGTGCACCAGGCGGCGCGCTCCAGCCCCACCGACCAGCCGCCCTTGGGCGCGTCCGAGTACGTGGTCTGCGCGCGGCGCGCGCCGCCTGAAATCAGGGTTTAGGGTCCACAACCTTGCTCCAGACCATCCAAGGTCCAGCAGGCGGCGCCCGCCAGCCCAGCACAGAGGATGCTCGCAGCAGTGCGAACAGTGCGACGCGCGCCCTGTGACGCAGACGCATGCACGGCTGCACGAGACGCAAGCGAAGACCAGCGTGCCCTGCATCCTGACATGCCCGCTGCGTCGCCGGCTGCGGGACGCAGCGGCGGCCGAGGATGGGCGCGCAGCAGCGCCTGAAGAGGCGCACCGGGTCCATAGGGTCCACGCCCTCGCGCATGCGGCGGCCGAAGTTGCGGCGCTCCTGCTCCGCGGCTATGGCCTCCCTGCGGCTTGGCCCGGGCGCGCGCCGCTCCTGCGGCGCGGCCGGCGCTGGCGCTGGCCGCGGCGCCGCCGCCGCCGGCTCCGCGCCTGCATGGGCGAAGCGCGTGAACCGCGATGCCGCAATGGTGCGGCCGGCGCGCAGGGCCGCGCGCCGGCGCGGTCAGGCCTCTGCCGCCTGCAGCACCGCACAAGCGCACCGCCGCCGCGCGCTTGAGCCAGCTAGCAAGAGGGCACGCCTGAACACGCTCCGTGCTGCTCGCCCACGCGCCAGGCCCTTGCTGGTGACCCAGGGCTGCACCGCGGCTGCCCGGGGGCACAGGCGGGCTGTGCAGGTGTCGAGGCGTCCAGGCAGCGGGCCCACCCTCCCCCGCCCATCAAAATGCAGCCTGCATCCTTAGGGTGCCGCAACGGCGACCAGGGCGCACCGCCGGGCTGCGCGGGTGCGGGCGCGTCCTGGTAGTAGCCCAGACCCTTGCCGCCCATCTTGAACACGTAGCCGGCGCGCGCGCCCATGAAGCCGGCTGACGGCACGAACGGGCCGCTCAGCGCGGGCGCGCCGTCGGCGGGGCGCTCCCACCGCCGCTCGCCTGCCGCGCAGCGGCGCCCGTGCCTCGTCTCGCAGCGGCGCCCCGCGCTTACAAGCGCATGCAGGTCCGCCTCGTGCGATGCGACCAACTGGCGCGTGCGGCGGCACCATCACACAGCCCTGCTGGCCGGCGCGGCAGTCCCTGGCGCCGGCCGACCCGGGCGCGAGCGCATGCGCATGGTCGCATCAACACAGGCCTGCACGCAGGCCATGCATCGAGATGCCGACGCCTCGGGCCTTGCCAGCACCCGGGCGATGCCCTCGTCGCCTCCATAGTATCAGCCCGCCAATGCCTCAAAGTCAGCCCACTGACGTGAGGCGGGCTCTCAGCCTGCCCCCGCACGCGCAGCCGCGCGGCCGCACCGGTGGCAGCGTTGTAGAAGTAGGGCACGCCCGACGCCGGGTCGCGCGCCTCCGCCCAGCCAGCCGGCAGCGCCAGGCCGCTGCCGGGCGGCGCCAGGCGGGCCTCCGCGTTGCGCGGCGCCGCCGGCGCGGCCGCGCCCAGCGCCGCACCGCCGCGCGGCCGCTCCCACGTGCGCTCGCCCGTGGCCGCGTTGTAGTAGTAGGTGTGGTTGTACGCGGGGTCCACCGCCGCGGCCCAGCCGGGCGGCAGGCCGTCCGGCGCCGCTGGCGCCGCCGGCGCTGCCGGCGCCGGTGCGCCGGCCTCTGCAGCGGGCGCGCCCGCGGCGGCGCCTGCGCGCGGCCGCGGGTGCGCCTGAGATGCGCCCTCGGGCGGTCCCAGTGAGGTTGCGCCCGCACGAGCTTTGCTGCATGGAAGCGAGCAAACCAGCAATGAATGTAGCCATGAGGCCATGCAGCAGGCGCGCACCGCCGGCGCCGGCGCCGGCGGTCGGGAGCAGGCCGCGCTTGGCCAGCCGCGCGCGCAGCAGCGGCGGCAGCTCCCTGGCGGCCGGCTGCGCGGGCGCGGCCAGCGCTTCCTGCCCCGGCGCGGCAAGCGGGCGCGGTCGCATCCGGCCCACACAACGAGACATGCTGCTGCGGCAGGCCAACCGGCAGTTTACCTAGAATGCTCGTTCCCACCCTGAACATTGCCTCGCACGCGGCCTCCAAGGATGCGCAAGGCTGCCAGGGTTTGGGCATGAGCGCCGCCAGCAGCTCAGGCGCTTGCATCCCTCAGCGGTGGCACGGCGGCTGCCCAGCAGGCGGCCTGTGCGGCACGCACGCGCACCGCCGCATTCATGTGCAGCGCTGGCTGGAGCCCTGTCTGCCTGCCCTCCGCAGCCCCAACAGAGGAGGGAGGCAGTCGCCAGAAGGCGCGCTACATTAGGCGCGCTCCATCCATTGCACCCACACGCCCGAACCAGCCTGCCCCCCCACCTCGGTGCCCGGCGGCGCCAGCTCCGGCTCGCCGTCCGCAGCCAGTGGCGGCGGCGCGGCCGCGGGCACGGGCGCCGCGTGGATGTGCGGCCGCGCGGAGTAGGACGGGCGCGGGAACGCGCGCGGGCGCGCGGCCGCCTCCGCGCCGCGCGGGGAGGCGCCGGCCGGCGCCGCCGCGGCCGCCTCCACGCCCGCAGGGGCCGCGCCGGCGGCGGGCGGCGGTGGCTGCGCTGGCGCGGGCGCAGCTGCCACCTGCGCGGCGCAGCCCACAGGGGATCGCGCGTACCCTGAGCGCCCCGATGTGTCCCAACCCCGCTTCTGTGCCGCTCCCCACAGGTAGGCTGGTACTGACCCCGCGCCGAACTTTGCAATGCATGTGCATCAGCCCGAGCCGATCGAAAAGGTCAGCCCATGGAGCAGAGGCCACCTCCCGCGACACGCCCCGAGCGCCTGCTGGCTCCGAGCGCCTGCTGGCTTCCGCACCACACCTGTGCAGGCGCGAGCACTGCTGCACAGCGAAAGCCAAGGTCGCTCCGCCAGCGCAGGCGCCGGCGCACACGCGCGCCTGCGTGCTGGCCTGGGCGAGCATGTCCGGCGGCGGCGCATACGCGGCCGGCAGCCCAGCATCGCCCTGGGCGCTGCTCGCGTCCCCGCTCGCCGCGCCCCGCGCGCCCGATGCAGGGCTCGGCAGCGCGCCCGCATGGTCGCCCGCGGCCCCCGCCGCAGGCGCGCCGCCGGCCGCCGGCGCAGAGCCGGCGGGCCCCGGCGGGCCCGGCGGCCCTGGAGGGCCCGGGGGGCCCGGGGGGCCCGGCCGCCCGGCGCCCGGGGGCCCTGGCGGCCCGGGCGGCCGCCGCGGCGGCACCGCCAGCTGCGCCTGCGCGCGCGCGCTTGCACCCTGTGACCCCACGCCCATCAGCAGGGAGGCTTGCGCATTGATGGTACTTGAGTGCGTCCAAA
>JAABUV010006076.1_pt1 | contig 13355 bp, 18 predicted proteins | sample 5559971 | NCBI WGS metagenome assembly JAABUV01 (sample SAMN10711881, study PRJNA513362) | rock metagenome | isolation source: Antarctica rocks | place: Antarctica: Victoria Land, Knobhead nord | collected 2015-12-19
GTTCCGCTCCACCTTTATGCGGGGAAATGAAGCTTGAGCAAGATCCCCACCCAGATATGTACCATGCCCCGGAAATAGCAATCGCTAAGGGAAGCTTATCCAGATAGGTGGTGAGGCACCAAGGTAGCAACGTACCTCTCAAGACAGATACACAGCTGACAGCCTGACAGACAGACCTCGCTCAACGTCATAGCCATCTCGAAGCTGAAATAAAGTCTTCGACAACGCACGACAAGAAAAAGTAGGGAGAGCAATATACCTTACTGGCAGTGAATGGGGCTATCCTTGATGTGCACTGGTGAACTACTCGCGCTTGCTGGGAATCGTTGCGGTGTCAGGTGATCGTCAGGCAATCACGGAACCGTACTGACGCGGCGAATCTGGCCTGATACCTCAGGTATAGTAGGCAAACTAGATACGGTACTTAAGCACAAACGATAGACACCCTCTAGTTTCGTATCATAGGGCTTTACAATCGCCAGAGATAGACGACTTAAGGTTACTGACCTGGGCGTCCAAGGCACCCCGTTGAGTTACTCGATAAGAACCCCACGCAAACACTTCGGTCGTACTGTGAAAGCTCCAGAGTACCAAGGAACGGCGCTTGTGACCAGCATTTTTGAACGATGTGCTTTCAACATGCTGCAAGCTCAAACAGGAGTGCTCGCTTATCGGAGTGTTGCCCAAGTTGCCTTTCTTTTGGATCGAACGTGGGGAGTTGTTCTTAGAAGAACATTCTTCCGGCAACGCCAGTGTCGGCCGTTGGGAATGTTTGTGCACTATAATCGAGTTATCTCAATCAAAGTCGCATGGTACCTTTTCTTTCCTGATTGTCATTTCATACTCCTCGTCTGATGAACAGTTGCGGGAGTTTGGAATTTTATACTTGGGCTTAGAGAATGCGAACTCTCCCTTTCCTACAAGTGTGAGATATACACTTGAGGCTGTCAATTTCTCGCGATTTTTGCTTCACGCTATCCACGATGGGGTTTTGGGGCGTGGTGTTCAGCAAGATATTGGCTTTGAGGACGAGTATTAACGCTTCCGCAGCCTCGAAAGCTACAAGCACTTTCAGTCGATGAGCGGGCTACTTCTCGAGACCGGTATACTCGCTTTAAGGTAAAAACCCCAAGGCACAGGCAGACGGGAACGGCGAACCCGGTGGTGCAGAATCCAATCTCTACGCCTAAGGTAATGCTAAGCTATCTCGGTCAACACTCAGTGTCAAGTGTACGTTCGAATAATCGGAAGTTGTACAGAATCCGCCTATTCAATTTCTGGAGCTCCGTGCGTGAAGCCAAACCGTTCCGATAAGCAAAACCACGGATTCTCTGGCAATTTACGTTACTGTTGTGCTCCACCATCTTAGGGACCATAGGCTTGAATGTCGGTAACATGCCAGCCCATCCCATCCAATAGAAACGGATAGTTGGGACCGATGTGCTAAAAGAATTTAGGATACGCTTGCATGGTGTCATCGCATAGATCAGACAAGTATAAAGTTAATTCGGGTTTGTGATGCCCAGCACGAACCCGTATAGGTAGATCGATTTCTCGAAAATCCTACCCATAATGTAATAATTGAGCTTAGGTACCTTAGAGAAAGCACGATACCCAAGATACCTACTGAACTACTCCCAAGTAGGATTGGGCCGAACGCGTCGATCAACGCGTAGATGAAAACTTTGCACCATCCTTCGCTTGTGTATAAAAAACTCTTTGCTCTCTGCACGACACCGACGCCCCATACAGACTTGTTCACTGGCTTGCACAACCCTTGAAGCAAGTCTGTTTTCAGTTGATTGTGTACCCTTTAAAACATCCTTATCTAGCATAAGAACGCGAGCAAAAAAGAAGTACTACACACGCAGGAAGTGGCCTCGCCTGAGCCCACAGTCCCACTAGCTGTCTTTGAACAACTACAGGCCCGCTTGTAACAACTTAAGGCTGCCAGCGAGCGTAGTAGGTGGTCAGATGCCCTTGACCATGAGGGGATTACTCTTGAAGGACGGAAACCCTACCCGATATCAACTATGATGTTTAATCTAAGACATGAAAGAGATGGTTTTCAGCACAACAAGACTCAAACCAAGATGTTCGAACCTCCAACGATTATCTAGACACAATAGTGAAAGACCTTCATGACCCGCCAGGCGATGCTAGGTTTTATTACAAACTTCGAACAGGCATTCAGCCCTCGATCCGAGACGTCTTGGATGTTCAGATAATTCAGCCTGCCAACTGCAAAGACCTCCTCTCGCTCGCTCTGCGCATAGAAAAAACATGGAAAGACTACGCCAAGGCAAGATGTCCCCCGTTCTAGCCACCTTAAAACATTCAGTCTCTTCCTCATGGCCGTCGACCAAGCCAAGCTCGCCCGTCTCCTATGGATCAGGGTAGCGATTAGAGTGAAGCTGCTCCAAGAGGGAACAGGGAAAACACTAGAGGCACACATGGGGGTTACCCGCGAGTTAGTGATGTTCCGCGTGGCCCACGTGCGGATCGTGGAGGTCGTAAGCATACGGAAAAGGAGGACCAAGGCCAATATCCAATTCGTGGTGCCCAGAACGGCAAAAAACCAGTGGTGGACAGATCGAGAAGCTAGGGAAAGCGGCGAACAACCTGTCTTTTGACTGGTGAACCGGATCATAGACCAAACAAGTGTAAAACAGCTGGTAGCAAACCTGCTGATGGGTTGGAAACAAACCCAGCAATGGATGGGGCATCACACCCAGTGATGAATGGACCTGCGTGCCAGTATCGTTTGGACCACTTGAGAAAACACTCTACAACCTATAGAGGGGTTTCATGCACAGAAGGAAGAGGGCACCCAGAGTACAGAAGCTGAGAGCGGGGAGGGTACCCGAATCCCTCAGCAGGCAATCTGAACCAGAGCAGATGGTCGACCAATGGCAGTGCCGACGTGACTAGTCTTCTCGATTAATGTACGTTGTACCGGACACGTTCATATGTCCGGGGAGGTGTATTATGTGAATACGTGTGGTGATTGCGCAATTATTGTTGCAGGATCTTCCGAATAAACTCGAGCTCTCCATATTTACTTTAATGTCTGCTACGCGACTAGTGTCAGCAACATTGATCGAGCTTCTGGTTTCCAAAAAGCCGCAGCATAGATTATCCTGAGGGTTGGGATATCCACTGTCTTTTATTGTTTTCTTCTACCACGTCATGAGCCAATCTGCTGTCAGGAATCTGATTCTCATCTTAGGGGCCCATGACGAGTACAGCAGCGGTTATACAAAACCAGATTGCAGTATCAACAAATTTGCTCATACCTAATATCTGAAAATCGAAACAGATCAAGTGGAGGCGGAAGATCGTGGGCTTGACAGGATCGAAGCAAGGACGCATCCAAAGCAATCTGCCAACGAACAAAGCAGCGGCAAGCATTCATACTTTGTGTCCACATACCACCCTCAGCCCAGAATGGAGATACCTTCGGAAATATGCCATTAGCAAATCTCAATACCGAGTCTTAATTCAAGCCGACTACCAGAAATATTTTAAGGATTCAGTTACAGGCATGCTGCTTGCCTGTATCCAGTCGGCCTTTGCATTCGGCAACATCCAGCGAGTGGAATCTAGATCTAGGGCAATGGCAATGGAGGTGCTGTAGGAGCTTAAAGAAGTCTTTACACCTCTTGAACACAAAATAAAACGTTTACTGCATTGTTTGGGATTTGGGGCTGCTGTGGACCGTTCATGTTTAGCCCATTGCAACGGCCAAGGAGATGAGAGAAGTCCATGATCCCCAGGGCACAGCTACTAGGATGTACATCTTGGCTCAAGCTCCAGATGTTTCCGGCTCGATAAGTCAAGATTCTAAGCAGCTTGGAAAAGCTCCACAGCAACAGTCGACAAGAGATGCTGAGCATCAGAGATTGATCAGGATGATGGTCGATTGTAGAGGATACTGCGCAACTGAGTCTAGTGTGGGACTTCTTTTCACTGTATATCTCGCCTTTCAATGGTGATAGATTACTTTGTCGACGGGTTTAATGACAAGGAATCTATCGTTTTTGATCGACGAATCAATTGTTCGAGCCGGTCATCCGATCTACAAGATTTCATCTTCTTATTTCCTTTGATTCTGCTTGCCTATCCGAAGCCTAGCTTTTCGTATCTCTGCAGCAGCAGACTATCCCTGCCCGTTAGTTGTGTGCTCTTGCGACGGGCTATCGTACTTTCTCGTCGCCTTCTATTCCACGCTTCGCAGAATTAATCTTGCATTCAGGGGGTCTTCATGTACTACAAGCTTCTTTCGAAAACTAGTTGAAAAGATGCTTATAAGCTGTCTGCGCCAATGGTCGATATTGCACACATTATGATCTCTTAAATTGAGTTTAGGTTATGAGGATATCCTTCCGCACAACGATAGTCTTCGCAGCTTGAAGTCCGAGTCTAAATTCGCTCTACAACTTTCATTACTCTTGCCAATGACTGTTGCTACACTGCAAATTTGGACAAATTTGGGGAGTATTGACTCTCAGCGTCTACTACCATCTGCATTCGTCTCATAGTTCAAAATATTAATCATGTGAACTCTGAACAAAGACAGGAATGTATGAAGTAATATATCAGCGCGACAAGCGGAGACATTATTTGGTGTTTCGAAATCCGCTACAGAGCTGCGTCAATAATAACAGTTACCCATTGTGGACTTTGAGGAGTAGGCGAACAAATAAACCAGTCCCCCGAAGCTGGTTACAGTAGTATTTCGAACCACGTCTTTGATCAGCCACAAGGCTTGACTTGGCGCAAGCAAATGACCCTCAAGATATGCCTCGACCAACCAGAACCGACACAATCGGTCGGTCTACCAAATTCTTGGCATGAGATACTACTAATACTGAAGTAGACATACCCCTTACTGCACCCAATTGGCGACGCGATAGGAAGCTTCGCGTCACCAAGTGGGTGCCATGATTACTCCAACACAGTTCAGCCTTGCGCTCTACTGTTAGAGGGTCTCGAAGCCCGAGATATAAAGGCTGCACACTTCCTTCACGCTCCACTCTTTCTATCTATCGTCTTGTACTTTACTCCAACTTCAATAGCGCAGGGAAAGCGAGATATTCTATTCACTCGCGTTCATCTATCTGTTTGATTTCTGCTTTGATTTCACCCCCTTGCGCTGCTCTCTCCTACTTCCCGATTCCTGGAGGTTCAATCGCGCGACTATACCATGCCTGTACCCGCCCGCTTCGTGCTTGCCACCCTCTCCTTCCTCTTCCCCATCCCCCTCGCCTTCGCCTCCGATCTTGCAAACCTCCTCCCCCAGGGTCTGCAATACCCCCGGCTTCGTTCCTTGCAAACCCCTCGGCAGCGCCGGCTCCGTCCCTGTCCCACCCGTAGCCTTTGGCGATTCCAACTTCTGGGGCAGCCTCCAGAGCGCGGCGTCCAGCCCCATCCAAAAAATCAAGAGGGAGATCGAGGGCGGTTTGGTAGAGAGGCAGAGCGGTGGGCTCTGCTGTCGGCCAGCTCCCGTGGAGTGTTTGTATACAAAGGATCAGGGGGTACCGTTTTGTTATACCCCCGCTACAACCCGCATGTACTTCTCCGACGGCTCCTACGCTTTCGTCTCCAACGGCACTTACTACGGCGCCGACGGCTCGTTCGTAGACTACCAAAAGGGCCAGTACACCCTCGCTAATGGCACCAGCGGTACCTTTGTCCCTGTGACTGACAGTCCCACTGCTTCCTCGTCGTCTTCATCGCAGGCATCGCCAACGTCGGCGAGTGCGAAAAGTGCGGGTATGCGGGTCCTGCTGGTGGGGCGTGGAGATGTCAAATTTACTCTTGCGGTGACGACCGTTGCTGGCGCACTCTTTGCTGCGGTTTTGTAGGCTGTCTAAGGATTGATGAGAGTGGCTACAGATTACTGGTATCGTGGCGCATCAGTGGGTGGTTGGAGATGTTGTGTGCGTTTCTAATATAATGACGACGATAGGATGCTTTCGATTCCGCTGTTTCAGTAATTTTTCTAGTCAGGGTAATTTTTGCACAGACTTCTAATGTTCTGATTTGTTGTGGATTTCAGCAGTATGCAATTTCCGTCAACGAAGCTATCGGCGATGAACGTGGGGATTTGGGTTAGTAATTTGTGAGATCTACCAGTTAACGGCGAGAGAGGCAGGGACGTTGCTAATATGTATGTATGCGTCTTTCTGAGATCCACTGCCACTGGCGTTCAGCAGACTTTCACTATCAATATCAAATTCGACCTCATCATACGTATGTTGTGGTCTCTAAATCATGCACACACGACTTTCTCATGGTCTTCTCATCACGTCTTTTTCAAATCGATGTTGAACGGATCTTCTTGTCTCTTGTCTGGTTTTGGTCGTTGATGATGTTTATTCGTTACCCTTTAACCATCTAACAACAATCATTCAAGCTTCTTCGAGTCCTCTTTTATCCATCTCGAAATTATCTTCGGATATGATGTCAGCAAGGTCCCAGAAAAATAACATCGCCCATACATCCTTACCATCCCCATCCCCATCCCCGTTCATGCAGTCATTACCCTCTTACGCATATTCATCCCCTGCACCCTCAACGCCGACGTCACAGAAACCCAATGTCGATGAAAAGCGTGAACCACTTATTTCCCACGTCTAACTAGCGAATAAAACCCTCCGAACCCTCCCTCCGAAATCTCTCCTCCGCCTAAGACATTACCCTTGACCGCTATGAACCAAGACTCACCTTGCTTGATCGACACTTCCTCCTGAGCAATTGGCCAGTCAGAGTAATATTCACACCCTTCCAACCTTTATTTTTGGGATCAAGAACTCCTTATCTTCAAGCTTCGGACTTGACCTCCATCTCAAACCCGCCCTTTGCGTTCTCGCTCCTCGAGCACGGCCTCTATCAGCATATCCAAGAATTTTCCACATCCATCGCGCTCCCCTAAACTCAAGACCAAAACCCCCGGTATCCAATCCTTCTTTCCTGACTTCAGCAATCTGCACCGAGATCAAAGGTCTTAAAGTCTCATTTCCCTATTCACTCCCGTCATCACGAATAGGTCTTAAACATTTTGCCCAGTCTATCGCGTTTGGTATCTTTACATCTTCGTAAAGGACTCTTTTGGAATGATGTAGCATATACTCGAAAGCCCTCACCCACATCGTCAGTTGGGTTTCCAAGATTGGCGGGAGGTATTTAGCTGAGAGGTTCGGATGTCTATTGGACGTCTGCGAGGCTTTGGTGTGGCACGACGGGATTGAAGAGGGTCAAGATACCATGGGGCACGGTTCGAGGCGGGCCTTTTTTGATTGGCTGATGAAGGTGATGATGAAGAGGAAGGGAACGAAATTTCGAGACTGGCACAGACGAGCCATACCCCCTCCCTTCCAGAACCTGCAGACATTCACCACCCTACACCTCAGCCATTCACAACCACTCCTTTCCTCCCTCATCGCTGAGCTACCACACACTAAGATAAATATCTCGAAGAATGAGAACTGTGCTGGATAGAACGAAAGAGGTTCGAGCTATAGAAGAGGTACTTTGGAAAGCATGCGAGAGGTGTATTAGAAAAGAATTGTGTGATTAGAGCAAAAGAGTTCAGGTCTGGTTCTATAAAGAGGGGAGTTGCTAATATTCAATACCTCCCTGCCAACCTTCTAAACCTACCAATCTAACTCCACCATTCCAGCATCCCCCACCCGTCTTCACATCCATCGCTCTCTCCCATCCAGTCCCTCCCTAGCCCCAACATCACAAAGCAACAACCCTAACCATATCCTACCATGTCCCATCCAACCTCACAATCTCTACTCAGCCCCGAAGAATCGTTAAGAGTATAACGCCAATTCTACTTTCCAAGATAAATCTCATTGATTTCTTGACTGCGGAGATTGACATTTCGAGGGCGTTGTGGGGTATAATGGCAAGAGTGCTGGGAAATGGGAGGAATACAAGTGCTTGTGTACGTGGAGGTGCGGATGAGGGGAATTATATCTCCAACCATAATTTGGGCCAGGGACATGAAATCAGTCTCCTTGAACGGCTAAGTGACGGAATGAAATCTGAGTTCAGTACAAAAACAATTAGCTGTACGCTTGCCACGCTCATCATCTCCACCAAGGGCTTGATGTAAAGACAACAAGATCAAAGGAAGTTTTGACAGGGTTGACTAGAAGAAACGACCGCCCGTGCACACAATCAGCCACAAGAAAAAGGTTATAACCATGAAAAATAGACGTACAAACGTAACATTAAGATGCAAATCCAAAGCTGACATGCGAGTGCAATTGTACGCTGCGGCGCTTGCTATGCTCCATGCCAAATAGGACCAGGTGCAGCGAAAAGGTCTGATCTCATGGACTCTAAGAGCCGACCGGCATGGATACATGCCAAGAAAAACAATATGATTGCCATAGGAAAGGAGAATTGTAACTGTATTTCTAAAAGCGCATGCGGTTCAAACAACCGGTGGATCTGATGGGGGTGATCGGAGCTGATGATTTAAAGTATGAATGTATGCTGCTGCTGTTGTCCTTAGAATTGAGGGTCATCCGAAGAGATTCTTGGGTTGGGTTGGGTCGAGCGTGAGGGTTAAGGCGCCGTCGGACACAAAGACTAACTCGTGAGACATTTTCATTTTCGATACGAAATCTTGTTATGAGAAGAGCAGATCGAAGGAGATTTCTTTTATCGATTCTTGGCCGTAAAAGACGGCCGTTATGTGTACATTGTATGGGGAAGTATATATACAACACGGAAGGAAATTTGTTGTTAGAATTCCCGGGAACGTGCAAGTGGCGAGGATAATCGAACTGATGCCCAGGATTGCGGTAGGTCCAACGAAAAATCCCTTCACCGATACAAGTCTTTCACGATAACCTCCTCTCTTCCGTGCTTCCCTCTACCCCTTACATATCCGCCTTGATAGTCTCCTTGTTATCCCTTCTTCCATAATCCTCCCCCACTGCCTTCTCCCTCGAGTTCTGCGAATCACTCTCATCCACGATCGCTTCTACCAAGGGACCCGTGTAGAAATTCTTTCCTCGAATATACCAATAGATGGTTGCAAAGAAGAATATCAGCCCCAAGAACGCAGCAGCGTAGTTCATCGTCAGGGCTGTCACGGGCCTCACTGTCGGCAAAATGAAGATGATGGACACAAACAACGTCCATATCACCGCCCACGCATTAATAAAGATACTGGCTTTGCCCAGGTTCCATGGCCCTGGCTCAAACTGTCCGAATGCCAGTTTGCAAATAATGGGGATACAGTAACTCCAGTCAAGCGCAATCGCGGTAATGTTGAATACACCGGCAATAGCGGCGTAAGAGCCCAGGCCGACAAGGTTGATAGCGATGCAGAGAATGACGGAGATCCAGACGGCGTAGAGGGGGGTGCCGGTCAGTGGGTTTATTCTTGTCCAGACATGCGAGAAGGGTACGAGACGGTCGCGGGAGAATGCAAACAGGGTACGGGCTTGGGATTGCTGCAACGGTCAGTTGCCTGTGGGCGAGGAGGGCATTAGGAGGTGGAGACGAACCATGGCGGTGAAGCAAACGAATTTGAGGATCAGGAAGGCGCAGACGGTGAAGAAGATCCCTCCTGCTTTGCCGAGAACGTTATAAAAGATCTGCGCAACGGGTTGCGCAATTGGACTCGCCAGGATGGTAGCGGGGTCGCCCTAAAGAAAGATGAGTATCTGTAGGCTCTAGAACTACTAGAGGTCTACGTACCATCACGTAGCACAGGACAATGGTAAAGAGCCAGCCGGCGATGTAAGTGAAAGCCATGGCGAGCGAGATAGCCCATGGCGCTTTGACCTCTGGGTTTGACATCCTACAAAGATGTTAGTACGACACGTGCTGATATGGTGTGTCGAGCTGCAAACTGACTCCTCCGTAATGTGCGCAGTAGCATCGTAATCTGTCATGGTCCATGATACCGACAAAAAGCCAAAGAGGAAAGAGAAGCCCACAGGACTCCAGCCAGATGTCGAGTTGACATCAGTGAAGACGTAGTGTGAATCGTGCTTGGGGGTAGCTTTCACCAGCAGAGCAATAGCACATGATATCAAAACCAAGACGTGAAAGATGACATATGTTTTGGTCATCTTCTCCGTCCAGTATGTAGACAGTGAATTGACCAGTCCAGTCAAGAACGTCAGAGCTGCCATCACACCTATTATAGTGCCGGTGGTCGGGGTATATGTAAAGTCGGAGCCCATGGAAACGGCAGCCAGGAGAAGTTGGGCGGCACCGTACTCAGAGGAAGCGATACCAGCGATCTAAGGATGCGTTAGATATGAAACCCATGTAGAGCGAGAGGGACGCACCTGGCCTAGGAGATTGATCCATCCAACAGCCCTATGTTCAGATCTAATCTTAGCGTATGGTCTAGTATTATGGCAGATTGAAGCGCTCACCAACTGATCGACGGCACCCACGTTCGTGGTGCCAGGCGTGAGACTGTAAAGTATAGACCTCCAGAGGTAGGATATGCCGATACCAGTTCTGCCACCGAAAGCTGTACAGCAGAAGAGTCAGCGAAGGCACCGCACAGATATTCGTCTCGCGTCGCGTTGATTCCGAACGGGTGGTACACGTACAGCAATGCACATACAGCCGGCCCCCGATATCAACCAACACCACACGGCAGAAGCCGACCCTCCAGCATAGAGAGGGTAGGAGAAGGTCGTGGCAATGGTGGAGAACAAGCCGCTGATGCTGACCGCGAAGGAAAAGGTCGACAGGTAGCCAAATTCTCTCTTCAAGACCGGCTTATAGCCAAACTTTGCCGCCAATTCCGCATCGTCGGCATTGAATTCTTCGAGGTTGACAACCCTAGTGTCGTTATTGACGTTCCTATGTCGATGCCGTAAAGCGGCCTCGTGGTCGTAATCTGCCATGGTGGTGAAAGGTAATTCGGAATTTCCCAGCGATACTTAGGATTGAACGTGGGACGGAGAGAAAAGGGGGGGCGGCGGCGCATTTTGATCGTGGGGTTGGAGTGAGTAGGTCTTCTGTACGAAAGTAGTGGGCGAGAACCGGTGGGATGGTTACGACTACTGTAACGCCCATAAGCTTATCAGCGTCGAGTAGTCCGCCCTAATGTTTTGCTTACCTTAGGGACGTTAGGGGTCTCATAGGGCGATAATCTTGGAGTCCGTTGGAAACGAAATTGGTCAATGAGGGGATTGATTGGTTGATGGCATCTGCCGAGGAACAAGCAGCTAGTCCAGTCCCATCTTAGCCCGAGAAGTCTTCGAAAAGCGACACGGCCTGCCTTTCCTTCCTTTCCTTTTCCAGGTTTGTCGCCGTCGCCGAGAAGACACGTGCGGCAAGTGAGTTCTCAGACGTAGAGAGTATCCTGGGTACGGAGCATGACGAGCTATGTTTTCGGAATGCTAAGACCCAGCCACACTGTAATTTACATGTAATCTAGTCTTAGCTTCAGATACTATGATACAGGAGGATAAAGCTTCTGCTCACGCTTCTCATTTTCAGAACATTATCTTCATGAATGCAGCAATCCTTCGTCTTCTACGAAGTATGGCCCGCTGATTCTCCGGATCTGAACGCGATAGAGCCCTGTTGGTGGTGAATGAAGCGTAGAACAACACTCAAAGGGGCTCCTAGAAACAGAATAACTTTATCTATCTTCAAGCACTAAGACTAGATTACATGTAAATTACAGTGTGGCTGGGTCTTGGCATTCCGAGAACATAGCTCGTCATGCTCCGTACAGCATTGAAGTATTGAAACCAGCAGCAGTAGCGGTTCGAACCAGCCGTGGCGCAAAAGAAGTTTTGGTGGAAGAGATGACCATCTTATCAGATCAAGGCCGGTCGCTGGTGATGTGCTCTAATCGGACCTCGGCTGACTTTGGCCGATTTTTCTGTTCTTTGTCTCAGCTCTCAGTATTCGCTTAAACTTGGAGCGAAAGTGCGGGGTACGGATACCTCGGTACGAACTAATACTACGCACGAGGTTGTGTCATCCTCAAAAGGTGTTGGAGAGGATCGTGGCAAGAGGGGCATACTGTAGTTGAGATGAATGTTCTTCGCAAGACACGTCCGAAAAGTCACCTACTATCACTATTGCAAGCACCCTGACCATCATCCATTTCAGCTAAAATAATACAGATAAATACTGATAAACGTTCTTGAAACCACAAGAGCAACAGTGATTCAAGAGGCTCACCGAATTTCCAAAGAGTGCAATCACATTGTCTAAAGATAGGGAAAACCATGGGGATTAGCAAGGTAAGGAAGGTGATTATTCGTCCATGAGAAACACGTCTATCAAGGTTATCGACTTGATTCTACGGTTCTTATTACCTGTCTGTTGACGTCGATTGTTGCTCAACTCGATCGCGCGAACAGGAGAAGAGATGGATAGTTGGTAATATTGATAGTCAGGCCAGAAAGAATAGATAGCTGCCCTTGACGATGTATGCATTCAGACATGTGAACACGAGCGAAAGAGTGCCCCAGCGTATAATAGAAAAGATGGAGGACACGGTGAGGTCCTGCAGCCAAAACAGCCAAGGCTGACGTGAACCTCGTCGTCCTTGATCCACGCTGTAAAGACCGATAACATACAGAGCTTCAGATACCAGCGCAAGGATTGGAGTTCTTCGCATCATCCGGATTCTGCGGGATTGCGCCTGCCGCCACAGCAGCTATCTGGTGTTAGCATTGAATCTCATGAACCATCAAGAATCGAAAGCAAGGGACTTACCTTGATACGACCACCGCCAATCGTTCCTCCCCCCAATAGCCCCACACTTCCAACTCCAAAAGATCCACCCCGCCTGCTTCTCATAGGCAATGATCTGCGCCGAAAACCACTGCTTGTACCATGCGACATGACTGTCAGGGATGAAGTCGTATGAAGGGTTCCACTCGAGGTCGTTGGCGACGCTCAAGCTGAACTCGCCGACGATGAGGGGCCAGTTTCCGCTTCGGTCGTCATAGCAAGACTCTTTCAGGTAGGCGGCGGGGGTTTTGCCTGTTCCGGGGTCGTTGATGCCGTTGTCGTCGGAGTATTTGAGGTAGCGGTGGTCGTCGTAGGCGGCAAAGTTCAAGTCGGTAAGGTACTGCTTTGGGTCTCCAGAGCCCCATTTCGCGTTCTATCGTGATGTTAGCATTTGCCAAACTCACCGCATATCCAGGAGCCGAAGGAGCCTACCATCATCTGGATGTGAACCAATTTGTCGCCGCTTATTCCAAGCTTTGATTCGGCAGCGCGAATGCGTTTCCAGGCCGTCGGATAGTAATTCTGTCTCATAGAGTCTGTTTGGCTCGTTTGCCCCCGTTGTGGCTCGTTGACGACCTCTAGCATGCCGACGTTGCGGTAAT
>JAABUV010006079.1_pt1 | contig 13350 bp, 13 predicted proteins | sample 5559971 | NCBI WGS metagenome assembly JAABUV01 (sample SAMN10711881, study PRJNA513362) | rock metagenome | isolation source: Antarctica rocks | place: Antarctica: Victoria Land, Knobhead nord | collected 2015-12-19
GCGGCGCGCCCAGCCACAGGCGCTCGGCGCCGGCGCCCGCGTCCCAGGTGGCCGGCCCCGGGCCAAACCCCGGCAGCAGCAGCGCGTCGCCCGTCAGCGCCAGCGTCTCGGGCAGCGCGGCCGCGGCCGCGCTCGCCGCCGACGCCTCGGAGCCAGCGGACAGGTGCGGGGAGGGCGCCGCCGAGGCGCCGCTGCCGTCCGTGGCGCCCGCCGGCGCGGGCGCCGCAAAGCCCGGCGGCGGCCCCTTGCGCGCGCGCGGCGCCGCCTGATCGCTCACCGGCGGCGCCGCCGGCGCAGACGCGGGCGGTGCTGCGGCGCGCTGGCCGCCCGCGCCCGCGTCGCTGGCCGCCGGCGCCGCCCGCGGCGCAGGCGGCGCCTCGGGCGCCGCGGCCGGCGCGGCGCCGCCGCCGCCCGCGGGCGGCCCTGCGCCGCCGGCGCGCTGCTCCGCTGCGGCCGCGCCGGCCGCCGCGCGCTCGGCCTCCCGCTGCCGGCCCAGCGCGAGCAGGCGCGCCTCGGCCGCCTCGGCCGCGCCGCGCCGCGCCGCGTCCTCGCCGGCCGCCGCGGCGGCCGCGGCGGCCACGGCCGCGGCGGCCTCCTGCTTGGCGGCCAGCTTCTGCTTGCGCTTGGACAGCGCGGGCGCGGGCTCCGCCGGCGCGGGCGGCCCGGCCTGCGACGCGCGCGGCCGCCCCGACTCCGCCGGCGGCGGTGCGGGCTCCGGCGCGGCGGGCCGCGCGGGCGGCTCGCCGCGCGCGGACGGCAGCGCGGGCGTCGCGCCGGCGCCGGCCACGACCGGCCCCAGCGGCGTCAGCGCGGGCCGCGCCGCCGGCCGCGACGGCTGCGCGGCCGGGCTCAGCGGCGTCAGCTTCTTGCCCTTGGCCACGACGAGCACGCCGGCGGGCGCGCCGCGCGCGCTGCCGGGCGCGCCGCCGTTGGGCGCCGAGGCCGCGCGCGCCAGCTGCGCGGCCATGGTGCTGCCCGACCGCGCGAGCGGCGGCACTGGCAGGCCCGGCCGCGCCTCAGCGCCCTCGCCCGCCTCGCCGGCGCCGGGCAGGTGCGGCCACTCCACCGCGCTGGCAGCCGGCGGCGGCGCCGCGCCGCCCGGCGGCGCGCCCGCCGCGCCGCCCATCGTCGCCTTGGCCGCCCACGACGCGCCGCCCAGGGCCGGCCAGGCGTGGCCGTTGCCGGGCGAGGCGGCCGCCTGCGCGCGCGGCCGCGTCAGCGGCGCACACCCCCTGGAGGTGCCCGCAGCAGACAGCGCATTGCGAGCGCACGGCCGTGAGCGTGGCGGGTCGGCCTGCGCGCCTGATCGTCGTGGGGCGGCGGGGGCGACGACGGCGCAGCCGCGCGCTCCGGCGCGGCGGCCGGCGCGCGCGGCGTGCCGGCGCCGCCGCCGGATGTGCCGGCGTCCGGCGCGGCCGCGGGCCGCGCGGGGGCGGCGGCAGCCGCGCCGGCGGGCGCGGCGCCGGGCGCAGGCGCCGCGGGCGCCGGCGGCGGCCCGCTGGCCTGGCGAGAGAGCGAGGCGGCGTGCACCAGGTTGACAAATTTTGTCGACTTGGTCTCCTCCTTGGTGTAGCTGTCCTCGTCGTCCGCTGCCGCCGCACGCACCCGTCAGCGCCCCGACCAGCGAGCTTGCATCATGCCACTGGCGGCAACAAAGCGCTTGCGCGCCGTGGCCGTCGGGGCAGGGCGTGCGGCGAGCGCACCGACGTCGTGCAGGTACAGGCAGTCCGAGTTGTTGCACGCGACGCCCTTGAGGAAGGCGTTGCAGTACTTGGTCGTGCCGTAGCACGCCTTGATCACTTTGCCTGCGCAGGCGCGCTCGCATGGGCGCGCGCGGCGCGGCTGATCGGTGACGGCGGCCCCCGCGCGCAGCACGGCCAGGCACCGTAGCAGCCGCCCGAGGCAGCCGCGCGGCGGCGAGCGGGGGGGGGGCTGGCGCGCCGGCGCACCGTCCCACTGCGTGTTGTGCATGGTCTCGATGCACCGCCGCGCGTCCTCGTTGCGGCGGAAGGTGATGTACGCGCTGCCGGTCGGCTTGTTCTTGGCGCTGGCGGCGCCGTACGGCCCCGCCCGGCTCACCGAGATCTGCGGCCGGCGGCCCCCGCGTCAACCCCCCGCGGCCTGCGCCGGGCCGTCCGGCAGAGCGCGCCGGCAGCGGAGCAGCGGCGCCGGGCGGCGCGCCTTCACGACCTTGCCGAACTGGCCAAAGTGCTCCGCGGACTGCAGCACGTCCTCGTAGCACAGGTCCATGGACAGCCCGACCACGTACACCAGGTTGCGCTGCACCACGCGCACGTTCTGCGCGCCCGGCGCGCGTGAGCTTTGCACCCGCCCAGCGTGGGCTCCACGTCTCACACACGGGCTGGCCCGCGCCCTGTTAGCCGCGCCAAGAGGAGCACACGCGAGCGCGGCTGCCAGCGGCTGCCGCAGGGACTGCGAGCGGCGGGCGGCCGGGCGGCAAGCCGAGGCCGGCCCCGCACCGCCAGGTCTTTCCTGCTCTTCACAGACGGCAGCGCCGACTTCCGCCGCTCCAGCTGCTGCGTCTTCCGCTTCTTCACCTCCTCCAGCCTGGGCGGCCGCGCGGCCCGTCAGAGCGCCGCCGCGCACGTCCCCCGCCTCCGGCGCGCCGCACCGCCTGTCTCCGGCGCCCGGCGCGCCGGCGGCGCCAGGGGCGCCAGAGCGCTGCAGCCACACACGCCGCGCAGGGGGCGCTGGCTCGCAGCATAATATCCTTGCAAGTGGAGCGCGCGCCGCATGGCGCCCGGCGCCGCCTCGCCGCAGGCGCCGCGCCCAGGCGGAGCCGGCGCCGGGGCGCGCGCCTGGTGACGCTGCGCTGGTGTATTGCATCCAAGTCGTATATGGTGCGGCAGTTTGGGCACCGCGCCGCCGCCCCCTCCTTGGCGGCCTCCCCGCAGATGCGGTGCCAGCACCACAGGCACATGGCGTAGCCGCAGCGGCAGAACTCCACAGCCTCATCTGTCTCGTCCAGCTCGTTCATGCACAGCGGGCAGCAGGCCTCGTCGTCGCCATCTGACATCGGCCCCCGCAGCTGGCGCTCAGGCGCGCAGGATCCAGGGCTGGCAGCCTCTGCCTCTGGTTCCATCGCGGAGGGGAGCGGGCTCCAGGGCTGGCCGCCCTAGACAGGGTTATCGGGAGCAAGCTCCAGAGCCTCTCGCTCCACCGGTCTCTCTCGCTCCCGGTCCCCCAGCATGATGGCCGTGACAGCAGCCTCTGCGTGCCCGTGCCCCACCCTGAGGGTGGCCAGCCCGCTGCGGGCAGCCCCCGCGCGCCTGCCGGCCCTGGCGCCGCAGAGGGCCAGGTGCGTGGCCCCCACGCGCTGCCCGGAGCGCCACATTGGTGGTTTCGGGGACCTGCGCTTGCGCGACTGCATGGCCGCGGCGCGCCTGGGGCCTGAGCGGCAGTTGTGCCGCGCGCCTGCAGTGTGACGCGGACGCGCCCGGGCGCAACGCTGCCGCAGCGCAGGCCTGCGAGGGCAGCCGTGCAGACGCGCGCCGCCATGGAGCTGTTCCAGCTCGCAAACGAGGGCGCCGAGATCTCCACGGCCGCGTCCGTGATGTTCGCCATCACGCTGGTGGTGCGGGCTCCCGCTCCCTGGCGTGAGCTGCTGGCAGACGTGCGTCCAAGTGCGGCGGGTGCCTGGCTGCGCACCTGGCCCGCGGGAGAGGCTGTGCGGCGCTGGCGGAGCTTGCCGACCTTGCGCGACCGTGCGCGCAGGGCCTGGCGGTCGGCTTTGTGCTGCTGCGTGTGGAGGCGCTCGTGGAGGAGGGCGACATCTAGAGCGAGGGGCGCTGGTATAGGTGTTCGCGCTGCTGAGCGTGGGCTGCCGCGAGCGGCTGCGCGTGGCGCTTGCTGCCCAGGGCTGTCGAGAGCTGGGGAGCCGCCACTCTTGTGAGCCTTTGTGCGGTTGCCTGTGCCTGGACGGCAGCCGTCTGTAGCCCACCATGTCTCCGCTCCAGGCATCGCTGCAGCCCTCAAGCTGCGCCACACCCGTTCTGTCAGTGTCCAGCCCCCTCCTGCACACAAGCACACAAGCACGCAGCGTGCGCACTGATGCTCGCGCGAGCACCACAGCATGCCGCAAGCTCTCAGGCTTTTCTCCCTGCCAGGGCAAGGTGTGATGCAAACACAATAGGGCCCAGCAGAGTCTGCACCATTTGAGGCAAGCAGCAGGCATGCCTGTGGCTGCCAGCCTGCACGGGCCACACCTGTGCGCCACTGGCTTGAGGCAGAAGCGCGAGCGGCGCTCCCGAGGAGCACGCGTGGCCAGCGCAGCAAACCTTTGCGCTCCATCAGGCCGGACACCGGCCAGCGCACAGAGCTGCACCCGCTTGGCGCGCCGCTCTCCAGTCACTGCACTCTGTTTGCAAGCGCCGCACAGGCCGTGACACGAGAACGTGCGGCGCGCGCAGCGACAGATGCCGCAGCCCTGCAGAGCCTCGCAAGAGGATGCCGCGCCCGACGCAGGCAGCTCGGCACAGCAAGCGCGGCCTGTCCGGCTTGAGGGTGCTTTTCCCAGCTCGCACGCTCCGCCCAGACCAAGGGCTGTTCGTTGCGTGGCTGCCAACCACTTTGTCGACACTGGCGCAGACGTGGAGCGGCAGGGCGGTGACAGCAATGGTCTGGTCGGCGGTCCCTCCTCCTTGGCAAGCACGCTGCAGGAGACGTTGAGCAACAGGCGCGGCTGCGCGCCCCTCTGTTGCTCTGTGCGCAGCCCTGGGTGCATCGGGTCTGCTTCTGGCGCCCCAGTGGCTCAACCGGGAGCTTGCCAAGCCTCTGCGCCGCGCTCACAGCTGTCCAGGCCTGCGGCACAGGTCACAGGCCGGTGCGCCTGGCCCGGAGGTGCTGCAGCAGTGGCGGGCCATATACAGCCTGATGGTGCAGGTACGGGCGGCGTCGCTGCCAGGGGCCTGCGTGTGGACTGGCCCTGTGAGGGCGCCTGGTGCTGAGCCACACGGCGGCGGCCTGCCCTGCAGGAAGCCCTCGCGCTGGGCATCCCCAGGTCGGCCATCCCTGTCCTGCGGCCAGAGGCGAACGCGCAGGAGCTGCGGGCGGCGCGCGAGCACCTTGACGGCATGGTCCAGTCGTTCCTGAGCGCCAGCTTGTAGCCGGAAGAGTGAGACTGGTTCATGTAAGGGGACGCCGGTGTGCCCAGCGAGTGCACTTGGCGTACACTTTGTTTACACAGCGCGGCCGCAGCACCGGCAGAGCCCCTGAGCGCAGCACCAAACCTCGTGCGCAGCTCCTCTGCTCGCGCAGCTGTCCCTGCCCACGGGTGGCAGAAGAGGCACAGGCGCTCCGCGCTCAGAGTTGCAGGCGTGCTGTGCGGCAGCACAAGAGCGCCGCCTAGCGCCTGCTGCCGCCCACGCGCGCCCGGCGGACGGGCCCCTTGCTGAAGGCCCACGTGACGTCCAGCGTGTTGGCCAGCAGCTCGGTGCCCTGCAGGCCGGTGATGGCGTCCTGCGCCTCCTTGCGCGACGCGTACTCGACCAGCGCGTAGCCCTTGACGTAGCCGGTGCGCCGGTCCAGGTTGAGGTGGATGTTCTTCACCTCGCCAAACTCGGAGCACGCCTCGTGCACGTCCTCCTCGCCGGCCTCCTCGTTCACGTTGGTGATGAAGATCACCCAGCCCTCCACCGCTGCGGCGCGCCCCGGCGGCCGCGTCAGCACAGCGCGGGCGCGCCAGCGCGCCTGCGCATCATCACAGGTGCGCGGACACTGCCGGAGCTGCGCGGAGCCCGCGGCGCACATTTGGCGGGCCCCGGGCCGCTGCCCGTCTCCAGCGACTCGTAGCCGCGCCCCGCGTGCCGCTCGTCGTCCGCGTCCATGCCTTCCCGGAAGCCGCGGCCCTTCTGCTTGCGGACGGCGGTCACCTGGGACCGCACGCGCTGGGGCGGCTGCGCGTCCTCTGCCTCCTCCATCATGTCGTCGTCGTAGTCCGCCATGGCTCGCCGCCTGGGGCGCCGCTGCGCACAAACCTCGCGCGGCGAGCGACTCTGCGAGGTTGCGTATGAGAGTTGCGCTGAGAAGGTTTCAACAGTTCGGTAAACCAGAGACCACGCCTGGAAGCTGTGTGCTCGCAGCCTGGTGCTCGCCGCTCCCCAGGCTTGCAAACCCGGAGCCAGCGCAGGTAGGTTTACTCCTGTACTTCACTTCCTTGAGGTGCAGCGCTTGTCCCATAGGAGGCAAGCCCAACCTCTCTTTACCAGAGTGGCAGTACCGACGCGGCGTGCAAACGCTGAAAGCTCTGTGGGTCCCCGGTGTGTTGCCTGGCGCGTCCTTGGCGTGCGGTAGCTGGCCCAACCAGAGGCGGCGCCTTGCGACCGCGCATGCTGCGCGATGTGCATAGCCTCTGCGTGCGGCACGTGCATGCTGAGCGCCCGCGCCATGGCTTTGCACGGCAGTGCCACGCCTGCAGCGCCGCCCAGGCTGCTGGACCGCCCCAGACCGCCGCGGCGCGCCTGGACGACCTGTTCGGCAGCGGCCCGCTGCTGACGCTGGAGCGCAGCGCCGGCCCCCGCGCCGACCGCGACGCCGCCCTGTGGGCCAGCGGCGCGTTCGGCGGTGGCGTCTACCCCGACCTGCCGGCCGCCACCACGTGGCCGGCGCTGCTGCGGCAGCTCGCGCAGCCCTGGTGCGGGCCGCGCACTGGCGGCGGGCCCTGCCTGCGCGCGCCGCGTCGCGCCGCACACGCCTGACCCGGCCGGCGCGCCGCAGGGCGCCGCGGCCGCCCGCACAGCCGCCGCCGCCCGAGGGCGTGCATGCTTCGGGCGGCTGGGTGGTCACGACGGTCGCCGCCCAGGCGCGCGCCCGCGCCGGCCCCCGCCCGCGCCCGCGCCCCGCCCCGGCGCCGTGACGCGCGGGCGCCTGGCGCAGCTGCGCTCGCGCGCGGCGCTGGAGGCGCGGCTGCTGCAGCGCGCCGGGCGGCGCGCCGAGGGTGGGCGCGCGGCCGGCGTGGCGGCCGCCGACGCGCTGCTGCTGGTGTCGGGCAGCCACCCGCTGCGCGACCTGGCGGCGCCCGCGCAGCCTGGCGGCGGGCGCGCTGGAAGCGTTGCGCGCGGCGGCGGCGCTGCGCGCGGCGGGGCGGCTGCCGCGCGCGCTGTCGCTGTGGGCGGTGGCCAACCCGCTGACCGAGCGCGCCGCGCGCACGGCCGCCAAGGCGCGCACGCCCGCCAGTCCAACCCCATCAGCCATCGCCCTCGGCGTCTGAGATGGTAGAGCAGCCGCCGTCCGGCTCCCGAGGCGGGCGGGGCGCCGGGCGCAGGTGGAGTGCGGCGCGCAGGTCATCGTGACGCAGCCGCCGCTGGTCTGGCCGCGCTTCGAGGCGTGGCTGGACGAGGTCAACGCGTGCGCCCGGCGCCGCCCCGGCGCTCTCCTGCCCGCGGCTGCTGCAAGCGCCTGTGTGTCGGGAGCCCGGTTGCTGGAAGAGAGGGAGGTGCCAGCACACAGCTCGCAATCACGGCGCGCACCGGGGCCCAGGCGTGGGCTCACCCGCGACGCGCGCATCCTGGTCGGCCTGCCGATGCTGACGTCGGCCGAGTCGCTCGCGTTCTGGCTGGACCTGTGCCGCGCCGGCGACGTGCCGGGCGCGGCCGCCGCGCTGCGCGCCTTCCGCGAGGCCGACGCGGGCGGCCGGGGCGCCGAGTATGGCCACCGCTACGTCGCCGAGCTGGCGACCAAGGCGCGCTGCGCCTGCCCAATGTACAAGGGTGCGAGGCCTGCGGCCGGCCGGCGCGCTTGATGCGGCGTGCGCGGGCGGCAGGCGCTGGCGCTGCAGGGCGTGGCGGGCCTGCACGTGATGCCGGTCACGCCGCGCGGCCGCGACATGGCGCAGGCGCTGGTGCGCCAGCGCGCGCTCTGGCCGCGGCCGCAGCCGGCGCGCGGCGCGGGTGCGGAGGCGCAGGAGGCGGCTGGCAGCCAGGTGCAGGGCGCAGCGCCTACCGCCTAGCCCGGCCGGCGTGCGCCAGCGAGGCCGGGAGGTTTCTCCCGGCTGGGAGCGCCCGTGTGATATCCTGTTTGATGTCTCCATCTGTCTATTGATAGCTGGTGCTGCCTGCTGTGGTTGCGACTCCTTACATCTGTGCTATCACAGTGCTGTCTACCACATGGGCTCTAGACGACCTGCACCATGCAACCATGTCTGCCTGAGCGACCTGGAAAGTTACTCCTCACGCAGCTGCGCACGGGCCGTCCAGCAGGGGCGAGCTGTCGCTGGGGTACTTGGCGGGCTTGTAGCCGCTGTCCTCATCCTTGATGTATGGCTTGGGCCCCCAGGGCGCTGGCAGCTCCATGATGGTTGGGATCTCGCCCTGCGCGCTCGCAGGGGCGCGCGGGCGTGGGGGCCATTTCTTGTGCCCCATGTGTAATAAGCTCTGCATCTGCTTGAGGTGTCACCTCAGTAAGGCAAGCCCCTCCGTCAGTTGCTGTGCTCAGGGAAGACAGGGTGACCCTGCTGCGGTGTGCTCGCCTCGCTCACAGCTCGTGTGCCAAGGTCTTTCACTGTGCAAATAAGCGCCAAGAGCTGCATAATGAGGAGAGCCATGTCGCCAGTGCCTCTCGAGCCACCCCAGGGGCACCAGGCAGCAGGCGCACCTTTTCGCGCGCCTCCTGCACGGCCTTGTCGGGGTCTTTGTGCTCGGCAAGTGCCGCGGCGCGGTGCTCCGCCACTCCCGGCGGCGGCGGCGCGTCGGGCAGCATCCGCACGCCCAGGCGCCACTGCGGAAAGCGCGCGAGCCACGCCAGCGCCGAGAAGTCCGCCAGGCGCAAGGCGGTGTCCTCGCCGGCCGGGTCGCCCACGTACTGGGACCCCATACGGCGTGCATTGGGTCCAAAGAAGAGCATCAGGCTTTCGGGCGTGACCGCGCCGCCAAATGCAGCCTGCGGGAGCAGTACTTGACGTTGTTTGCAGGGTTGCGTGCTGGAACAGTGTGTTGGCAGGCGGAGGGGGCTGCACCGCTATCTTGCCCTTGACGGCCTGGATGGTGTCGCCGCCGTCCTTTCTGAGCGCAATGCGGCGCACGGCCATGTCACCACCGCTGCCGATGACGTTGTCGCTGAACATCACGCGCGCTTCGGCGCTCACAATGTCCTCGGCGTCCACTGTCATCCAGAGATCTGCAGTGGGGCAGCGCGGTGGGGTGTTGGGATGCAAGATACAGGATGTTGAGTGGCGCTGCCGGCGTTAGGTGCCAGGTGCCAGGTAGGGTTGCAGGCGCAATGCTATGCTAGCCTAGCATAGCGGTAGTAGGCCCTAGTAGGCCAGCAAAGCTAGGCAAAGCGTGAGCCAGGGACTCTCTGGAGGAGCAATACACGGGTCAGTGGACATGCGACAGGCAATGATGTGATCTGCGTTCGCGAGGAGGCTCAGCGTGCAGGCAAGGCAGCCCCTTGGTGAGCCGAACAGGGTTTACATACATGCAGGAACTCGCGTGCGCTGGCGCGCCCTGCCACTGAGGCACTGCCTCAGACACGCTCCACGCAGTGCCGCGGCGCTGCGCATGGCCAGGGCTAGCGCTGTCCTTATGACACCTACCTGGACTCTGCTAGAAATACACTGTTAGCCGAAGCCGCACACCCAGGCCACCAAGAGCTGCCCACGGTGACCCGGCGGCGTGCGACGCGCCCTAGCAGCCCCGCCCTCGCCCGCCACGCAGCGCCAGCACCTGCAATCGAGCTCGTCAGACGTAGTGCAGCGTCAACAGCGCGAGTTGCAAGCCGAGGCCGCACCAAGTGAAGCACAGAGCCGCCCTCGATGTTGTAGTCCTTTGCCTGCTTGTCGTCGTTCATCTGCTTCCCCGCAAAGATGAGCCTGCGCGCGCAGTGCTGAGAGACTGAGAGTCTGCGGCTTGAATAATGTCAAGCGTCGAACGACGCCCCGCCAGCAGGCCGCACCTCTGCTGCACCGGCGGGATGCCCTCCTTCTCCTCCACGCGCTCCTTTATGCGCTCTATGGTGTCCGTGGGCTCGATGTCTATCTCAATCTCCTTTCCCGTGAGCGTCTTCACCTTGATCATCATGCCCCCCCTGCGCCCGCGCACGCGCGCTTGCCAAGCGCTCGCATGGGGCACGTCCAAAGCACAGCCGCGCCTCGGCCCCCGCGCGCTCCGCACCTCAGCCGCCCCACCAGGTCCAGCGTGCTCAACTCCTGGATGTTGTAGTCGGCCAGCGTGCGGCCATCGTACAGCTGCTTGGCGGCGAAAATGAGGCGCTGCTGGTCCGGCGGAACGCCCTCTCTGTCCTGCAGCAACACGCGCCAGACTCGCCGGTGTGCTGCAGTGAGTAGGGTGGCCCCCAGCCCCGGGCTGCCGTGCTGGGGCCGCGGCGCGCCGCGCCCCTCTCAACAGCAGCTCTGCCCTCGCTAGCCACCAAGCGCAGACTGAACACCTCGGAACACTCTTTACAGCATATCCGTGCTCGTCAGCAGAGCGCAGTCCTTGCACGGCGTGCCTGAGGCGCGTACGCGAATGGGTGCGCGCCTGGATTTTGGACCTGACGTTTTCAATAGTATTCGAGCTCTCCACCTGCAGCGTGATGTGCTGGCCAGTGAACGTCCTTACAAAGATTTGCATCGTCAGGCTCGGCCTTGTTCAAGGTGCTGCAGAGCACGCTTGGACCGCCCCTGGCCTTGCTGTACGGCTTGCTCGTGTCCTCTACAAGACCGCTGGCAAGTGTGTGTGGCTCGATCAATGAGGGGCAGGCTCTGCGACTTGCAGGGCCCAGCTGGGGTCTCATTGCAGTGCAGCGGGCTCTTGCCTGAGACTACTTCCGCTTGCTATACCAGGCGAACGACAGTCTTTCTCGTCATCCAGGTGCTGGCCGCTCCCCGCCGCGCCCCCGCTCTATCGTATGGCACCTATTTGTCAAGCAGGCGTTTGCGCACCTCAACGCTTTCGGCTGCCGCATGGTGCCTAGATACACACCTGCTTGAAGATGGCCTGCAGCTGCCGCTCTAGCTCTTTGGCCATAAATAGCAGGGACAGCCCTGCGTTCATCATGTCCACCCAAAGCATGGCGTGCCCAGGCGGCTGAGGTTTGGCTGCTGCTTGCACTCAGGTGAGCGCGGGCGAAGATGCGCGGACAGGGCAGCGTTCCACGCGTCGGCAGCCGCCGCACCTGCACGGGCGGCTCACCCGTATGAGGTTCTGATTCGCTGGCTGTGCCCTCTGCCACCCCTGCCTGAAACTTGCTGTTGCCCTTACCTTGCACCGCCGACGGTGCGTGCCTGCTGTACCGTCTTAATAACGGTGTCTCAAAGCATGCAAGCGCCCAAAGCAGCCTCTCTCACTGATGTGCACACAGGGGCGCAGCCAGCAGGCTCGCAGGCGCCAGCTTGGCCCCTGGCTAGGTTCCATAGCGTAGTAGCAAAGTAGGCAGCAAGCTGGCTACAGGCCCTGGCTGTTTCCTGCCTGCCCTGGTGCAGCGCAGCCTGGTCGTGGCTGGTCGGGCAAGAGCTGTATGTCCATAACTTACATTAGTCATCATCTCCATTGGGTGTGCAGCGGGAGGGATCTGAGGCATACCCATGCTTGAAACTGCATTGTTTGCAGCGCATCTAGGCATGCCCCCGCTCTTCGCATGTGCCGTGCGATGAACACCACTTATACGGAGGAGAAGTGCGATGATGTCCAGGGACTCAAGGACGCAAGTGATGTGCCACACTGCGCCAAAGTGCGGCACGGCATGCAGTGGCACGCGGCGGAGCGTGTGGCATGTCTGGCCTCCCTGGATTCCACGATGTCATCGTATTTCTCGTCCATAAATGTGATGTCCATGCACGTGGCATGCGCATAGGGCGGGGTCATGCCTGTTTGCTCTGCATGTCATGCCCAGGCCTAGGTGTGACAAGCCATGCATGTCTGCATAGTGCTGCTGCTTTCTTGTTGGTAAGCAACATGGCAGGGCGAAAGACGGTGCTGTGCTTGCAAGAGCGTGTTTCCACACGTACAGTTCTTACACACCACTTGCTTGCTGGGTGTGCGAGGCGGTACAAGCCTCCGCAACGCATACGCTAGATTTCTGGCTGGCGCATACAAACCTCGCCCACAGGATGAAATGCCACACATATGGTACACGCAGACCCACTGCTGTGCTGCAAGCCTGCACATGTCAATCCGTGCGCTCACCACCGCTTGCCCTGGTGGCCGCTGCGCCATGGTCCGGCGCCGGCCTGGAGCGCTCCCTGGGCGGCCCCGCGTCGCGGTTCCACGGCAGCCGGGAGCGCTGCCTGGGCAGCTCCGACTCGCGCAGAAAGGGGTTGACAGGCGGGTAGAAGAGGCCGTTGGGGCGCCCCCACTGCTCGGCCATCCGCGGGTACTTCCTGCCCCGGCGGCGGCCCACAGTCGCGCGCGGGCCTGCTCGGGCCCGCCCGAGCGCCGACACTGAGCGGGCCGCGCCTGCCCACGAAAATGCCGGTGATCACCATGGGGATGCAGATCACCAGCGCGAGGGCCAGGTTCGAGTAGCGCTTTGGCACGCGCGCCGCGTATGCACGGTTCCTCGCCCGCGCCTGCTCCGGCTGCCAGTCCCTGAGCGGCGTGCCTGCAGCACACGGTGCGCCTCAGAGGCAGCCTTGCGGCCCCGGCGGAGCGCGTGCGGGCCACAGCCAGGGCGCCGGGCGCGCACGGCCGGACAGGGCTGCGTACGCCTGGGCAACATCCCTGAACGCCTGCTCCGCCTGCTGCCGCTGCGCACAGCGTGCCGGCATTCAGCGCCTCTGTTCGCATGCCTAAACGCACTGCTTCGGCCAGCGGGGAGCGGACCTGGCCCGGCGGACAGAGGTCGGGGTGCCATTTCAGGCACAGGTCCCGGAACGCCTTCTTCACCTGGTCCCAGCAGCGGCGCGCCTGGCGTGAGCAGCCGCCCGGCCACCTGCCGGCAGGCGCCTGTACGGGCCAGAGTGGGGCGAGACCTCAGCCTGGCTGGCGTCAGCGCGCACGCCGAGCACGTCGTGTGGGCGCATCATCGCTGCTCGCGCGCGTTCTTGTGGCGCCGCAAGCACCAGCGCCTCCGCGCCATGCCCGCGCCCTCAGCCAGGAAGTGCTCCAGCCGCTTTCGGCCTGCTTCGCTGTGCTTCCAGGCTTGCACCTCGCGCGAGCGCCTCTCCCCACCTCTTGTCAGTCGAGGCGTAGACCTGCTGTGATACCTCAGACCTGGTGTCACACAGGGTATCCTGTGTGCGTTGAGTGCACTCTGCTGAATGCTGGTTAGGAGCCACAGATTGAGAGTGCCCCACCCCAGCTGGGTGGCCCTGCCCTGGCCTCATGCAGGTCTCTATTCATGTTGGAATCCATCGACATGTTGCCTCCTACTCCTGTTCAGCAGTCGGCGTTGTCA
>JAABUV010006080.1_pt1 | contig 13349 bp, 15 predicted proteins | sample 5559971 | NCBI WGS metagenome assembly JAABUV01 (sample SAMN10711881, study PRJNA513362) | rock metagenome | isolation source: Antarctica rocks | place: Antarctica: Victoria Land, Knobhead nord | collected 2015-12-19
GTGCGCCGTGGTCGAACTGCGCGCGCGGCGCTGCCGTCCCGGTCGCCGTGATCGGCGTCTGGCCGCGTAAGCCCCGGTCCACGGGGAGGGGGAAGTACATCCTGCCTCCTATTCTGAAGATGAACTAGTAGCCCGGCGGCGATGAGGGGGCCGACGATCAGCCCGGCGGCCTGCGCCGCGAAGACCAGCGAGACCATCATGCCGCGCGAGGAGCGGCCGGCGTACTCGCTCATGATGGCGGAGCTGCCCGGGTAGTCGCCGCCGATGCCGATGCCCAGGATGAAGCGGAAGACGATCAGCCACCAGATGTTGGGCGAGAACGCACAGGCGATGGCGGCGGCGGCCAGGATCAGCACCTCGTACCCGTAGACGCGCTTGCGGCCCAGCAGGTCCGCGATGCGGCCGAAGACGATGGCGCCGATGGCCGCGGAGAGGAGGGCCAGCGCGCTGACCAGCGAGGACTCGAAGCTTGACGGATGCCACTCGGGCTTGATCAGCGCGAGGGCTACACCGATGATGAACAGGTCGTAGGCGTCGGTGAAGAAGCCCATGCTGGACACGAACATGATTTTCCAGTGGAATCCCGTTACCTTGGAGTCGTCCAACTGCTTGAGGATGTCTTGGTTGCCCGAGGCTGCAACGGCGCTCACAGTGATCTCCTAACCTCTAGCGCCCCGCTATCCAGCAGGGCGCGTGACAGCGTTTCGCCCTCGTGACGAACGGGACGAGAGGGCTATGTGTTTGTCCCGCCGCTTTATCGTGCAGGCGCCGTTCCAGGAAGCCGTTTTATTATTAAGGCAGTGTTAAATGATCGTTAAATCGAGGTAAAACCTTTCCGGCTCCCGACTTGGCGCGATTCTTGCTATTCTAGGCGCACATGGAAATGGAAAAGGACGAGGGGACGGTCGATCGGCATATGGAAAAGGACGAGGGGACGGTCGATCGGCATGGGGTGAGCGTTGTACAGGCGGCGCTACGCGCGCTCGCGGCCGGCGCGTCGGCCGCCGACGCGCTCGATCTAATCATCGAGCATGCGCGCCTGCTGCTCCCCGCCTCGGAGGTGATGGTCCTACTGCTGCGGGATAACCAATTGATCCTGCATGCCGGACAAGGCATCGCGGGCGCGCATTTGCCGCGCCTCTCGTTTGCCGACGGCGCCTCGGTCGAGCGTTGGGTCGCCACGCGAGACACGGCCTTGTTCGTGCCGGATGTGTCCATCGACCCCCGCTTCCGTGCGGCGGCGCTAGGGAAGAACCGTATCATGTCGCTGGCCGTCATGCCTATACGGGTCGAGGGCGCGGTCGCCGGTGTCCTGGAGATCGGCGATGAGTATCAGGTCGATTTTCGTGGAAACAGCGTGTTGTTGACCATGCTAGCCGACGCGGCGGGCATCGTTGTCGAGTACGCGCGCACGACACAGCGCTCCTGCGACCTGGCGGCCGAGGAAACGTTGCGCGCCATCAGGCATGATGTCCGTAGCCCGCTCACAGCCATCAACGGCTACGCGCAACTGCTGCGCCGCCGCGCCACGCGCGAGAACCGTGACGCGGACGTACAGACAGCGGCTATCATCATGCAGCAAGTACAGCGCATCACAGCCATGCTCGACGCTCTACGCGACGCGACGCCGGAAGTCGGGAGTCGGAAGTCGGGAGTCGGAAGTCGAAAGTCGAAAGTCGAAAGTACGACGCCTGATAGTGAACCTCGTCACCATCACCACATACTTTGACCCGCGGTTTACTCCCGACTCCCGACTCCCGACTCCCGACTCCCGACTCCCGACTCCCGACTCCCGACTCCCGACTCCCGACTCCCGACTATTTCCACATACTCTCGAACTCGGCGTTGCCGCGCGCCGACGACGGCGTGCTCCGGCGTAGCGCCACGGAGACGCGTCCGCGCCAGCGCAACTCGGCCCATGCGCGGCGACGGCCCTGCCAGCGACGAATAACGTGCGCGACAATCGTGCCGAGCGTATAAATGACCAAGAGAGCCACGATGGCTAGAACGCCGGTCAGTAGCACGGCTGGAGTTGTCTGGGCCGCTGTGCTCTTGAGCAGATCAACGACCGGCTGTGGTAGGGGCGAGTGGAACGGCGCGGTCGGGTTGCCCCCCAGATTGCCCCTCGCGCCCGAGACCAGTGGCCCCAGCACCATGGCGAACACGCCGGCGACGGTCAGGGTGAAAACCGTTACGACGACAATAAAAAGCTTGACCATACCTATGCCCCCTTTTCGCGCAACTATAGACGTGCGCGCCGTGGGGCGCAATAGCCCGTTGAGGGGAGCCTGACGAGTAGTCAGTAGTCAGTAGTCAGTAAGATTGGTGATTAAATACATACGATGGCCATCCGCGCCACGTACTCTCTGACTACTGACTACTGACTACTTGAGTGTCACATCACCCGCGTGGACCGCGCGCACCGCGCCGTCACCGCCACGGACCAGCAGCGCGCCCTCGGCGTCCACGTCGATCGCCATGCCCTCGAACGCGCCGTCCGGCGCCTGCACGCGTACAGGGCGCCCCAGCGTGGCGAGCCGCTCGCGCCAGAGGCGCCGGACCGTCGCCGGCTCGTACGCCGCCAGGGTCACGTACGCCTCCAACCGCTCCAGCAGTTTGATCAGCAACGGTTCGCGCGCGACAGGCGCGCCCGTCGCGGCGCGTAGCGTGCGCACGCCGGGCAGATCCGGCGCGGCGTTGACGTTGAGACCGATGCCGATCACGACCGTCCACGACGCTCCGGCTTCGTCGAGCTCAAGCAAGATTCCACCGGCCTTGGCCCCATCGACGAGGACATCGTTGGGCCACTTCAACGCACAACGCGGGCCGGTGAGCGCGCGCACGGCGTCGCAGGCGGCGAGGGCCGCGGCCATGGTGAAAGTATACAGTGGGAAATCGGGCGCGGGGCGCAGCAGAACCGACACGGCGAGCCCACTACGCGGCGGCGCGGTCCAACGCCGGCCGTGACGGCCACGCCCCTGCGTCTGCTCGTCGGTCAACACGACCGTACCGTCGGGAGTCCCCGCGCGCGCCAGCGTACGCGCGGCTGTGTTCGTCGACCCGATGGAGGGATAGTATATGATGTTGTGACCGAGCCGTGCGCCAGCGCGCGCCCGAGCGACGCGCCGCCAGTCCAGAGGTTCAGGAGAATCTAATGCCATCGCGCTTTACGGTCCCAACAAGGTCACGCGTTAAGATTTTGGACAAAAAAGGAGAGGGGCGGGAAGCATGCTTCCCGCCCCTCAGCTGCGATAGGTCAGGCCTACCGAACGTGATAGGAACGCTCGAGAGCGAACCGTTTAGGAATGAGTACCCTCACTCATAATGTATCCGCCAATCGAGCTCAAGACGCTACCGCAACTATGACTACCCATATTGGCATCACCTCCTTTCAAAACTAGGATTGATATTTAAATAATACCGCGCCTTCGTCCCTTTGTCAAGGGCAAAATGTGGCGCCACGAATTATTGCCTCCTCGGGTAAATCGCCCCATCCGAGGACTACCCGCGACAATGGATTATCATATTATGAGGTAGCGTTATTTCCTAACGGCACGCCGTAAAGCTGACAGCTGATTGCTGGCAGCTGATTGCTTTTCAAGTTAAGAGGGGGAGACCTATGGCGGACGAAACAGCGTTCGTGTTGGCCGTCAACTACTGGCCGCGCAAGAAGGCGATGTACTGGTGGAAAGACTTCGATCGCGCCGAAGTTGAAACGGAGTTCGCGCAGATCGCCGCCCTGGGCCTGGGCGTCGCGCGCATCTTCCTGTTCTGGGAGGACTTCCAGCCGGCCCCCGACCGCATCAATGACCAGGCCCTGGCCGACCTCGGCACGGTGCTCGACGTGGCGCGCGAAGCCGGGATTAAGATCATGCCGACGTTCTTCACCGGCCATATGTCGGGCATCAACTGGTGGCCCCGTTGGGCGCTGACGCCCGAAGAGGACCTGGAGGGTATGCTGCGCATCACGGACGGCCAGTACACCACGCGCGCCGGGCGCGACCCCTACGCCGACCCGTTCATGATCGACGCCGAGAACCGCCTCGTCGCCGCGGTGTGCGGACGCTACGGCGCGCACCCCGCCATCTACTCCTGGAACTTCTCCAACGAGCCGGACCTGTTCGCCGTGCCCGCCACCTACGCCGACGGTGCGGCCTGGAACCTCAACCTGGCGGCGCAAGTGCGCAAGCACTCCGCGCTGCCGGTCAGCGCGGGCATGCACCTGGCCACGCTCACCGGCTACAGCGGCTTCCGTCCCGACCTGCTCGCCGCCAACAACGACTGGCTCTCCATGCACGCCTACAGCATCTACTATACACAGACCGAGGGCGACGACCCGCTCAACACCGACGTCGTCCCGCTGGCCTGCCTCGTCACCGAGGCGCTGGGCCGCAAGCGCGTGCTCTTCGAGGAGTTCGGCTACGCCAGCTCGCCGGGCGGTGACGTCTCGGAACACCGCACCGTGCGGCGCGGCCCGCGCGAGAGCCTGCAGTATTTCGCCGACGACGCGGCGGGCGGGCGCTACTACGCGGAGGTGTTGGAGAAGTTGGCGCACTGCGGAGCGCTCGGCGCCGGGGCCTGGATGTACTCGGACTACGATCCGGCGCTGTTCACAAAGCCGCCCTTCGACACGCACGAGCACGAGCGTTTCTTTGGCCTCACGCGCGCTGATGGCTCGGTCAAGCCCTCGGGCGAGGCCATGCGCGCCTTCTCGCAACGGGTCGCGGCGGGCGAGCGCTTCCCGCGCACCGTCGCCCCACTGCAGCTCGACCCCGACGCCTACTACCTCGACCCCTCGGGCGCCTTCGACCGCCTGTTCGCCCAATACAACGGGCGACTCTAGCATCGGGTACTAGTGTGGGGCCTACGTGCGTCAGCCCCACACTGGTCCGTGGTCCCTACTGCACGCGTAGCCGCCCGATAAAATCCCGCGGCGTCACGATGCGCAATCCCGTGCGCTCTGCCAATTCCTCGCCCCAATGCTCCCTGTTCGAGGAGATAACCCAGTCGGGCTGTGCCTGCACAGCGGCGACAACGGCTGGCAGATCATTGATGTGGCGTAAGACGGGCAATAGCGCCTGTTTGTAGTCCTGCACATCGGTCGGCGACAGTGCAGGCCAACGTTCCAGGCGCACGCGCCTCAGCCAACCCGCTAGGTCTACCACCGCTCTCCCCGCCACGTTGCGCCACAACTCGCGCTCGACTGCCTCGGCAAGCACAACTGTGTAGAGTTCGCGCTGCGTGGCGTGGATCAATACAGCCTTGGATGCTCCCCACGAGGAGTACAAGCCCTCAATCATCACGCCCGTGTCGAGGAACAAACGCGCGGGCGCGGCGGGCGGCATGGCTGTGCTCTCATTACTCGCCATGCGGCTCGCGCAACGCAGTGCCCACGAGGTGTCCATACTGGCGCTCAAGGTCCTTGACGAACTCCTCGCCGTACATATCGATCATCACCTCCTGGCGCACTTTGGGTAGGTTGTCAAGCAGATCTTGCAAGGTTTGACCGGCGTCATCCAGCGCCTGCGGGGCTTGAGCCAAGCGGTCAGTCGACACAGCGTCCCGCGGAATGAGCATAATACCGTCGCCGATGGCAAAGCACGCCACCGCCGAGCCAGCGTGCAGGCCAAAAGTGTCGCGCAGCGACGCGGGTAACGTCAGGCGTCCCTCGGCGTCGATCTCGGCAAACCCGCCCGCATCAAAGTCTATATCTTCGTCGATGTGCTTTTCAACCGCCATCGCCGTCCCCCATATCATCGCCTCTTCGTGCTATTAATTGTCCCACAAAGCAGCGATACGTGAGTGTATCACCCATTTGGGGACTGGCGCTGATGTCTCCGTGGCTCTATATACTATGTATAATAGCGATTGTAAGCTGAGGGTACGTGTGAGACAGCGCCAGGCGATCAGATCCATCGCGGCACACCACCGGCGGTGTGAGCGCGCGCGCCAGGGCGACGCGCTCGCGGACGCGGTCGATCGGCTGCGCGCGGTATTAGAGGTGTCCCGTGCGCTGACCTCGCTCGACAACGAAGATGAGTTGCTCGAACTCATCGTTTCGTCGGCCTGCCGCTGCCTGGGGTATCAGTCGTGCGTCATCTCGGTCCGCGACGAACACGATGTTTTCCGCTATCGCGCGACGGCCGGCTGCTCGCCCGACGAAGATCGCACCCTGCGGGCGCTCTCGATGTCGCACGACGCCTTCGAGATCCTGCGCGGCGCCGCCACCCCCTTCGGCTCGGCGCTCTACGTCCCGCCCGGCCATGGCGTTCGCGCGCACCCGGCGCTACAGGCGAGTTTTCTCCCGACGGAAGCATCGCTGCCGTCCTCGGAGTGGCAGTCGGGCGCGCTCCTCTTCATCCCCCTCATCGGCCTTGACGACGAAGTCCTGGGATTCCTCAACCCGGATGATCCGGTCGACGGCAAACTTCCCGCGCGCGGTCAGGTTGCCGTGCTTGAAGCCTTCGCACACCAGGCCGTGACCGCGCTGCAGATCGTGCGAGGGCGCGCGGCCGAGCGGGAAAAGGCGCGGTGGGCCGAGGCGCAGCGCGGGCAACTCGAGGGCCTGCTGCAGGCTAGCGCCAGCGTGCGCGGCTCGCTGCAACTCGACGAGGTGCTGCAACAGATCGCCACGGCTATGACCAACGCGGGGGGGTTCGACGGCGGCGTGATCTACCTGCGCGACGCGGAGGACAACCTGCACGCGCGGGCAACGACCGGGATGAGCGCCGAGGAAGACGCGCGCCTGCGCGCCGCGCCGGTCCTGCTCGCCATGTTCCGGCACTTGATGCAGCCGGAGATGCGCCTGAGCCGCTCGTACCTGTTCGACCACCGCTACCACTCCTCGCCGCTGGAGCTCGACGACGCCATGGTCATCCCCGCTTTGCCGCCCGACTGGCAGGAGGGGCAGTGGCACCCCGAGGATTCGCTCACGGTCCCCTTGGAAGATGGTGATGGGGGCCTCATCGGCCTGATCTCGGTCGATCAGCCACGCGACCGCGGCTTCCCCGACCTCACGCGCATCCAGGCGCTCGAACTCTTCGCCGACCACTGCGTCGTCGCCGTCGAGCAGGCGCGCCTCTACGAGGAGATGCGGAACATGGCGATGACGGACGCGCTCACGGGTCTGCCCAACCGGATGCTTCTCCACGACCGGTTGCGGCAAGCGCTGGCCCTGGCCCAACGCGACGGGACGTCGCTGGCCCTGATGCTGATGGATCTCGATCGCTTCAAGGAGGTCAACGACACGCTGGGGCACCACTATGGCGACATCCTGCTCCAGCAGGTCGGCGGCAGGGTGCGCGCGGCGTTGCGCGCGTCCGACACCGTCGCGCGACTGGGCGGTGACGAATTCGCGGTCATCTTGCCCGCCGCCGATGAAGCCAGCGCCGCGCTGGTTGGGAAGAGTATTCTGGCGGCGCTGGAGCCGCCGGTCGTTGTCGACGGCCATGCGCTGGACATTCGCGCGAGCATCGGCGTGGCCCTCTTCCCCCAGCACGGCGCCGACGTGCCCGCGCTGTTGCGCCGCGCCGACGTGGCCATGTACGTGGCCAAGCGCGCGCGCGGCGGTTTGTCCATCTACCACGAAGAGCACGATCACCATAGCCCGCGCCGCCTCGCGCTGATGACGGAGTTGCGCCAGAGCCTCGACGACCACGCGTTGCGGCTGCATTATCAACCCCTGGTCGATCTGTCCCTGGGCCGCGTCACAGCCGTCGAAGCGCTGCTGCGCTGGCCGCAGCCCGCGCGCGGCTTTATCGCGCCCGACCAATTTATCCCCCTCGCCGAACACACGGACCTTATCGTACCGCTGACACGGTGGGTGCTCGAAACGGCGATGCGCCAGTGCGCGGTCTGGCGCCGCGCCGGTCTCCACCTCGGCGTGTCCGTCAACCTGTCAGCCCGCCTGTTGCACGACCTCCACTTGCCGGACATGATGCAGCTCTTGCTCCGCCGCTTCGCTATCGCGCCCGGTCAGATCACACTGGAGATCACGGAGAGCGCGCTGATGGACGATCCGGACCAGGCCCTGGAGGTTCTCAAGCGCCTCGACCGCATCGGCGTGCGCATGTCCATCGACGACTTCGGCGCCGGCTATTCCAGCCTGAGCTACCTCAAGCGCCTCCCGGTTCACGACATCAAGATCGACAAATCGTTTGTGCTTGGCCTCGGCGCCACGACCAACCTCAAAGACGCCGCCATCGTGCGCTCGGTCATCGCCATGGCCCAGGCGTTGAGTCTCAAAGTCGTGGCGGAAGGGGTGGAACAGCGCGAGGCCTGGGAGCTGCTCCACGCGCTGGGCTGCGACATGGCGCAAGGCTACTACATCAGCCGCCCGCTGCCGCCGGCCGAACTGGAGCAGTGGCTGCGCGCGTGCCCATGGCCGCCCATACAATCCACGCCCCCCGCGGTCGTCGCGCGCTAAACGGCCCAACACGCGCGGCGACACGGACAAAGGCACGTTGCGTATACTGTAAGCTACGACCGTACCGCAACAAATGGGGTGAGAGCTGCTATGGCACAGCGAGAGACAGAGCACGCGACCGTAAACGCAGAGGTTAACCTCGTAACGGTCGAACAGGCGTTGGGCGTCGCTCCCAAGGAGCGTGCGCCGCGCCACTATGGCGAGTGGACGTGGTTGCGCGTCTTTGATGATGATGACTTACGCGAATTCGTCGCGGAGATGCGCGACGCCTTACTCACCGCAGGCCATAGCGGATCCTCGACAATAGTTGAAGATGTCATCGACCGTTGGCGTATCACAGCCGACGAATTAGCCGATCCGCGCCGCCGCCGCATTCTCCTCGGCCTTGATGATGTACGGGTGGAGGATTTTACGGAGGGCGTTCGCTTGTTTAGGGAACATGCGCGCAACCGTCCCTATAAGCATGTGTAAGCGCAAAGCGTCGTTGTCAAGCGGCGCAAACCCCAGGTCCGTGTAGAAGCTGGCCGCTTTCTCGTGTAGCGCGTCAACCACGACGCTCATGGTTGCCGTTTGGAATGAAATTTCTAAGCATGTCCGCAGGGCATGCATCATCAGTAACCAGCAAAGCCGGGCGCCCTGACATCGGTTATCTACGGCCAGGCGGCCAACGAGGATGGCTGGTAAGGCAGGGTACGCCTGCGGCTTGTTACGACTGACCTCGTCCAACTCCTCCAAGCCGATTGTGTGCGCACTGAGCGTATAGTATCCAAGCACACGGGCGTTGCCCATCTCCGGCGCCAATATGGAGCACCGCGCTAGCTGTCGCTTCACATCCTGCTTGACTTTGGTCTTGATGTAATCGTCGAGCGAAGGCTCGCCGCACGAGAAAGCCGCCCGGTCGTGGTGCGACGCGAGCGGCTCGATGACGATGTGCGTGGGGTCCAGACCGAGAGCCCGCAATCGAGCACTTTTATCCGTGGGATTTGCCGGTTTATCGGACAGGTTCATGCAATTACCCCTTACCGATCCCCCATAACGGCATCGAAGAACGCAGCGGCTTCTTGCGCGCGTGCATTCGGTGCTGGCGGATTGAAGATCGCCGCTGTAAAGGCGTGCGCATGCCGCGCGGCGACCTGGGTAACCTCACGCTCGCGGATTGTGCGTTCAGAGCGCTCTTGGATACTCGCCGCGACAAAGTCGGTGAGTGAGCGGCCTTCCCCAGGGCGGCGGCGTGCTCGGCGAGGCCCTTGAGCTCAGGGGTAGCCCGCGTGGCAAGACGCTCACTCCGGCGCGGACGCGGCGCCTCCACGTTCACGGCATGGGTCGGTTCGACGTGCCGACGCTTCACAGGCATAGCCATAAATCTCTCCCTCCCTAGCGGCGCGCACGACCGCACATGCGCCCTTTTGTCCTACCATCAATGATGTACGCCAATTTGGTACACAAATCAAGAAGCCATCTGGATACTCAACAATCTGGTTGGCAATGACTTGTCGTATACTCAGGGTGATGCTCAACGTTTAGACGATGGATGAGAGCCCTATGGCGCAGCGTGAAACGGAACACATAATATATCACTACCTTGTCGAGCGCCCGCATCCCTGGCGCAGGCAACTGTCGTTGCGCGGACGCAATGTAACGGTCGGGCAGTTCGTGGCGAGTATGCGTGCCAATAACCTAACAGCCTATCCGAAAAGTAGGTGAGCATGGCGCAGCTTGCGATAGATGATGAGAACTGCCGCCAGTTGCACCAAGGCGAAGTAGTTGTGGGAGGAGGTAAACGCCGTGAGGGCCACGACTCCCCTTCTACTTTACCATAACCACCACTTTTCGGATAGGCTGTAAGTCCCGAGGCTGCTGCGGACAACTTCGACGTACCTCTGGCACAAGTCATGGAAGCCTTGAACTACTATGAAACGCACCAATCCCTGGTCAATGAGGAGTTACGCGAAGACAAGCGCCGTTTGCAGGCCAAGGGGTATGTGATTGAGCCTCCAGTTGTATCTCGATGACTGTGCCTACAGCAAGTACCTGCGCCACATTCTCAGCAGCGAACCGTACAACCATTACGTCGAGATACCACATGGGCCGCTCCTGTCTAAGCGGCCTATGAGGCGCGGCGCGTGAGGACGGTAAACGCGACGCGCTACGTGACGCCGCTGCGCGAGGGCGGCTCACTGCCGGCGATCGTGGAGGCCGACGACGATGGGCTCTACGTGCTCAAGTTTCGGGGCGCGGGGCAGGGACAGCGCGCGCTCATCGCCGAGTTGCTGGCCGGCGAACTCGGCCGCGCGCTTGGGCTGCCCGTCCCTGAACTCGTCTTCGTCGAACTCGACCCCGTGCTGGGCCGCTCCGAGCCCGACCCTGAGATCAAGGCGCTGATCGACGCCAGCCCCGGCCTCAACCTGGCCCTCGACTACCTGCCGGGCTCGCTCGACTACAACCCGCTCCTGGCGCCGCCGCCCGACCCCACGCTGGCCGCGCGCATCGTGTGGTTCGACGCTTACACCACCAACGTCGACCGCACCGTGCGCAATACCAATATGCTGCTGTGGCACAAACGGCTCTACCTGATCGACCACGGCGCCGCGCTCTATTTCCACCACTCCTGGGACGACTATCTGGCGCGCAGCCGCGCGCCGTTCCCCCAGGTCAAGGACCATGTGTTGCTCCCCATCGCCGGCGATATCGCCGAGGCCGACCGTGCGCTGGCGCCGCTGCTGACGCCGGAGGTTATCCGCGACACTGTCGCGCTGATCCCCGACGCCTGGCTGCGTGACGAACAGCTATTCACGGGCCCCGCCGCGCACCGCGACGCCTATCGCGCCTACCTGGAGAGCCGCCTGGCGAGCCCCCGCCCGTTTGTCGAGGAGGCCATCCGTGTCCGCGCTCGCCTCGTATGACTACGCGGTCATCCGCGTGGTCCCGCGCGTGGAGCGCGAGGAGTTCATCAACGCGGGCGTCATCGTTTTCTGCCGCGCCCGCCGCTTCCTCGGCGCGCGCGTCACGCCTCAGCGTGCGCTCCTGGCCGCGCTGACGCCGGACCTCGACCCTGCCGAGATCGAGCGCCACCTGGCCGTCATTCCAACCATCTGCGCCGGCGGCAAGGATTCCGGCGCTATCGGCGCGCTGACCTTGGCTGAACGCTTCCACTGGCTCGTGGCCCCACGCAGTACGGTCGTGCAGGTCTCACGCGCGCACTGCGGCCTGTGCGATGACCCCGCCGCGACACTCGATCACCTGATGGAGCGGCTGGTGTACGTGTGAACCCGTGACGTTCACAAGGAGCGCGCCGCGCATTATCGCGAGCGCGTCGAGAAAACCAAAACCGCTTGGAAGCATGTAGCTTTCCGCCCCGTGTGGTACAATCGCGTGAGGACCAGCAGCGGTCGCCTGTACCTCCGCTGCCGTTTACGCTTGTCTATAGAATGACACACCTTGAGAGAACCGGGAGGATCCCTTTTGTCAGTTAAGATCCGGTTGCGCCGCGTCGGCGCGAAGAAGCAACCTAGCTATCGCGTCGTCGTGGCCGACAGCCATTCCCCGCGTGACGGCCGCTTTATTGAGATCATTGGTTTCTATAACCCGCGCACCAAGCCCACGACGATCCAGATCGACGCGGATAAAGCGCGCAAGTGGCTCGGCAACGGCGCGCAGCCGACCGAGAGCGTCGCGTCGCTGCTCTACCGCGCTGGAATCGCCGACCTGCGCGCGCCACGCTGGCGCAAAGAGGGCGATGTGCTCCCGCCGCTCGCGACGGACACCGCCCCCACGTCGGCGCGCACGACCATCACCGCGACGCCAGCCGCCCCTGTTGAGGTTGCGGCGCCCGCACAGGTTGAAGTGAGCGCGACGCCCGCCCTTGCCGAGTTGGCCGCGCCCACGCCGGTTGAAGCGAGCACGACGCCCGCGGTCATCGAGGCTGCCACGCCGGACGAGCAGACCGCGGCCGTTGACGCGCAGCCCGTCACGGCCGAGGCGGAGGCGCTAGTGGCGCCTGAGCCAGCCGCCGGCGCCGACACGACGCCCGCGTCGTAACGCGTGGCCGAGCAGTGACACAGTTACGTGAAGAGGAGTTGGGGCGATGCGTGAGCTAATCCTCTACGTCGCGCGGCAGCTTGTCGCCGACCCCGAGGCGGTGCGCGTGACCGAGGTCGAGGAGCGCGCCTACACGGTCTACCAGCTACAGGTCGCGCCTGACGACCTGGGTAAAGTTATCGGCCGGGGCGGACGCATCGCCAACGCCCTGCGCGTGCTCATCAAGACGGGGGCGGCCCGCGATAACCAGCGGGCCGTCCTGGAGATCGTGTAGCAACGTGGCGTCCATGACGGGTACGGGTACGATGGGCAAAACCGGCCGCGATTGGCTGGAGGTAGGCGCGCTCACCGCGCCGTGGGGCTTGAAGGGCGAGATCAAGATCCGCCTCGACGCCGATTTCACTTATGTCAAAAACATCAGGCGCGTCTATCTCGGTCCCGACCGTCGCCCCTACAGCCTGACGGGCTTCTTCCGGCGCGGGCGCTTCTATACTGTCAAGCTGGACGGCGTCGACACCGTGGACGCGGCTGAGGAGTTCCGCGGCCGCGCGGTCGGGGTGCCGCGCGCCGAGGCCCCTCCGCTCCCCTCCGGCGCCTTCTACGTCGCGGACGTGCTTGGCCTGCGCGCCGTCACCACCGACGGCCGCGAGCTCGGCACGGTGGCCGATGTCATCGTCACGGGCGCCAACGACGTCTACGTCGTGCACGGTCCCCTGGGCGAGTTGCTTATCCCCGCCATCCGTGATGTCGTGGTGGAGATTGCTCCCGACGCGGGCCTCGTGCGCGTCGAACCGATGGCGGGCCTGCTTCCAGAGTCGGGAGTCGGGAGTCGGAAGTCGGAAGAGAGTCACGAGTAACCTATCTTGGAGAGTTACATGTCGCGCTT
>JAABUV010006082.1_pt1 | contig 13347 bp, 19 predicted proteins | sample 5559971 | NCBI WGS metagenome assembly JAABUV01 (sample SAMN10711881, study PRJNA513362) | rock metagenome | isolation source: Antarctica rocks | place: Antarctica: Victoria Land, Knobhead nord | collected 2015-12-19
TCCGCGCTGTCGCATCATCCACTCCGGCGATCATCCGCAGCAGTCCCTCGCGCTGGGCGTCAAGGTTCTTCTCCAGAGCCTCGCGCTCCGAGGCGAGTGCGTACAGGTCTTCTGCATCTACAGGCACGCAGCGATGCTAACGACGGGCCGCCGTGCGTCTGCCTGTTGACGCGCGCGGTCGCGCCCCGGGAATGATCTCCGTGTCCGGTCGAGGATCCGTCACCGGGCGCCGTCGTGGTCCAGCAACAGCCGGACTGTGACCATCGGTCGGCCACGGCCGTTGTAGTCGGTCACAGGTTCGCTCACCATGAAACCGAGGGTCTTGTGAAATCGGATGGAGCCGATGTTGACGGCGGCGGTGATAGCACGCAGCTCGGTACAGCCCTGCCCGCGTGCATCGTCAGCGAACTGCTGCTCGTAGAGCTGGCGCGCGAGCCCGCTCCTCCGATGGTCTGGCCGGACTCCGACGAAGTGCAAATACCCAAGGTCAGGCTGGGAAGGCGAGACGAAGGCCACCATGAAGCCGGCCAACCCGTGCTCGTCCCGCGGTAGGTCAGCGCGTCGCACTCAGTTCGCGGGCCGCGTCTTGTCGACCGGCCTCGTTGGTGATGGTGAGGACGGCGTTGCCGCGTACGCGGCGGTGGATCAGTGCTTGTAGCGCGTCATTGGCGTGGGTCCAGTCGTGGATGAGGCCGATCTCCGGGTGTAGGTCTCTGCGTTCGACGAGGCGGATCAGGGTGGCCAGGTCGGTAGCGTCGCTGGCGCCTTCGGGTTGGTAGCCGAAACGGTGCAGGCTCACCCCGAGCGGGATGTCCCAGTCGAAGAAGTCCAGCAGCGGGCGCTCACCGCTGGCTTGACCGAACCAGATCACGAGCCCACCGGCGCGTGTCGCGCGCAGTGCCGCTGCCAGTTGGTCGCCGCCGACCGACTCCATCACCACGTCGAACGGACTGTCAGCATCGGTGATCTCGCGCACGACCTGCGCCGCGCCGAGTTCGAGAAGCCGGGCGCCCCGTTCGGGTGAGGAAGTTACCGCGGTCACCTGAGCACCTTGGCGGGCGGCGAGTTCGACCAGGTAGTGCCCCACGCCCCCGGAGGCGCCGGTGAGCAGGATCCGCCGGCTGGCGATCGGGCCGGCGACCCGCAGCAGCCGCAGCGCGGTCAGCCCCGCCAGCGGCAGGGCCGCGGCGACATCGAAGGGGACGGTATCGGGCAAGACGGCGACGCCACCGAGGGGCACCGCGACGCGTTCGGCCCAGCCGCTGTGCTCGGCATGCGCGATCACCCGGGTGCCGACGCCGGGACCGTCACCGTTTGCCGCGGCCCGGATCACCCGACCGGCCACGTCCTTGCCGGGGCGCCAGTTCGGACGGGGTGCCTGGAGCAGGAACGTCTCACCGCGGTTGATCGAGAACGCCTCGACCTGGATTACCACTTGGTCCGATGCCGGGTTCGGCTCGTCGACGTCTCCCAGCTGTACCGGGTTGTCCGGGTCTCCGGTAGCGATCAAAGCGTGCATCGTCGTCTCCTCAGCTTGTTGGTTGCTCCGACCGTAGGAGGCTCTGCCCGATCTGGAAAGAAGGCACCCTAATGTGGTATAGGTACCTGATGGATACCACCAGTTGGAACATGATGAGCGCAGCCTGCCCCACCCGGCAGGTACTGGACAGAGTCGCCGACAAGTGGACGATGCTGGTCATCCTCGCCCTGGAGCAACGCGGCACCCTGCGCTTCTCCCAGCTACGCCGCGAGGTCGATGGAGTCACCCAGAAGATGCTCACCCAGACCCTGCGCGGCCTCGAACGCGACGGGATGCTCACCCGAGTCGTGATCCCGACCGTGCCGGTCACCGTCAACTACACCCTCACCGAACTCGGCCACCGCCTGAGCACCGCTGTCGCCGTCATCCGAGAATGGGCCTACGACAACATCGGCCAGATCGAAACCGCCCGCACCGAATACGAAACCCGAAGCGCCGCACCGGTCCCCAGCTGACGCCAGACCCAAGCTCGACCCGACCGACTCGCGGGAGCCTGGCATGGCCAGACGCCTCAGCGGCCCGCAGCAGGATCGACAAATGACGCAGATCGGCGGCTTTCACTCGGGCGCCGCAACGAACCGCACGGGTGCCCCAAGCGGTTCGTTGTTGCAGGTGGCGTTTCGCTTGCTCGCCCTGTGCGATTAACCGGCCCGCTGGTCATGCCGCGAGGGCGAGCGCGAGGCTGGCGATGGCCAGCAGCCAGTAGGTGCCGGGGTAGTAGAGGTTGTGGAACACGCGGGCACGTAGGTGCGCGATCAGGGCTCCGGTGAAGAAGAGGATGAGCCCGACCGCGGCCGCGACGCCGAGGAACCGGACGCCGAGCAGACCGATCAGCAGCCCGGCGGCGCCAGCCGCTTTGAGGGCGGCGAGCATCGGGATCCACGATTCGGGCACGCCGACTTCGGCGGAGTTGGCCAGCACGGACTTCGGTCGGCGCAGGTCGGCTACGGCGATGCCGGCGTTCGCGGCGATCGTGATCGCGGTGACGACGACGTAAGCAGCGAACATGACGTGGTTTCCTCCTTGATCTCTGCTCATTCGAGGATGCGGTAGTGGCCGAGCACCGTTGCTGCTTCCGGTTGCGGCGCGGTCAGCGCCCAGTCGGCCATCTGCTGGCGGAACTGCGCCGCTCGCGGGATGGCGGGCAGCGGATTGTCGGCGCCGTCGGCCAGGTGCAGCAGCAGCTCGAACTGCGGCCGGTCCGGGTGCCGGGTGGCGAGGTAGCGGATGTCGCTGGGCTGGGCCTGGTCGATCGCCTTGAATAGCTCAGCGACGGCGGCCTCGACCTCCTCGGCCTGTTCTGGGTGGGTGGTGAAGCGCACGATCTGTACGGTCATGGGTGTCGGCCTCCTGGCTCGGATGATGGTTGAACTGGTTGGTCGTCTCTACGACGCTGGCCGGGTGGGAAAGGTGACCGATGATCACCGGTGAGGCCTTGGCCGAGCGGTTCCAGGCCGACCGTCAGCATCTGCGAGGCGTGGCGTTCCGGATGCTTGGGTCGCTCGATGATGCTGAGGACGCGGTCCAGCAGACGTGGTTGAAGGCCTGTGGGGCGGACCTGGGCGAGGTGCAGAACCTGACCGGGTGGCTGACCACGGTGGCCGCCCGGCAGTGTCTCGACGTCCTGCGTGCCCGGCAGCGCCGCCATGAGGTGGCACTGCCCGATGACGAGGCCATCGCCGAAGCCGCATCCGCGCCGCACTCCGTCGAGGACGAGGTGGTGCTTGCCGAGTCCGTTGGCCGCGCTCTGCTCGTCGTGATGGACCGGCTCACCCCGACTGAACGAGTCGCGCTGGTGCTGCACGACATGTTCGCTGTGCCGTTCGAGGAGGTCGGCGCCATCGTCGACCGCTCACCGGTGGCCGCGAAGAAGCTGGCCAGCCGTGCCCGACAGAAGGTGCAGGGCGACCCGACACACCCACGCCGGGTCCAGCTCGGTCACCAGCGCCAGCTTGCCGCCGCGTTCCTGTCCGCCTCCCGCGCCGGCGACGTCCAAGGCCTGCTCGCTGTCCTGGCTCCGGACGTGATCCGCCGAGCCGAGGCGGCAGCGCTACCGGCGGGCGTGCCCACCGAGATCCGCGGCGCGGACGCCGTCGTGGCCGAAACGGTGGTCATCGGCCGGCGCGCGGCAGCAGCCGAGCTGGCGCTCATCGACGGCGAGGTCGGTGTCGTCGTCGCCCCGCGCGGCCGGCTACTGCTCGCCCTCGTCCTTACCTACGACGAAGGGCGAATCAGCGAATACAACGTCATCGCCAGCCCAACCCAGCTCGACCAACTCTCCATCACCCTGCTCGACCAACTCTCCATCACCCTGCTCGACTACCAGTTCACCAGCTGACTCCGTGCTGGTCCGCAAGCGGATCCTGCTCCGGGACGCCGCTTTGAGCGTCCGCCGCCCCCGGTCGTCGCGGGACACGTGCCTCTAACATCGGGTATGATGATCGTATGAAGCGAATCACGGTAAGCCTGCCGGACGACCTGGTGGACAAGATCAAGCAAGCGGCTGGCGGCGAAGGACAGGTCAGCTCCTACGTCGCCACGGCACTGGCGGACTACCAGGAGCAGGAGAGCCTGGACGAGCTCCTGTCAGCGTGGCGTGCCGAGTCGCCGGTGCCCGACGAGGTGCAGCAGCAGGTCGAGGCTGAGTTGGATGAAGCCGGTCTGAGTCTTCCCACTCAGCGAAGCTCGCGGATCGCTGGGTGACTGCATCGCCAACACTTGGCCTCACTCTCGACACTGGAGCCCTCCTGGCTCTTGATCACCCGAGCAAGGCAGTCCTCATGCAGGCCCGCCTGGCCGAGGCAAGGCGGCGCGGCGCGACGATCTGCATTCCTGTCGGAGCCGTTGCCCAGGCATGGCGCGGGCCGCGGCAGGTCCGCCTGGCTCGGTTGATCAAGTCGTCCGACGTGGACATCGCGATCATGACTCTGAGCGTGGCCCGAGCGGTGGGTGCCATCTGCGCCACCACGGGCCACACCGACGTTGTTGACGTGCACGTCGTACTGTGCGCCAGAGACCGCCGCCACGTCGTGGTCACCAGCGATCCCAACGACATCGCCCGCATAGACTCGATGTTGCAGCTGATCCGCGTGTAGGACAACGTCCGTAGGAGCTTCGTGTGCCTGCTGCTCTCACCCTCGACGGTCCGCTAACGACCGTTGCTCGACGACGTAGTGAGACGCGAGCAGGGCTGTCCCACCGCGCCGATTCTCCGGTGGGACGATCGTGATCCGCTGACACCTCGTGTCAGAAACGCGCGGTACTCAGACCGGGCGTTGGCCCAGACCTAGGAGGGGGAGCATGGGGCATGGTGACTTTCCGCGCCGAAGTGCAGGACTACGACCCGACTGACTTGCTGGACACCGCTGGCGGCGTGGGCTGGAACCTCGATCCATCTCGAGCCGCTGTACTCGTCCACGACATGCAGCCCTACTATCTCCAGGTCCTTCCAGCTCGGGTACGGAACAAGGTCGTCGATGCGGCCACCGCGGTTGCGCAATGGGCTACCCGGCAAGGAGCTCCACTCCTCGCTAGCGGTCCTCGGCCTGCGGAAGACCTGGCCCAACGCGGCCTCGGGGGGCGGCTGTGGGGTCAAGGACCAACACCAGAAGAGGCGTCCCAGACCGCGGTCCCCGGTCTACAAGCGTCCGGAGTGACCAAGATTCAGAAACGGTCCTACAGCGCCTTCTACGGCACCGACCTCGAAGTGGAACTGCGCCGAACCAACCGCACCCAGCTCGTCGTAGTCGGGATTTTCGCCAGCGGTGGCGTACTTGGAACCGCCTACGATGCGCTGGCCCGCGATCTCGAACTCTTCGTGGTCATCGAGGCGACTGCGGACTACTCGGCCGCCAAACATCGGGCTGCTCTGGATTTGGTCGCCTCAGGCATAGGCCAAGTCGTCAGCCTCGACCACGTACTCGCAAGTTGACCGAGAAACTACGCGCTCTCAGTTGCACCCGATGACCCCACCAACCCATCAACAGCCGCACGACGCACCGTAAGAGGATCCCTGACCGGTCAGGGATCCACTATTGCACCAGCTGCGATCGCCTGCGCAATGCGACGAGGGGGATGTGTCTGTTCCCGGCCTTGGCCTGGTGCTCAACGAGAAAAGGCTTCGCCGCGATGGCCAAATCCCACGCGCGGGTGTGTTCGGAGCCAGTGAGAACCTCGGCCCTCGCCAAGAATCGTTCTGTGCCGACTTCCACGACGACTTCGGGGTTGGCCATGACGTTGCGGTACCAGGCCGGGTGTTTCGGCGCACCTAGGTTGGAGGCGAAGACGACGAGCTGATTGCCTTGGTTGTCGTAGCCGAGCGGGGTAGTCCGCTCCATCTGGGTCCGCGCTCCGCGGTGAGTCAAGAGGAGAAGTGGCGCTCCGGCCAGAGCACCCCCCACCCGACCGTCGTTCGCGCGGAACTCCGCGATTATCTGAGCGTTGAAGTCATCCACGCCATGATCATGCCCGAACGCGCTGACAACGCGTCAGGTTCCCCCATCTCAAAGTGGCGACCGCCGTGTCACCTGGGAAACGGGTTGCGGCGGCGATTCCGACTCCTTGATCGAGGTGATCTTGTGTCGCTTGTCGATCGGTCAACGGGGCGGTCGTACCCCGCCCAGCCTGGGCGTGGATGATGCCGAGATGCGTGCACCTTGGCTGACGGTCGCTGCCGCCCAACCGGCCTGCCTGGCGCTGGATGTCGCCGGCAACGCTGAGACGCACGCGAGAGTTGTGCTTGCGGCGCAGGCGCGCGTCGTCGTCTTCCCGGAACTGTCCTTGACGGGCTATGAGTTGGACGCGGCTCCAGTCCAGTGCGATCACAAGGCACTGATTCCGATCATCGAAGCCTGTGCGGCGACTGGCTCGCTCGCCCTCGTAGGCGCCCCCGTCGAGGAGCGGGGACGGCGCTTCATCGCCATGCTGGCCATCGACGGCGCGGGTGCGCGACCCGCTTACCGAAAGACCTGGCTCGGCGGCAACGAGCCGACGCAGTTCCACGCGGGCGACGGCCCAACGGTGCTTGAGGTCGACGGGTGGCGCCTGGGGCTCGGCATCTGCAAGGACACCGGCGCTCCTCAGCATGTCGCGGGGACGGCCGCGCTGAACGTCGACGCCTACCTCGCCGGGCTGGTGCACCTGCCGCAGGAGCTTCCGGAGCAAAAGGCCCGTGCCGTCGTGATCGCGCGCGCCTGCCGAGCGTTCGTCGTCTTCGCCAGCTTCGCTGGCCCTACGGGAGACATCTTCGCGGAAACGGCCGGTAGTTCGGCGATCTACTCGGCGGAAGGCCTTGCCTTAGCGAGGACCGGACCGGATCAAGGCGGTGTTGTCCGGGCCACCCTTGGCTGAGGTCGTCCCACTGCAGGAACCCTCGGCGGCGACGATCAGCTATTACATCCGGGCTCCCGTAAAACGATCTCCGTGTCCGGTAGAGGATCCAGAAACGACGATCGGACGATCTTGGCCGTTAGCTGCCTCGGAGCGCGGTTCACGGCACCGTAGGACGTTCAGCTTGCGGAACATCCGCAAGCGGTTGCTGACTTGGACAGTCACCCGCGAAGGTGTCGCTTGCTTCTCGGCTCGTCTGTCGCTGGGTCCGCGAGTTGGGCACAGAGGCCATCGAGGACCGTGCGTAGCCCGAAGTCGAAGGTGTGGTCGCGGACGTCGTCGGGGTCGGCTGTGAGGAGTGCGTGACCGTCGACCCAGCTGTCCCGCGAGTTCGGGGCCAATCGGCCGTGCCCATTTGTTCAAGACTGCGGATGACGGTGCGGACATGCTCTCTGCATGACTTCTAGCTTGCAACCTCGCCTGATCGTGTCCGGTGTCGACGCTGCAGTCGCTTACTATGAGCGCGCTCTGGGTGCGGTGGAGACGTTCCGCTATACCGAGCCGTCGGGGTCGGTGGCTCATTGCGTGTTGACGATCGATGGGCACGAGATGTCGATGGCCGAACGCAATGACGACTACGGACTGGTCGATGCTCCGCACCTCGGGGGCAGTCCAGTGTTGATTAAGCTCATCGTCGGTGACGCTGTCGCGTGCGGCGAATGCATGGTCGCTACCGGCGGGGAGGTTGTCGTCACGATCGAGGACCACGGTTACGGCAAGGTCGAGGGACGGATCCGCGATCCGTTCGGCCATCTGTGGGTGTTGAGTCAAGATATTTGATGTGTGCGCCGATCCTGAGCTCGCAGCCAGGATCCGGGTGCCTGTCCGGTCAGCGATGACCAGTCGCGAGTCATGTGCGGCTGATCAGCGTAGCCACATCGCACCGCGGCCTCTGCGAGCGGCAGACCCTGGGCAGCCAGACTCTGGCAGCGCCGCAGACGCGCCAGACGGGCAAGGTCTTTCGGAGAGATTCCAAACTCGCTGTTGAAGCGGCCGCTGAGCCGCCGACGGCTCCATCCGACCTGATCCGCGCACGTCGCGATACGCACTCGCCCATGGCTGGTCATGATCATCGACCATGCCTGCGCCAGTTCGGGATACGTGTCGACGTCGGCGTGATGACCGGCAGCACTCCGGATAAGACTGTCGTCCAAAATCGCGAACCGCTGCGGCCAGTCCAGCACGGCGAGCCGCTCGTGCTGCACCACGACCAGATCGTTGAGGTCAGCGGCAGCGCCGGCGAGCGCAGCAGCGGGCACGCCCAGGACTTTTCGGGCTGCCAGCGGATTGATCCGAAACTGCAGACCGTGAAAGCCGTTGCGCTGGCCGATGCAAACCGGCGCCATTCTGAGCCCTCCGACTAGCATCCAGAACGACGCCACTGCGGAACCTTCCGCCTCGACCTCCAGCGCGTGATCTCCGAATGCCATCGACACCGTCACAGACGGCCGCGGCACACCGCAATGCTCGGAAGCAGAGGACGGATCGAGCCTGAATCCGGCAAAGGGCGACACCCAGCCACGCAGAACACGGGAGGGTTCATGTCGCACGATCGAGTCGGCCCCGCTCAACACACCTCGATGCTAGCCGCACAGGTCCTGCCCGGTCAGCGATCCCGTTGCGGTGACGGTGACGGTGACGGTGATGATCTTGGTCCTGGCTGTGGAAGGGGGGTCGCGGTAGTCGCCGGTCCACGTTCGGCTTACGAGCCGGCAACGCGTTGCCGTGGTTCCTGCGCCGCGTAGTCGACTACGCGGCGCAGGAAGTGGTGCACGGTTGGTTTTGCGTCCGGTCGGTGGACGGCGACGATTTCGATGTGGTCGGTGATGCCGGATGTGGATGCCTCGATGGTGAGTGCGCCTTCGGCCAGGTCGTCGGCGACGGCCAGGGCGGGGAGCAGGGCTCGGCCGGTGCCTTGGCGGGCGAGCCGGCGCAGCGTGTCCGGTGTCGGCGCCTCGGCTTCGATGTGCACCTCGAGGTGGGGGGCGATGTGGCGGTCGAATGCTTCGCGGTGCACGCAGCCGGGCTGGGTCACCAGCCAGCCGTCCCCCGGTCTCGCCCAGCTCACGCCGGGCGCAGCGACGACGAGCAGCTCGTCGGTGTCGAGGATCTCGACGGCGAGCTGGCTGATTTCTTGTCGGTGGCTGGCGTCGAGTTCGGGTAGTGGGGCGCCGCGCGGTCGGTACAGGATCACCACGTCGCAGTGATCGTCGAGCAGCTCGCGCAGCAGGAGATCGCTGCGGTTCATCACGATAGTGGGCCGCTGATCAACGGGCAGGCTGGTCAGCAGCTGCGGCAGCCACTGTGCGGCGAGCGTGTCCACGGTGCCCAGGCGCAGCCGGGCGGGCGGTGTTGCGGTGTGTCGCAGCTGGTCGAGTGTGGTGAGGACGCGTTTGGCGGCGGGGAGTACTCGTTCGCCGTCGGCGGTGAGCGTGACGCCGGTCGAGGTCCGGACCAGGACAGTGGCGCCGAGGTCGCGTTCGAGCCGGCGCAGCTGGTCGGAGACGCTGGATTGGACGAAGCCCAGCCGGGCGGCTGCGGCGCTGATGCTGGAGGTGTCGGCGACGGTTACGAAGGTCTGCAGTAGCTGCGTGTCCATGGGCCAACGATAATGCGGCATCGGCAGCGCCGATAGCGGCCTGCGGAAATGCCCGCCGCGAGTACATCCCCCTCCCCGATGAGGTCCTCCTCCCGGCACGCCGCGACTTCGGCGACATGCTGCTCACCCCCCAACGCGCCCGTGATCTCGGCCTGGACACCAAGCCCGACTTCCAAACCCACACGATCCCCGAGGTGTAGGCCAAGACCGATGGGAACTGGACGACGCCATCGAGAGTCACGCTCATAGTTGCGCCGATCGAACGCATCACGGAGTTCCTTTCGCCTTGCGGGCCGCCCTGCTGCGATTCCGTCACCTCTGCACGAACTACCACTGGTGAAATCGACACCACCACAAGGACACTTCCGCGAAGATCTGCCGCCAGCTCTGCGAGCGCGGCTCACCGTAAGAGGAACGTCCTACGGCGACCTGAACGGTGCTCGGGGGCAGCCGACGCCCAAGATCACTATCGCGTCAATTGGGGATCCTGCACTGGCGCAGCGTGCGGTCAGCGTTCGAGACGGTAGGTCAGATGGGTGACGTCCGGGGCGGTGACGACCTCGTGGATGTGCAGCGCCCGAGAGGAGGTCGATGTGAACAGTCTGGTTCCGCCACCGAGCAGCACCGGCACTTGGTGGACGATGACTTCATCGATGAGTCCGGCGGTCAGGGCGGCGGCGACCGGTCCTGAGCCCATCAGCGCGATGTCCTTGGCGCCCGCCGCCTCGGCGGCGAGCCGGAGCGCTTCGTCGAAGCTTGCGACGAAGGTCTGTTGCGGCGTAGCTGTCTCGGGGGCGGATCGCCGCGACAGCACGAACAGCGCAGCGCTGGGATGTGGCCCGGTGCCGTCCCAGCCGTGCACGTCGTCGTAGGTCTTGCGCCCAGCTATGACCGCGCCGGTGCGATCGGCGACGGCATCAAAGACCCGAGCACTCGCGGGGTGCAGCCGAAAGCTGGGATAGGCGGCGCTCGGTGTGTCGCCGCTGCTATACCAATCGAAAAGCACGCTGCCACCGACACCCAAGGGCTGTCCGGGTGTCGCGCCCGGCCCGGTGATGTAGCCGTCCAGCGACGTGGCCAGAGCGGTGAATACTGCGGTCATCGTGAAATCCTCCATGTTTGAGGGCCTTAGGTGTCCGTTCCCTTAGGGAACGTACTGGTTATAGTGACCACATGCAACGCACGGACTTCGGCGCCATGGCGTGTTCGATCGCACGCACGCTCGACGTCGTCGGCGAGCCGTGGTCGTTGCTGGTGTTGCGAGACATCTACGTGGGCATCACCCGCTTCGATCAGATCCAGGCCGACCTAGGCATCTCTCGCAAGGTCCTCACCGAGCGGCTCACGACCCTCACCGAGCAGCAGGTGCTGTTTCGCACTGCGTATTCGACACGTCCGCCTCGCTATGAGTACCTGCTGACCAAGCGTGGACTCGATCTGTGCGACCTGCTTCTGATCATGGTGCGCTGGGGCGACACGTGGCGTGCCGCCACAGATGGGCCGCCGGTGCTACACCGACATCGAGCCTGCGGAGCTATCACCCACGCTGTACTGCGATGCCCTGAATGCGACCAGCCCATGAGCGCCGCAGACACCGACGTCCTACCCGGTCCGGGCCAGCAACCCGAATGACGATCCTTCAGTGACAGGGTCATCCTGAACCGCCATGTCGGGGTTCCAGGGGGACGTAGCGGCTCGGCGTAGATTCTTCTGACGTTGCGTGGCTATCGCTGGCAGTCGTACCAGTTGAGGACCCGTAGCGCCCGCAGCGTATTCCACCGGCTCGGTCGTCTGTCGCCGTCCTCGAACTCGAACTGGGTCTGCCCTGGGTGGGTGTTCTCCAGAAGCCAGGTGCCGTCGACCTGGCGTTTGTCGCGGACAAGCTGCACCGCCTCGCCAACCCGCGGATCCGGGGCATCGGCGGTGCGGCGGAAGTAGTCCAGAGCGCGAAGAACGTCGTAGTGCCATCGCGGTGGCCACGAAAACTGCAGCCAGCGCTCAGCCGGCACCTCACCGGTGCTCCTGCGTCTGAACAGCTGCCGCTCCAACAGGTACTCCTCGCCACGCCGGCGGGCATCGCTCACCGAAACGTTGCCCGCGGACTCTTCGTATTCACTCAAGCCCTCCAGCACGCAGATCGTCGAATCGAACGAAGAAACAATGGCACCGCGCTCGGTCCAGCAGTTCCAGCCACCATCATCGAGCTGGTCGGCGAGCAGACCAGTCACCAGACTGCCAACGTCCGCCCCGAAATAGGCGCCGATCGAGAGGGTCCGGCCGTTGATGCACGCCTCGACCTCGCCATCGAAGAACGCCTGGCCATCATGCTCCCACCGGCAGTTCACGGTCACCAACCCGATTGTCTCGCGCGCTGCAGCGCTCGCCGGATCCAACCCGAGGTCGTGCAGCAGCATCAGCGTGGGCAGCGTCGAAGTCCAAGGCTGGCCGTCGGAGAAGTCCGGTTCGATACTGGCCTGCCAGTCATCGACGATGCGCCGCGGAAAGCACGCACCGCCGTCCCACTGCCCGTCGAGGTCACGCGCGGCGAGCAAGCGGGCTCCCACCCCTGGGTCTCGACACGCGCACGCTCGGCTTCCACCTGATCGGGCGGCGCCTGCACGAGGTCGCGCAGCACCTGCCACCGAATCGCCGGGTCACCCTCAAGTAGCCAGTCCATGACCTCCATCGCCACGACGATACGTCTCCTCTCGCGCACGGGTCAGACCTCCAGCAGGCCGCGCGACCAGGGTCCCGGCCCTGTCCTAACGTCGCCAAAGATCGTGGCCCTCACACTCAGCTCAGTCAAGACGTTGTGTCATAAGCGGAACGACAACCGGTGACGGTTTCACGTGCCTGCGGGTGTTGACGACCAAGATCGCGCGATCGTCGTTTGGGGATCGCTGACCGGGAAGGCTGCTGGACGCAGCCCAGTCCGGTCACAGGCTATGAGACCCCGGGTCTCGATTGCCGCGCGGGTCTACCGGCCCGCGACACTGATGGCGTCGAGAGCAGTTGCGGCGACATCGCGAGGGTCGTACACCACCCTCGCGCCATCGCCGAGGACACGCGCCGTACCAGCGTCCAACGGTACTGCGGCCCAGGCTGCCGTCGTGATACCGAATTCCACGATCAGCCCTGACGGCAGTAGCATTCGGCGTTCGGTCACCGGTCCCCACGCCTCCCGACGGATCTCAGCCGCACCTGGAACGAGAGTGTCCAGCCAAGCATCGTCGGCCAGCAGCAGTGCCACATCAGAGACCAGCAGTACGACGTCGATGTCGCTATCGACTCGCTCCGCACCGCGCGCGTAGGAACCGACGAGGATGATGCTCTCGACGTCCTCGCGATTACGCGCCCACGACGCAAGCGCCGCGAGAACTGAGTCGGCTTCCGCGCGGAACGCCTCAAGATCAAACATGCCTCCCACCACACGCCCAACGCCGGAGGCGTGTCAACCTCTGACCGGTCAAGGATCCCTCTGGGGCAATCTCTTCGGTCTGTCGCGGCTTCTGAAGTGAGCTGCTGGTGGTGCCACCGGGCCGTCAACACCGGCGTTTAACATGACGCCGCGCGAGGCGAGGGCACATCATTAGGGACCCGCCATATTATCGGGATGTGCGTGTGCAGCTGCCCGAGCCATCGACGCGTCCGGTGCTGCGGCTGGCGCAGGCGGCGCTGATGCTGAACGTTCTTCTGGTCCTCAGTGGTGCCGCTGTGCGGCTCACGGGTTCCGGACTGGGGTGCCCGACGTGGCCGCGCTGCACCGGGGGTTCGGTGGTCAACACCCCGGCGTTGGGTGTCAACGGCTACATCGAGTTCG
>JAABUV010006083.1_pt1 | contig 13345 bp, 9 predicted proteins | sample 5559971 | NCBI WGS metagenome assembly JAABUV01 (sample SAMN10711881, study PRJNA513362) | rock metagenome | isolation source: Antarctica rocks | place: Antarctica: Victoria Land, Knobhead nord | collected 2015-12-19
TTTCAGGAACAACAGAATTCTAATCTCAAAACCGTGCCTTAGTTACTTTGAAAAAGTAGCAAGGTGACTTCTTTCATCTTTGATAATGTTTATCGTATGAAAGCAAATGAATACATTGTACTAAAGTGATCGATCACCGTCGTTCGTTAAAGCATAACTCTGCAAGTAAAAAATTCAAATAGCTCTTCATAAGTCAAGTTTGGTGTAACCACGACTAGTTGCCAAACGAGCAGTGCAAAACGAGGCAATATAATTATTCGCTCGATTGTGCTGAAGTCTGTTGCAAGTACTTCGGCACTGAAGACATGAATACGTGGCTCTAAGCACCAGTTACTTGTCTGGCTACTTGGTGTCTATTGTGGTCTGACAGCGACTTGTGAGTTCTCCGGGATCGCTTTCTGACTGCGAATGACGAGATTGTTGAAATATATGCTTGTTCTATCTGTTCAAGAACGAAAACTTGGTACCAGAACTATGAAAATCGATATCTTCAGTTGCGAAAGTCGAGAAAAAGAGCTGAGCATTCGCAGTCTTCTAATCATTGCTAGATATTCTTGAATTTCGACTTTTGACTCGTCATTTATTCGATTGTTTCATTTTCATGCTTTTACTTTTTCCCATATATTTAGACTGACCGCGTCGGGTCGGGTTGGAAATTTTTTGGATTCGGATCGGGTCGGGTTGGAAAGCTGGACCCGACAACCCGACCCGAAAACCCGACCCGACCCGACAAGATATTAGGTAGTTGTAACTTGTAAATAGCTTGGTCGAACAGCCTTCATGGTTCCCGTCATGGCTTCCTAGTTCCTACCAAACAGCCTCCATGGTTCCCGTCATGGCTTCCTACCAAACAGCCTCCAAGGTAATGCAAAAAGGTAATGCACTATGGATTTATGGTAATGCATTATGATTATATGAATTTATGGTTATGCATTATGGTTAGAAAGTAAGGTAATGAGCCCGCTGCGGCGCTGCCCGCTAGTCGGACAGCACTATAATCTCATTTTCAGTTTCAACATCCTGCATCGTCTTGTCCTCCTCGCTCTCATTCTTCTAATTCTCATCATTCTCCTCAGCATTCATATTTTCGCTATCACTACTTCCATTCTCCTCTTCATTCTCACTATCAGTAAGCTTATATTCATCATCTTTCAATTCATCCTTATTCTCCTTTGCCCTATATCGTGTCTCTGCGCCATTGTCATCTACTTCGATTAGATCATTCAGGCTTTCATTTGTTGAATGCAGCGGATTCGGAATTTGTCGTTCTTTGGCAGTATTGAAAGTAGCGAATTGCGTAGCAAAATTCCCAAAAGCTGTCATAGGATCGGCATCATCGGCCTTCTTCAATTTCTCCAATTCACCATGATGTAGAATTCGCTGTTGAATTATTTGCACTATGGACGTCATGAATTTTGAAATTTCTTCGTCAACGTTGAGCTCATCTGTTGTTGTTGTTGTTGTTGTCTAAAGTTGATATTAGCTTCTAAAATTGAGAGGTAATGCATACAGGTAATGCATACCTGCTTTGCTTCCGAAGCAACTTCTTTCTCTGCATTACTATTTACTGCTTGTGCCGTAACAGTTATCTCAGCAAGCTTTGCCTTCTCGGCGGCAATTTCAGCATCCGCTTTCTGTCTAAGTTCCGACTCGATGATATATTCGCTTCATCAAGCGCTTGCTAGTGTTCAGTCATGCTTTCGCTGATGACTTTATCATACTGTGAAGATAATTGTACAGTTATCTTTAGTACATGATTCGTAGATAACACCTCGATTAAAGATTCGTCGTCAATGAAGATCGAGTGTTTGCAGGTTCGCATTAAGCTGACTGTGCTTATGAAGTCAATCATATTGATGATATGAGTCTTTATTAGTCTGCGATTCTCAATTGATTTATTGATGATTATCTCGTGAATCTTGCCTAGTTTCATGACATTTGAAAACGTGTACTTACTTTTTCATCTTTTTGCGATGTTTATCTTGTTCTGTTCACTCAGTGAACTGAGAATACTGCAACCAGTTCTCGATAACTTTCAGTCAATAAATCATTTGAGTCGGCGAACTTCACTTCATTGAAGTTTCAGTGATCATTCATCGATGAGTTTCTGAATGCAAGTCTCTGAATTTCTTGAATCTTGATTGTAGATGAAGTTCGTTTCACTTCGTGGTGAGCTTCAATCGTCACAAGTTCACAACTGTCACTCTTTCCCAAGAGTCTCGAGATCTTTTATCTATGAGTATCATATAAACTTGGTACTAGAACTATGAAAATCGATATCGAATATTTAAGATAAGGGGAAGCTGACCTAGTAGGAACACTCTGATAGTGGTAATGGCTCACTTGCTTGTCTATACGGTCAACGGATTGAAACGAAGGGACAAGAAGGACTTAGGTGAAGACCTTACTGTCCAACATATCGGACAGTTCTGCCAAAGAATTTTTTTTGGTGTTGAGACGGGCTTCCTAACCGCAGTCTCTGCCATCTTCGCGAATACCTGCATGATTGAGAGCCGCTTGAGGAACTTAGCCTTAGTTTTAGAGCAAACCTTTCATTGGCGAAGGTCGTCTCACATCTGTGATGAGCGTCAACGGCCTTCTCCGTTGCCCTGTCATTCATAACCGCGGTTGAGCTCAAGACTATTATCGAGTGGGCAGCTCTTTCGAGATTTAGCCTTGAAATGTATCCGACCAGGAATTTGATGCGCGCAATTTCATGTGCTTCATAAGCCTTCGGTCTAATGATCAACTCTCTGGCAATGGCGTTCTTTTGTTCGGCGTTTTGGGAAATGCCACGCTCTTTGCATAGGCGATTTAGTGTCGCGAAACGTGAGAGGAGTAGGTAAGCTCATACATATTCGTATCATTCTTGGTTCGCCAGAGCTGGGGCTTGCCAAATCGGTGTAGATTATTTAGGAAACGCGGTAGCTGATAGAATGCTCGAAGTATTCAACACTGAATCAAAGAGAATATGCTGCTTTGATACAGGACATGGAATAAAATTCCTATGGTGAATCGTCAAACGCATCTCTTAAGTTTCGTCTGGTTTATCCTTTGTTCGACATTTTCCAGCCTGGTTTCGAAACCACCCTTTGCTTGCTCGCATCTGTGGTTTTATGCCCAGTTAGCCGACGTTCCAATCGTCTAATCTGCAGGAAGATCTGCGAGAAAACTGTCAGCCTTGAGGCTCGGTTGATCATGTAGTTTGCCGTTCCGTCCGGATACGAGAACAAAGACCAATGTGATCCTCAAAATTCTGCCGGTTTCTCATCTTCCTCCTTTCTAACATATAGCAGCGACTCCTTTTGCTCTATCCACCCAAGGATTCTTTCCCTATACTCGAGATCGAAATTCATGTACGAATCGATCTTAATCTAGTCGAAACATTACTGAAGCTCGTAGTCCTTCTCGGTCTTGATTCAGCGCTCAAAATCATGAATCTCTGATTCAATACAGAAGATCGCTCGAGTTCGCTTCAGTACACGGTTGAATGAATGACATCGCTGCTTGACGTAAGCATCGTAAATTACCGTTGTGGTATCGGTTCAGTGGGCACGAAAAGAGTGAAAAAGCAATAGTGAATGTCCTTTAGCATAGATTAAAGACTGTTCCAAATTTGAAAGGGTTTAAGAACTGACGAGAAAGAAGCATGAGTTGATCGTGAGTAAAGGAAGTGAGCTTTTCGCTCCTTCTTCACTGGTAAGAAAAACGTTCTTGGTTTGTTGTTGACGTTAAAGTTCGTTAACTCTTGAATGTTTTCAAGAGTTCTGAAACTCTTGAAACGTCCTTGCAGTTCACAAAAGTCGTCGCCATTGCCAACATGTCGAGTAATTGAACAGAGCACTTCCTATGCGCGAAACTGCGTGAGAATTTGGCTCTCGAAGTTGTCCTCTGACCAAGTTTTGGAAGTTGCTACTTCATGGCGACGGAACTGTAAGCTTTTTGCGTCAGCTGGTCGACACCCGTAACAGCATATACAAGGATTCTCTTGCCTTCAATACGCTGCAGCACGGATTCTCTCTTCAAACCTCCCCCCTAACCCAATCGTGCCATTTCCACGAGACTTCCCAGGCCAGTACATTCTGCAGAAACGGTAGTACTAGTAGACAGAACCGCGATAAAAAATTGACATTTGCCACTCCCTTTCGGTTGACAGTAGGTACAAGCTCCGTTGTACCGTTCCTCGTTGGCAAATTGACAGATCAAGCAGGTTTTCGAGCTGGAGCAAGGTAGGCGGGGCATGGCGCCGTGATTTCTAACTTAGAACAGCTCCGGACTGGCAAGAGTCCTTCATTGAACAATGAAGACAGCGGTGGTTGGTATAGTGGTCCATCGCATTGTATGCATTGTGATCTAGTTATTCTAAGTTTCATTTGGTTGTACAATTAAGGTGGAAGTTGAAACAGAGAGCTGAATAATTACTAAATCTATTGAAAGGTTTGAGAGTTGGGTTATAGAGATTCGATGGGTCGTGAGGTTGGTTAAATCATCATACCCTTTCTTGTATACCAGTCTAATAAGTAAATGGAATAATGGTCGAGATATGAAGAATATAAAAAGTCTTGGGAAAAGGAGGTCTGAGAAAGAGGAAAAGAAGAACCGTGGTCTGCAAGCACGGCTGCTCGCGGAGACACGTCAAGATCTTTCGTGCCATGTGGCTTGATTGTTGTAATCCATCTAGTTCATTCGCCTTGGAGAGAAGCAAATGCTGCTCGGGATCTTATAGTAATGATGATTTTGGCTGGAAACTCATTCGGACCTTGTATCTCGTTTCGCCTATTTGTAATTTTTCAAGGGGGCGGCTTGAGAGTACCAACGCATACAATTCTAACAGATTCGTATTTGTAGAGTCGTAAGACACTTGCTCCACATCGAACATGAAACAGTCCCGCACACCATCTAAAGACAGTCACGGGCATTCATTGTGCGATTACTTTAAGCAAGTTTGCCGAAGATAGATGTCGATAATGATGCGTTTGTTTGTGTTCATTCTTATGCCTTGTCGAGATCTGATTGTTCTCCGACTACTTGATAGAAGCACGCTTACGTACCGTCCCTTCAGTCTCAGTTTTCAAAATATTCTGAGACAGCGAGGCTAGGTTCATACTCGCTGGCTGTTGTACCATGGTGGCGTCAATTCTCAACCCACTCAGCTTCGTCGACGGCTGATTGTCATAGATGGTGATGTCTGCATTCATGGTCATGACGACCACAATCACGCAATTCACTGCATAACCTGACGACACCACAGTGAGAACCAGAGCCGGGCGCTGGCGCGGTCTTGGTCTATCGTGGAGCCATCATTTGTGATCATTCGTGAACGAGTTCGAAGATCCTCTCCCTTCTCCTGATTCGGCTCTGAACACCTTCCCATGATGGTTGTTGAGAGAGTGATCGAATGGAATGCGGAAATAAAAGCTGTTCTCAACACAGCATCGAAGGTCTGAGAGAGCAGTTTCAGATCTCCAGACGACAGGATAGGAACCCGAACAGGATAAACCCTGAACGGGCTGTGTCGTTTCGTAATCGCTGAATCATGAGTTCGGTTTCCGGCCCAAGGAACAAAGGCATGGGGAATGGGAAAGCAACACTCGCCGACCTGTACGGGTTGGTGCGATAGGTGTAGTGCTTGATAGAAAGTTCGCCTGCGTTGTCCTCCGACTCTTTCAAGACCTTGCGCCTTTTGGTAGGGGAGCTGTGTTTTCCGCAGCATCAGTTGGCTATTCGAATTTTTGAACATCCTGTGTTTTGTGCCGCCGAAGATATACGCCGAAGATTTGATGGAGGAATGGTGTAATATGTTCTTCTTGGCTTCATAACGAAGGCTTAGTGATTGGAAGACCTTTCCTTCTGAAAGAATCTATGCAGAATCATCTGTCTGACTCATCATTAGGACCAGCTTTTCTTTCGGGTTTGATCTCTTATTCAGCAACTGCTCCAAGAATTGCAACTTTGACTAATGCTCTTATATCTCAGAAATGTAGTCATATAGAAAGGATTTGCCCGCCAAATACCCTTGAATCAAAACCTCATTATCCGTCAATTGAACGGTATGATGGATATTGGCTAGATATGGGATTCCAGCCATCATTAATTCAAAGCCAAATCCGGGACAAACTAATTTACTTTTTCCCTGATAAAGATTATATACAAAATCTTGAGGGTGTCATAATAAGAGAGACCGTTCGTATTGACATTTAACATCAATTACCACAGGCTGCCAGGAATTAACTTTCAGAACGTGTTCTTGAAAGGCTTGAGAAGAATGCGGCGCCTGCATCGTAGCGAGTTCGGCTCCGAACATGTTAAGGGTAGTTGAAGATAGGCAAGGTGTAAAGGCTATATAAATATTCTGATAGAGGTTCTTAAAGTTGTCAGCAATATTAATTCAGAAGTCAGAAGATCAAAGATGAAATAACAAGGAACGGAATTGGTGATTCGCGTCAGTCTGCTAAGCTCGATGGCATATAAGACTAGTGCTCACAGAGATCCTGAAGGAGCTCTCGATACTGATAGATGTCTTCTTTTGACGTTTAATTACGGAGGGAGCAAACGTCATGCCGCTTAGCAACGACAACGGAGTGACACTTCATGAGGTGAAACAACGAATTTTGTTCGAGACCTGAGATATTCTGCGTTTGGTTATCGACGGATCAGCTGTTGCCCATTGTCGTTGAAGCTGTAGAAACAGTAATCAGCATGAATAGAATGACATACAAGAGTAGATACTAACTGAGATATCACCGTTTAATAACGACGGTGGATTAAGATTCTGTAAAGTGGATGAAGGAACTTTCTTGAAGAGCTAAGATAACGTAGTTTGGTTCGGCTCCTAGACGTTTAGATTACGCTTTTCGGGACTACTCCTAGGTCTGATTACCGTTACAGTAATAAGAATAAAGAGCTCGAACTTGTTTAGTAGTTTCAGATAGTTGGATGAAATCGTAGAAAAACAGGTGACTTGATAGAGGGACTAGTGATGGTGAAAGAAGGGGGGTCGAGATGGCGAAAGGTGAGGAACCTTTGGCCCTTTCGGTCGGTCTGCTTGATTTGACCATGATGGTTGGCTGTAACAATTAATAGCTAGAGGTCAAGAAACACTACCCTGGGTAATAAAACTAATGAAAGGGGTGTTTCAGTATCGTAGATTCACATTAGCTCGTACTGTTAAACCTTACCAATCAGACCAGCTGGGAGAGAAAGGAAAGGTCTCCATCATTACACGCCATTTGCCACGGCTAACGCATAGCCCATCAATGCCATGCAGCCCGAATCTTATTGCCCTTAGCAGGTAGATGACCCGAATAGGAAGTAGCTAAGACAATTCCCGAAAACAGTCAGTAATCTTCGTTTTGAAGTGTAACACTTGCAACGTTTCAAATCTAGGTTGTATCCGGGCGCCAATTGATTCAGCTTCTTGTGGTCCATTTCCTTCCCGAGAAAGTCTTGCAACAATATCTGGGCATAAGCATCCTAGGTTACTTCGTGAGAAATCTCGGTGGTTCTTCAATCTTGCGAAGGATGGCGTTGATGATTGGCTTAATACATAGGCTGAAGTGAGCTGTCTCTGAAACCGGTGCCCGCAGTTGATATGGGATGTTGTGTCTGGGAAGTTCTTCATCTCACCTTAGCAGGAGATATCTCTTATCACTTTCACCAAAATCCTGCACTCTGAGTTGGAGATGAAACAACAGCAGCCATTCCACATGACCACCCAAACACCCATCATCGTGCCATGTTTTGAAGCGGATGACCTCGATCTTTTGGGCACGAGACATCTCGGTTGTGTTCGTTAGTCAAGTCCAGCCACTTTCAAAACATTAGCACAAATGTCAGATAATTGACATTAATATCTCGAGACTCAATTGTGTCAAATACCGGCAAGAAGTATGCTCGTACAAGCAGGAGAGATTGGTTCATTCGGGAATCCCTCTTGCAGCTTGAGCATTACCTGTTCTTTGCGGAGTTCATATCTTCTAGGCTTGCCTCACTCCAAGTAAGTCCGAATTCCAGCAAGCTTGTATTCACTGGATGTTGTATTGTTTGTAAATTGATGGAAGCATCACGTCATCCTGTGAATCGATAGTTCAATCTTAAGAGTCTTAGGATTCACTTTTCTATGAGGTTGCTAGAACATGGCGGGTCTCGTTGCTTATTGACTTGCTTGTATACGAGAGGGTCCGTGCAGGAGAAGAGACGACAGAAGGAAAGACAACTTTACTTACTAACCTATGCTAAGTAGGGTGGGATTTTAGTATGCAAAGCATCGCCAAGACCTGCTGACTAATAAAGCACAGACTTTTGGAAAAAAAAAAAAAGATGTTGCCTCCACACGGAATCGAACCGTGAATCTCTAGAGCTGTTGTTAGTATTGGTTGAACAAGAGCAAGTTCGAACTAACCGTCATTACTAGTGACGCTTCTGAGTATTAGCCAAAGGGACAAATTCTGCAGAGGAGTGCGACATACCGCTTTACCATTAAGCCATAGAGGCCTTGACCTGATAAGTAATTTATCCACTATTAATATATATATATACTATTGTCGCTTCTCTGCGGTTTCCGGAATCCTTCAGTCCATTTGCTTTCAAAAATCACCTCAATGCAGCATTCCATCTTCCTCTTCACAGCGACAACATCACAATCAATGCAACCTCAAACCTATCTCGCTAACTACACTGAAGATGCAGAGCTGAATTCCAGTCTGCCATCACGCCACATCCTAGCGTTGAATTCCGAACGTTCGTCAAATCTCTCAGAGTGGAAAATACGGCCGGTTTGATGTATGAACTGTAATGCTTCACATTCTTCTTAATTACCGCTGTAATTCTTTGACAGAATCTGGTTTCTAGAAGTTACGTCTCTCTTCGGATACTTGAGACTTTGAGACCTTCAGCTTCTTAGAATTACAATCTTTTCATTGGCACAGCCCATGTCTAGAAGGCCTTTCGCTGCCGTGTCGTTGTTCGCTCATGCTCATGGCTCAGAAGCATGAGTGTATCTAATTACGAACCTCTCGCTACTAAAACATGTATTCGTATAGTCATACTACCGGCTAATAACGAGGCGCAAAAGATTAACAAAGTTAGCCTTTATACGATACACATGAAGATGCAAGAAGCCTGTGAGAAGTAGGTTGCGCTGCCCTATATAGGTGAAAGCGTTGAAAAGCACAACACTATTGCTCTGGACGTTCAAGACTTTGATATCACGGGTTCTCTGAATTTCTTCCTACGGCGTAGAAGAAATACTCAATCAGAAGAACGATATCGAGGAGAACGAGTAGACTTCAGGATTGAAAGAGACAATGAGACTGCTGCGTTAATATACACAGATCATGAAGCGGCTACTGTGGATGAGGAGGGTACTCTCAATGGAATGGAAGGTCTGTTCAGTGCCATCTTGGCCGAGGATGGAGGAACACAATCAGAAGACGGCAAGCCCGACCAGACTGAATGGACAGCTCTGTCTGCAGCTTATGTTGGTCCTTGCGATTCAGCAGTTCAGGAGGGGCTGTCGAGTTTCTTTGCTCAGCCTTGGTGAGACGAGTCTGCATCAGGCAAGAAGCAACGGCATATGGCCAGGAACACAGGACTGCTCTATGATAAAGGCGAAATAGCCCTTGTGCATGCGCCTGGCTGCAGCATTCCTATAAATAACCTTCAACAGGGGAAGTTATGGGACGATATAAGAGGCAATCGAGTATCTACCGTCTCTCACAATATTGATGTGGCAAGTTGAAGGTAGACTCTCGCTCTCGAACTCATGCACTGAAAGCTTCTTCGAGTAGCCCAGTAATACGATGAAACCTTTAATCATATCACAATACCTGTAGATGAGGAGTGTGGGATTGGATTTATAGCTAGCAAGAATTACGCAAATACTTTGGGCCCGTCACCTAGATAGCGCGCATAGCCTGAAAGGGAGGCACGACGGAAAAAAAAGCCTCAAAAGCTCTTCAGTATCTCTGCTAAATCAATGTGAAATTATTCTCCAGCTCATGCAGCTGCTTTTAAAACCTAGCGTATCAGTCTTGAAGCCACACACCTTATCTTCTCAGGCCGGCTATTAGAGAACCGGGCAGCCCCCAAAGGCAGCATTCCTCATAGTGAGACTGTACATTGGCCAAGAGGGCGGGATGTTCCGACCATGTCAGGGCAAAAATATCGAGGCAAGAATAAAAGACTGGAAAGGCATAGGATGAATAGATCATTTTCCAATCAAGACGTCTTATCTTGCACCATTCATAACTTTCGCATCATGTGACGGGTGTGGGTACCTAGGGTTATCTAGCCAATAAGCCTAGGGATTTCTAGCTTCGACACTCTATCCGAACACTTCCGGTACCCCCCCTTTGTCCGCCCTACTATAAATTCAGCTCGGATTCCGCTTGATTCCTTCTGTATTCTTAGTATTCTAGTCATAGCTACCTCTATTGATCAAACATTCTACCCACGGTTCGCCTACTGGTTAGATTCTAGGTACGGTCCCAACATTATACTAAGAATCCGTCAACCATACGATATTGGTACCAAGACCCATTCAAGATACTCGGCTAGGATAGGACGAGTCTAAAGAAACCTGTTTACCTGGTGGTCGACGCAACCGAAAGACAGAACAACACCAGGGGATCAATAGGATCAACGGGAACATAAGGCCGTTAGATTGCTAGAGGATCACCCAAACCCCCCGAAACCCAGCTCGTGGATCAGTCGAGTCAAAATAATCTGTGGCAACAAATCCGGTCCGATGTATGTTCGGGCCAAAGTCAATTTAGTGAGCCTGCTTCAATGGCACGATCAGATTCGACCTCTTCGTTGAGCAAGTCGACTAGTGAGCCTGCTTCAATGGCGCCCTCCGTCAAAGCGATGGCCTACCAACCCTCATCGCCCTACCTACCAGTGGACCTTCCTACATCGCATTGTCGGGTCCGCCATTGAAGCAGGCTCACTGTGACCACAGGTTGTTTTCACTCGTCGGATCCACGAGCTTGAAGCAGGTTATTTTAACTCGTCTGTCACGAGCGATTTGACATGCCATTGAAGCAGGCTCACTAGTGAGTTTGTTGGCACAGATTATTTTGACTCGACTGATCCACGAGCTGAGGTTTGATGATCCTCTAGCAATCTAACGGCCTTACGTTCCCGTCGATTCTATTGATCGGATGAACCGGTGCTACTTAATGAGCGGTAGATCCTCTAGCAATCCAACGGTCTTATGTTCCCGTTGATTCTATTGATTCTCTGGTGTTGTTCTGTCTTTCGATTGCGTCGACCACCAGATAAACAGGTTTCTTTAGACTAGTCCCGAGTATCTTGAATGGGTATTGAGACCAATATCATATGGTTGACGGATTCTTAGTATAGTTAGATTCTAGGCACGGTCCCAACATTTAGCAGGGTCGAATTCCAAAGTTCTCAGAGCATGACAGTTGAAATGTCTTTCATCAATGTCATTTCAGAAGACTCAAATACAAGCAGTATCATCATGTTTGCAATTCAAAGTTGAGAGTATTTGCATGTTATAATCTTCAATCAAAAGCTGATTATTCGAATAGTCGATTTGAATGTTAACACTCTCTCTGAAAATCTTTAACTTGACTTATTCGCTGTCAGTTGATTCTCACTCGCTCAGATGTTCAAAATAAACTTGATGCAATATTGAGTTCAATACGTTCAGATAAAATAACTAGCTGAGAATTGTGATTGTGATTGTGATTGTAATTCATACGCTCTTGTGACATCGTCGAAACAGTGAGTTTTGAGGCTATGTATCAAATAATGAACCTATAGCTTCTATTCAGCGCGTGACGCTCGAGTAAACTCTTACGAGTGCCTATGCTGTTTGTTGTAACGCATCGTCTTTGCTCTGCTCTTCATTGACGATATTCTATACAACGATGTTCCGATCCGATTCTCGATCCGAAGACGAAAGACGTTCCTTTGCATCCGTGATGCTCGTGATTGTAACGCAGAAACTGTGTTCTCTTGCTCAATGATTGTCATTCATTGAGCAGAGAAATGTGTGATGAAAGAGAGACGCGCACGATGAGAAGATAGAGTGTGATTGTACTGAATAACTCTTTCCTTCTCTTGATTTGACTTGTGTCATGTAGATGTTGAATAGATTGTTAGTATAGACGTGCGATCGCAATCGTTCGATGCTTAGCTGATCGATAGTAGAGATGCGTTCTGATCGTTCTCATGCGCTCTCGATTTTTCACGTAGATAGATGTATGACTTGACATCAAGTAAAGAAGGTGAACTCAAGCCCCCTCAGTATATCAGCGTGATCGACGAGTCACTACTCCTTCGAACACATGTAGTCACAAACTCAAGACTCATCATCTGATTCATCTATTCTATCTGATATCTTTTCATCAATTACTCGGCGGCACTGTCGATGTGATGAAGACGTTTCAATACCGACGCAGTCGACGGGTCGCAAATCCTTCGGCCACTTGTAGTCACGACTCTCAGACTCTTCATCTGAGTCGACTATTCTACTAGTAGTATCTTCCCATCTCTTACTGACATCGACATGTCATTAATCTCCTTCGTAGATCGATTGTGGCTGTTAGGAGAGGTGTTGTCGTGTAGGTGAAAACTCTGCACGGCAGTCTTCATGACCACGCAACGTTCTAACATCGTTTGAACTGCGTCGGATTGAGATCTCTTGACTCTTCTGACTTCTATTCGGACACAGAATAGAATCAAAAGGTTCGTAGCCGGCATCACGTACAGGTGAATCTCGTTGCCAGCCAACTAGCTGAGAAGTAAATGATATACTGAACTTTCAAGTAAAGAACTCACAGTTGAAGTATTTAATCAAGTGAGTTGAATTCAAGAAAAATAGCTGGAAAATTTATTTAATATGATTATTGTCTCGAAAATTCTGAACGTTTTTCTCGAACGAGAGCTCGTTCGAGAGCGGATAGCGGAACCAGGTTTTCATTACTAGAAGGTTGATCGAGCGCTATTACCCCGAATATTCATAATAGTTTGCCGTTAGAGCCTTATAGTATAGGGTAGTATCGTGGGTAAGTACTTTAGGCTTCTAAGCTTTGCCAGTTTCCTGGTAGTATTAAACCTATAAAACGTGGCCTACCTACTTATCCGTACCCCGCACTTTCGCTCATTCAGCACAAAGCTAACGAAGTGTTGTTAATCATAACCTTCCATTTCCAAAGTCGTAGAGGCCGACCAGAGATTTCACTTCAAGTAGTAAGGCGTCCAAGGGCCTTGCGCAAGACTGCCATCCATAATCCCATGAATGTAGCAGCTTCCGACGATATATCTACTATCACTTGTCTCAGTGGAATCCCGAGGGGCTTTCCTAACAACAAAT
>JAABUV010006085.1_pt1 | contig 13337 bp, 9 predicted proteins | sample 5559971 | NCBI WGS metagenome assembly JAABUV01 (sample SAMN10711881, study PRJNA513362) | rock metagenome | isolation source: Antarctica rocks | place: Antarctica: Victoria Land, Knobhead nord | collected 2015-12-19
ACATTAACAGTATTATGCCAGCAGCAAAAAAGAAAGAGATAATAGGATTGGTCGACGTCCTTGAAGGCGACCTCGTGGAGCAAAATCTAGAGACACAACGTAAGCACCTTGCTGGTTTGCAACTGCATCTTTCTGATCGCCGTGATCCTTGCAGAAAGGAACAATGCCTTGGCACAGCTGAAGTCGCTTGTAACTACGCCTGATGATGCTCGATGGTTATCGAACAATGAGGTACTCTACACTAGGCTTCCAATACTTAGGTGTATGGACAAGATAGTTAATAGATTATTCTTTGCAGGCTATCAAGTTACTCTGTCGATATGGATTTGATGACGACTCTCTCGAGACCTCACGGGCAGCTCTCAAGTGCCTCGCCAATGTCTTGTTGCTGCAAAGTGAAACGAGGCAGATGTTTGTTGACCTAGGCTATGCCAGTAAAGCTGCGGAAAGAATGAAGGTAAAGCAGAATCCGAACAGAGTATCTGAATCTCCAAGCCTCATAATGTACAGAACAACAATCGGGAGGATGAATTGCTTACATCTCGGGTGCTCTTTCTATCGACCTACGACACGGAACTGGATTTCGATGACCTTTTCAACAGCCACCATTTAGCAGAGAGCATTAATCAGGTGAGAATCTATGCAATGAAAACCAAATTACCGCTCACAAGGAGCAGAACATTGCTCGCCACTCCAAAGGCTACTCCAAAATTAGTCCCCAGGCCGTTCCCACCCCAATACATACGCAAGCGCTGTCCGAGACTATGAAACTGCTCTTCAATCTAACCCAGTTCTATCCCCAACAAGCCCCAAAATTCACCGAATCCCTTCCCCACATCCTAAAGATTCTTTCCCGAACCGAAATCCCCTCGCCCGTTCTCCAACCACCAATCACCTTCCTAATCAACTCCCTCCTAAACCTCGATTTCCCTCCATCCACCCCCTCCCCTCTCTTCCCCGCCTCTTCCCCCCAACTCAACACTACCCGCCTAATCCTCATCCTCGACCTCGCTGTCCGCACCTACAAAGACGAAGACCTCGAAACCCTCGCAACCCCCCTCATCACCCTCATCCGCAAACTCCACGCCCACGCCCCACCCCCTCTCGCAACCCACCTGCGCACCGCCCTCCTCCCCTCCAACGCCGAGCGCGCCCACCCCCTCGGCACCTCCTCCTCCCTCGCCTCCTTCCTCCTCCGCCTCTCCACCTCCCCCGCCGCCCCCACCATCCGCGAATCCGTCTCCAGCCTGCTCTTCGAGCTCTCCGACGCCGACGCCACAACCTTTGTCCGCAACGTCGGCTACGGCTTCGCCTCGGGCTATCTCATGACGCACAACATCCCCATGCCCTCGCACACCCTCAACAACAACAACAATGCGAGCGATAGCGGAGCAGCAGAAGATCTCGGCGAAAAAGTCACGACGACGGTGGATGGGCAGGAGATCAACCCGATTACGGGACAGAGGAGGGACATGGAGCCGAGGGATGAGGGGCCGGAGATGACGGATGAGGAGAAGGAGCGGGAGGCGGAGAAGCTGTTTGTGCTGTTTGAGCGGCTGAAGGCGACGGGGGTCGTGGAGGTGGTGAATCCGGTTGAGAGGGCGGTGAGGGAGGGGAGGTTCGAGGAGGTGGAGTAGTGGTTTGTTTTTGGAACGGGGGGGAGGGAGCGATACCATATTATAATGATTTAGTAGCTAGAGTAGCTTGGGAGTTTAGACGGACATCAAATGTTACGAAAAAAGATCCGCTGTTATGTATTCAGCAAGTCTGAACGGTCGAAACAGCCATTCAAGTACCCTCAACCAGCATTTCCCCACTTCCAATTTCGTCGATTACGGGATCAGCACTCTACTACAACCTGAAATCCCTACCTACTAGAGCCATACGACATGAGCGTCTGAGAGCAAGAGTATCTATTCATTGACAATAGGTTCGGTTCTTGATACGGCTGATGCAGTGGCGCAATGCGTAGCTTTCCTCTTCATTTCTAGATACGAGCACCTTACCTTTGAGCAAAACAAATACAAACACTGGGTATCACAATAAATTCCATCAGATCCCCTCCCAAACCCGACCCGGCGCCATGCACAGCACGCCCCCCACTCTCGCGCCCAAGAGGACCGTGACATGAACAAGCATAAGAAGGATAGAAACGCCCGGTCCAGCGCTACTAAGCCACAGATCCAGGACCGCAAGAAAAAGCAGCGGATACGCAATTAGCGGATTCGCGGCCATGGGCGCGCAAAGCATATTAACTGAGAAAATCTTGAGCAGCAGCAAGCCTACGTGCAGGGTGCGTTGAACAGCTGGGTTATGCACGTCCAGGCGGAATGCTAGGGGGCGTGGGGGTGGTGCTTCGAGCTGCGGCATTTTGCGGATTTTGGTTGGGGAAGGATAGCGGTCTTGCAACACGAGACTTCGGCTGGGGCTTGTAGCTGTCGGGCTCTCGTCTTCGGCGGTTGGGGAGCCCCAGGTGTGCTCTTTGGGGTACGAGTTCAGGCGGAGCTTGGCAGGCCCGCCAGGACGAACGAAGCCGGTGGACATTTTGCGAGTTGGGGTTTGGGGCATTGGGGTCCCGGATTGAGGGCTATCGATCGGTGAGATACGGGAACTCTTGCGGAGGTCGTCGAAGGCGTGGTTGGATGGCGGACGGGCGTCTGAGATTTCGTCGAGGCCAGAACCAGTTTTAATGCCGTATAAGATTTCTTCGGCGCTGGGTCGGTCCGCTGGATCGAGGGAGAGGAGGCGGCGGAGGAAGGTGTAGAGTTTTTCTGGGAGGTCGGGACGCATTTTTCTTTCGTCGTGAAGGCCGCTCCAAGATGTGATTTCATCCCTAAGTAAGTCTAGATCTTCGTTTTCTTCATTGAAGTTGTCGGCGTGGCGGTATGGTAGTCGAGCGAAGCAAAGAAAGTAGAGTATCATCCCTAGAGAGAAGATATCGGATTTGGTGGTGAAGTTGCCGTAGGCACCCGAGGGATACTTGCGTCGAAGCACTTCTGGCGCGCAGTAGGATATGGTGCCAGTGGCGCCCGTAGATCTGCGAACCATGTGCTCCACTTGGACCTCCCCGAAGTCACTGACCAGTACTCTGAGCCCTTTTCCCGCATCGTGTAACAAGCAGTTACTGGGTTTGAGATCTCGATGAATGTAGCCATTAACGTGAAGATGATTGAGGCCAGATGTGATGTCTTTGAAGAATGAATAGATCTCTTCAAACTGTAGCTTACGACCGCGCAGCTCTCGAGGTGGTTCCAGCTCGTTTTTGGAACGACGTCTTAATCTTTCCTTGAGCTGATGAGCAGTGTCGGACGGTTTTGCGGGACTCATAATGTAGTTATGGAGGTCGCCCGAATTGCAATACTGCTGGAGAATAAAAGCACATGGCACACTAGGACCAAAGTTGGACAGCTTGGTGTCTTCCAGCCAGACATGCCTGTAGGATACTAGGTGCTGATGAGAAAGATACTGTAGAAGTTGAACTTCAATCAGAACTTTCTCTAGCCATTCGTGATCGTCACCAACGGGAACCCTTTTGCAAGCAAAGTGACCTAAAGTTACACCGTCCAGTACATGTTTAACAAGGAGAACCACACCTTTACCTCCTCTCCCAAGCTCCTTTTCTTCCACGAAGAATCTTTGAAAGTAATTTGGACTAAACGCAGCAGAAGATATTCCAGACGGAGAAGGGGGAGAGCCAGGCGGCCTGCTTGGGATGTCTGAGCCTTGGCCAGTACTTATCGGAGAGCTATGTCGATAGCCAACTGGTTGTACCAATCGTCTTCGAGGAGATGGTGGCGCCGAAGAATTCTCGGAACCAGGCAGGCTTTGGTGTAGCATACGGAAGTACTCCGGACTGACGAAGCCTCCTCCAGCCACACCTGGACTTGGGCTGCGTTGCTCGTGGCCATGGCCATTTTCCTCTCTTCGCAAGGAGCAATGGCAGTAAGGACAATCGGCAAGCTCTAGTTTGCCGTCAGGCGAGGCATCGCGAAGGACTAGCTGTTTAGACTGTGGATCAAACACGACGACTGAATCATTGTGGCGGCTATAGAGAGAGGATGGTTTAATTACGACACTCGAGATATGGAATAGACATACTGACAGTACCACCTCCCGGTTGCTCCCATATGGAACAATTGACATCCCCCGTTGAGTCTCATGATGATCATCGTGGGTGTTGTTGTGCGCCATGATCATGTATTTAGCGGTAGACTCCGCACAGCCTTAGATCCGTCTTTAACCTCGACATTGTGGACCAAACCCAACGTCACTAGGGATAGAGCAGTTGCGTGACGCAGTGATAGACCTTCATTACTTGAAGGTGCATTCAATATGTTCGCACGGCCATAGATACTCCCAATTGCATGCTATTCTACCGCCTCCCGCTCTTGTCGGAAGTCGGAAGTCGGAAGTCGGAAGCTGCTCCTGTTAAAGATTTGCTCGCTCCTGTTATCTATCTAGCTAACCATCACCAACATCACTCATTCAAGCAATACGGTACCTATTTAGCGGAGGCGGAGCAGCCTCACGATGTTGTAGACAACGAGTCTCGCTTGACTTCAGAGCCAATGGATCCGCTGCCGTCATCACAATTGCCTCGAGGTTTCGAATGGCGCTGAACCGTAATATCTAATTCAGCTATGCTGGGCTACATAATCATCTCTTGTCTTTACTGTGATTCAAATACTTTTGTTCCTAAGTCTTTTGACTTGCACAGTACTTGCTTTTGTATCGGTTAGTCGGCTTCGTCGTGTCCAGGCTCTTCTGGCCTAGTTGATATGCCTACATCGATACCTGGGGTTGACCTTTTTGTCGATGTCCTCGTTGTGGGCGCAGGCCCCACGGGCCTTATTGCAGCTTTAACGCTTGCTCGGTATGGGGTCGACGTGCGCATCATTGACAAGCGGTCGTCTAGAGTTCATGCGGGTCATGCCAGTAGTTTGTGATGCTAATAGTATGCTCGAATGGATTGTACTGACATGCTAGTTAGGCTTACAACCTCGAACTCAAGAAATCTTATGTAGCCTTGGCTTGCAACATGCTCTGGATCAAAAGGGGAATCGTATGAGTGAGATTGCTTTCTGGAGTCCTGACGGCGTCGCTGGCCGACTCTCGAGACGTAGCGTTGGACCAGAAGTGACATGTACCACCTTGTTCCCATACGTTCTGGTAACCGACCAAGGAAATACAGAAGCGGCGTTTGAAGCAGGCCTAGGTTCTAGAGGCTTGGGGATTGATCGTCCGAAAGAGCTTATACACTACGCATATGATGCCAACGCAAGCCACACCTGGCCTTTGAAAGCTTATGTGAAGGATCACCTTTCCGGCGTCATTGAGGTATGGCATACAAAATACATTTTAGGAAGTGACGGCGCTAGAGGCATAGTCCGGCATGTAGCAGGTGTTCAGGTACAAGCACAAGGAAGGCATGAAATATGGGCAGTTGCAGATGTATTGGCTGATACCAACTTTCCGGATATTCGAAGACATTGCGTGCTATCGTCTGCTCAAAGGGTTTGTACGCTGATACCAAACGGCCAGGATGGTGTCCGCATATGCGTACAACTCAGTCCGGAGGATATCGATCGATTGGATGCCGGAGTCCCAAGCTTTTTTATTGAGCCTCCAATACTATTCCCAGAAACAAACTCTACACTGTTATTCGAAATCCTTCAGACTCATATCAAAGATATTCTCTCCCCGTACACGATCGACGTCACCAACGTATCCTGGATCAGCCGCTACCGAATCAGTCAAAGTATCGCAGATCGTTTCACTGACCCTCAAGGACACGTTATTCTGCTAGGTGAGGCATGTCATACTCATTCAATTTATGGATGCCAAGGTATGAATCTTGGCATGGCAGACGCGTATAACCTCACCTGGAAGCTTGCTCTAGTGCTTAAAGGTATCGCTAAGCCTGAATTACTCGACACCTACGAAATTGAAAGACGACATATTGCAAACTTAGTCAATGATTTTGATACCAAATTTGCCAACACTCATACGCAGAAAGAAGCGTTGGGTCTCGCCAGATTCTATGTGCTCAACAAGCAAAGTCAGAAGCTCACAAGCGGATGTGGCCATCGATATCCCGAAGGCCTTACCACCAACAACATCGTACGTGCACAGATTAACCAAGCTGCCATAGAGCCTCTTACAGCAGGCCAACGGTTGTATACAATGACTTTGACACGGCATGTGGATGGAACTATCGTGGATTTGTTTGGTGAAATGCCGTCAATTGATCGATTTCATCTCTGCATATTCATCGGCAAACTCTTGTCGTTTGCAGTTTTCCAAGCGCTGTCTAATTTTTTGATGTCTTCTGAATCACCTCTCTACTACTTTGGCAAGATTGACTCGTCTGAACCCCAGCCACTCCCAGATGAGGGCACAAGGTCTAATGACAAATACGATGGAAGTAGATACCTTGATCTCTACCTCATCCACACCTCCCCCCACCTCGGTATCGAGCTGGACCAGTTACCCAACCCTTTCCAAAAGTGGATTTCACGGGTCTACGAGGATGTGGGTGGAGTAGGACATGCAGCACATGGCGTATCCGAAATGCAGGGGGTGATGGCCTTGGTTAGACCCGATGGTTACATATCCATGGTCACGAATCTTGATAACAGTAGAGGAGTACTGGAGTTTATGAAAGCGTTCATGGTCGTTGTTAAGCCTGACCTACTTGTGTCCGAAGGGTCGGTGAGAAGAACAGAATCCGAAGACGCTATGAGTACCTAAGGATTTACCATGAAGCCAAGATAAGCTCATGAGCTTCCTTTGAGATCATTATGAAGATATTTGAGGTTTCTTGCTTACTCTAAAAGACAGGTATTCCGATGCGACCGGTGTATTACTCCATTGAGGACGTAAGAGTTTTGCACATTTGGTAAGATCACACAAGAAGAGCGAGACATCATCACTCGACGAGCTTTTAGACTCTGCGACACGAGTTGAAGAATGACGTGGCTACGAATACAGACATGTCGAATTCACCGTTGCTACAATCACGTGGAGTGAGTTGAAACCCCACGCCCTAAATCCTTGTATCGACTAAACCTTGGACAGTTGTCTATGCTGTGCTGAATTTTGCTACGGCTATGCTCAGCTTCGGGAAGCTTGCAGCTGTCTTCTTCGAAAAGAGACTTGCATCCTGGGTCATGCCCATCAGCCCGTCAATGGAATTCTAATTCCACCAGCTCCAGAAAAGTGTAGCCCCACTTGCAATACTTCTGCTTGTGCGTTATATCGGCGTCGTAGCTGAAGATGTCGGTTGCGCTGAGGTCAAATGCATGATGGACAACACGCATGAAATATGTTGATTTAGCTGGAGCGAAGGAGCAGAAGGTTTAGGAAATACGACGCTGGAGGAGCCTAAAGGCTGACCGCTTGTTTGAATGCTATCAGTCGCTCTATTTTAATGGTCTCTGAGAACTCAGTTTCCCAATCACCCAACAGGCAGTTTTATGAAATGATCGTAGGGCACCAATTCAGTTCGTCCTTCCAATGTAGGTAACCAAGTGTAGATTTTTCTTGAGCTTGAATTCCACGGGCCACGGCATTGGTATTGGGTTTAGCTCAAATGCGATGGGCCACGGTTTCGCTGCTGACACCCGTGAACCGGTATTCCTGGGCATGCCAAACGCTGGTTCTTCACCACTGTCCGTGGGTGGTGAGAAGGAAAGTAAGTCTAAGCGATGATCGCCCAGATTGCGCTTGACGATATATCGGCTACAGTATTCCGTAGAACTTAAGGTACCTTAAGGTGGTGCGGGAGGAGACCAAGTTTCCCTTCACTTCCCAGCCCCACCAAAATGCCCAGCCTTCCTCCATCGACTTACGAGTAACGAGCATTATGACCACCAAAACCTGATCCTTTCCATCATCTCATCTAGACACGGTCCTGTACATATTAATCTGTGTCCACTGTACCTTTTCCCCATAACAGTGTCTTCGTATCGCGCCCTCAGCAATACGTCATTTGTTTCCCTCATTGCCGATAGGACGTCCTGTCACTTTGACGACAAGCACGTACGGTATCAAATAAGCAACTACTTTGAACATCAGACCTTCCGGAATTGAAACGCTTCATTGCTATCTTCACTTCGAACTCTACAGAGGCTGTTTTAGTGAATTGAAGCCTGCGTGATCCATCAGGCTCTCTCCGCCAGACCTTCCTCCCACTTTGAATCGATCATCATCACTGTTCATCTGGCAAACGCCCTGCAACGTGCGCCTTACCTACCTACCGGTTTCGTGCACACAGCAGCGCCAATAGCTGCGGTCCTAGGGAACCTTCATCGTCACAATGATTGCCGGGCTGTTTTTCACCTTCTGGCGGATATGCCAAATCCTGACCCTCATACCCACGCTAGGAATGCTGGTAATTATTGACTATTCTGAAGAGAACGGCCTTAGAAAATCAACTGACATGGCATAAGTCTTACTTCGTTCACGCATTTCAAACTGCCAATGAGCTGACACCAAATTATGTCTTGTGAGTATTCTATACCCATAATATTTACATCTCTCACATGCGATCCTGATACTGACTATGCCTCTAGAGTACTATTCATAACTTCAGTATTGGGAGCAGTGTGGGCCATAGCTACGTTGTTCCGGCGAAAGTCAACTAGGAACTCTGCCTACTTCGTGGCTTTCGTCGACCTTGCCTTCGTCGGAGCGTTCATAGCGAGCGTTTTTGAGCTCCGCGGCATATCTTCGGCCAACTGCTCGAATTTCTCCTCCAATGGTGACTACTACGTATCGCTCGGACCCAATGGGTTTAGCGGAAACTCACCTTTTTCGGCCAACATCAACAAGACATGCGCAATGCTCAAGGCGTCCTTTGCATTCGGTATAATGAACTGCATATTCTTCTTCATTACGTCCTTTCTGTTGCTTTTCATGCACAGAACGGAGGACAAGGAGGTTGTCGTCAAGGAGACATATAGACGTAGAAGCCACGACTCTCGGTATGCCTTTGCTTCGCTGTTCAAGTCACCTCAGGATTGAGACTAACGACTTTATGACAGACGCGGCCATTCTCGCAGTGGTAGCGGACACCACAGGAGCTCGAGGGACAGCAGACGCCAGTATTATGTCTAAAACATACAACATTGTCGCAAAGGGTGTAGAGAACGGTCTCGATAGGTAGGGACGTTGCAATTACCCAAGGATTAAACCTTCTTAAATCTTACGGCCTAGGGAGGATGTTTCTTTTCCTTCGGCTTCTGTCATTATATTCGGCTTCATGTCAGCTATGTTGTATTTTTGGGGGAGCCAGTGAGCGGAAGCGTCTGGAGTTCTCTAGAAAGGGAAGGCTTATAGATACCAGTAGCCTTGGGGAAGTGAGGACAGAATGTGTTGGAATTTTCGGAATTTTAATGTCACATATCTAATCTTCCCCCTGAAGCAAACATCGCTCAAATGTCTCGATAGTGACTTGTGCTGCTACGGTAATAGTCTCTATATCCAATCACAGCATTACCAAAACTCGACTCTGCCTATGATGAATCGTTGGGGTTCTAGCATCGACCGGCAACTCCGACGGACGGCAATCGCCAGATGCTGATGCTTTTTAAAGTTGTTTTAGCTCCAGAGACTCAAAAATAAACATTTGCATGGTACCCGTGGGCGCGTGCAGCATGCAGGTGTGACCACCAAAGGAAAGCGCCAGAAAACCCAATATTGAGCGCGCAACAGCGAACTTGAGCGAACCATCACGTGTTACCAGTATGTACTCGATGGCCATCCACTCTTGGTCGCCCGACGGGAATCACACTTTACTATTGTAGGAACTGATCAACTGAGAATCCTTCGAGGACCGTTTACCCCTCCCCGGTTCTCTCAATTCAGCCACTGAATCGACGCCATGAAATCCGACGATGTTGGGCACTAACAGGGAATCTGACAAGCAGCTGCCCTATGGCTGACCCAGAAAACGTTTTAAGCGTTGCATTTCTTCAGCCGCAGTTACTACAGTGGTACAGTGCATACCTTAGTACGGAGGCACTACAGTATGTACGGTATGCTAAGGCCCGACTAGGACACTGACGAGTGACAGAGCTATATCTTAGCATCGGCGTCTGTCGAAAGTTGGGTCGTCGCCATGTGGATTTCTCACATTCGCAAACACGGAAGAGCGGTTTCTTGTTTTCGTTGCTCTTCTCTTGGGCTTTCCTGTGTTTGTGTTGAAGGATACCTTCGCATTTTATCGTTGTTGTGAGAGTTTGAGTTGGAATTTTGATCTGCAGCTCTGCGAAAATTGGAAAACTGAGCTATCGATCCCTCGATCATGGGTTTCCTGTCACTGTTCTACGTCTTGGTAATCTCGCTGGTTGCTCCTGCAGTCGCAAGTACGTTTGATGCATTGATTCAACAGCACATATCCAATGCTAACAAATGTTCAAAGGGCCACAACTTTTCTTGACATATTCCGACTCAACAGCGACTCCATACCCCACCGCAACGCCAAGTGGGAAAATCCCAAGCGGGAGCCGCGTCTCGGTCGTGACTGCAATCCCAAGTTCAGAAGCAGCTCCATATCCCATATTGTCCTCAGGTCCAGTCACAGCGGCGCCTTCGAGTTATGGTACCTCCAATTTTCCCTCTGCAGGTAATTATACGTTATCAGGGACTGGGTCTGATCAGAATACTACAACGATCCATCGGACATCCGTCAAACTTGTCACAATTACAAGACCCCGGCCCGGCGGGTGCACCATTAATGCACCAAATGCGAACCTGCTATACTGGAATTCCGTCACTTACAATTATACATCTACGCACGCTTGCCCAATCCTCCCTGAAAGCTCTGGAGGCACCATTCTGGCGCCAATCGTAACGCTGGCACCGTACAGTTTCCCAGTTGGCTTACATGCAGCCTCTACACGGTTCATCAACTTCACAACTCCAACAGTCGTCGAGGTCGGAAACCATACGACTACGTTCACATTCATCAATTCCGGCACTACACAAACATTCACCGAGTCCGCCTACACATCTACATATACTCAGCAAGCCTCTAGCGAAACTTTCACCGGTAGTGGTGTTACAACTACTATTACGCTCAGTGGCACAACAGCTACTGGTACTGGAACCGCAGGCACACGGACATACACCGTAACTGGAAATACCCAAACAGGGACAGGGACAGATGCTATATTCTCCACTCCGACCTTTGCAGGCGTGACTGATGTACTACGACCGGACATTACGTACAATGGAGCTACTTATGCTTACACCGCCACGACTCCAACCCCTTACGTCTTCTTCTCCGTCCTTGAAATTCAACAAGCATCGTCCACGTCAACCATCACTGTTCCGGTCCCCTTCTTTTCTGCTTACCCTGGGAAGCCAAATGTTGATTGGTCCGGCAACTCAACGGCGACAGGCGCTTTGCCTTCAGATCTTATCGGACAGCTCGCAGCCTATGAGAATGTGAACATCAGCAACTGTGAGGTTGGTACGTTCCGCGGCCAGCCAACGTTAGACGTAGGGATTTTCATATTTGATTCGGTAGCCTGTGCCGCGCCTGCACGCGTAGAAAAAACAGCTGCTGGACTTGGACCCATTTCTGCTAATCCCGGGGGTGCGCTTTCTCCTTCGGAACCTTTCACTACATCAGTTGCTCCTGCTGTTCCTCCGCCCACTGACGCCGGCTTTACTCCAGCCCCTGTTGCAACCACTCTTGCTGTAACTGCTAGTCCATCGCCAAGAGTCCTCGAACCTGTTACTAACAATCCATCTTCTGCAACCAGTCAAGCTCCCGGAAATAGCTCACCCGGCTCTGTGACGACCTCACCTGTGCCCCAACCCCCACAACAACAGACGATCTCACAGGTTCCCAAATCGCCGACGACAATAGCGTCAGGGCTAGCCGGATTGATTCTGAGTGGTTTGGGTGTTCCTTCAGTCCCGACGCCCGGAACTATGATTGCCTCTGTGGCTATTCCAGGGACTCCAGCTGCAGGCCCTCCCTCTGCTTCAACTACTTTGGTCGTAAGCAACGTACCGATTGCGATCTCCTCGAATAATGTCATCATCAACAGCCAGACCTTTAGACCCGCCCCAGGGTCGCCACCAGTGACAACCACTGTTGGAAATCAACCGGTCGTTGTCAATCCTTCCCAGGTCATTGCTGGTGGCACCACAGTAGCTATTCCAATTCCTGTCAGTCTTCCTGCCGTATCGGTCATCCCCGCACAGCAACCTCCTGTGACTACGGTTGGGAACTCTGTCATAACCGCCAATTCTCAATCTCAATTTGTCGTCTCTGGTCAAACACCCGTTCCTGGTGGTCCTGCCATTACTGTTGGCAGCACTCAATTAAGCCTCGGGCCTTCGGCATCTTCCGTTGTCATTGGCGGCAATGCCTTTCCACTGCAGCCCACTGCAACAGTCCCCTTACCAACCGTGGCTGGCCAACAGATCCAGACTGCTTCAAACGGAAATGTTGTTATCCCTGGACTCGCAACACTTAGTCCTGGTGCTAATGCTGCTACTATCTCTGGTACTATGGTGTCGGTGATGTCGAATGGTGCGGGTCTTGTTGTTGGTGGTAAGACAGTCGCCTTACCTGCAGGAGCCCCATCTTCTCTACCTACGGTCGCTGGTCAGCAGATTCAGCTTGCACCAAATGGCAACATAATACTGCCCGGTGGCGCGACAGTGACCGCCGGAGGCTCTGGAGCAACAATCTCCGGTACTCCTGTATCATTACTACCCAACGGCGCCGGCGTGGTCATAGGCACCAGTACCCTTGCCCTCCCCGTTGGTGTGGCTTCACCCTTGCCGACAGTCGGAGGGCAACAACTTCAAACAGGACCGAACGGGAATATTGTCATCCCCGGTGCGACTACCCTCACACCTGGTGGCGCAGCCGCCACTATACTCGGCACCGTCGTCTCTGTAGCTTCGAACGGCGCTTCTGTCGTTGTTGGGGCCAGCACTATCCCACTTGCTCTTACGGCCAATGCACTCCCCTCCATAACCTTTGGCGGGTCGACAATCACCGAGAACTCGCTGTCCCAATTCGTCGTGGCCGGACAGACGCTCTCGCCTGGCTCGGCAGTTACAGTTTCCGGCACAGTCATTAGTCTGGCGCCAGGAGCATCAAGCGTAGTTGTTGGGGGTAGTACGGCGTTCATCGCAACCCCCACTGGATCGGTAAATGGGAGCGGGAATGTCACTGGCTTCACAGGGGCTGCGGTGAGTGGCAAAGCTCTTGGAAATGGATTTGCGACGTGCATGGCCATTGCGATGGGGGTGTTGTTTGGGGTAGTTGCGTCGTAAAAGAGGAAAAGAAGAAAGGTTATTCCCACGTT
>JAABUV010006086.1_pt1 | contig 13337 bp, 9 predicted proteins | sample 5559971 | NCBI WGS metagenome assembly JAABUV01 (sample SAMN10711881, study PRJNA513362) | rock metagenome | isolation source: Antarctica rocks | place: Antarctica: Victoria Land, Knobhead nord | collected 2015-12-19
CCCAAGGCAGGCCGTGGCAGCTGATACCCTATAGCAGCGCATACGCATGTCGCAGGAAATGCGTGCACGCCTATGCGCTGCTATAGGGTTCCACTGCCACGGCCTGCGATGTGCGCCGCGCTACGGTGGACCTAATCAGGCTATGTAGGCACAGGACATGCCTGCCATGTTGTAAAGCTGAGGCCGAGCGCTTGCCACAGATACTCCGCTAGGACGGTCTGCATCGGGTGTCCATGCTGTGCGCTGCACAAGTTGCGCCCCTTTGCTGACGGCACGCTCACGGGCGCCAGCGATGCCGAGGAGGAGGGCATCGAGGGCGTGCGCGCGTCCATCGCGAGCTACCTGGCCCGGTACAGCGAGAGCGTCGCCAAGAAGGAGGCCGTCATCATCCAGGCGCGCTGCCGGGCTGGGTGCCTGCGCCGCAGTGCTATGTTCCCTGCGCCCGATGCGCCGCATGCGCGCGTGTGCCTTCGTGACCAGAGGGGCGCTGCTGCAGGGCTGCACATGGACACTGCGGTACGATGCCCACCGGTCACTGCTCGGCTCATGTGTGGCACGTAAAGGAGCTTCCTTGTGTAACTGCTTTGCTAAGAGGGGCCGTCATCATGAGGGAGCGCTGCTGAGCAGCCGTCTGGCCGCCGCGCAGAAAACGAGCCAGAAGGTCATGGCCATGGCGGCCGCGCTGGAGGCGGAGGAGCGCAAGGAGGCCGCCGCGGCCACGGCCGCGCACACGCGCCGCGCGACGCCGCTGCGCACCAAGCTGGAGCGCAGGGCGGCGGCCATCCGCGCGCGCGACGAGGTGCGCCCAGCGCATCCCGCGCTGGCACCTGTCATGCTTCAGAGCTAGCACGCCCTCCGGCCGTGATTGATAGTGCGGAGCTGCCGCGGGTGACGAGCCGCTGCACTTGTCTCAACGGTGTCAGCCATCGCCGACTTAGCGACATCCATTGACTGCTGCTGTTGCCGAGCAGACATGTTCAGTGCATCGTCCCATGATATATGCCAAGGGAGGTCTGCGCAGACGGTAAAGTGTACACGCAGCGGGTTTCCATGTCTGGGGCCCAGACATGGAAGCACGCCTAGACTCTGGGCGCGTGCTGAGACCAGTCCCGACTGGCAGCAAGGCCGGCGCCGCGCGGCTGACGGCTGCGGAGCGCGCGCAGGCGCACAGGAAGGCGGTCGCGGCGGAGTGGGGCGAGTACCAGGCCGAGTACCGGGAGCTGCTGGCGCTGGAGCAGGCGCGCCCCCGGAGCGGCCCGAGCGCTGTGCTGTCCCGGCCGCCCCAGCGGCCAGCTGCATTGCATGTGCAACAGCCTAGCACAGTGCTGGCGGCACGCAGGATCCGGCGCAGCCGCCGGCCTCCGGCTCGGCGCGCGCGTCCGCCTGGGCACCCGGGATGTCACCTGCCTCAGTGAAGTGATGTTGATATAGGGTTAAGATTAGGGTTAACGATATTGGCACGCCTGACGCTGCGCCGGCGGCGCGCGCGCAGGCGGAGCGCGAGGATGCCGAGCGCCGGCAGCAGCGCCACAAGCGCAAGCTGGCCGAGCTGCGCGAGGCCGCGGCGGCGGAGGTGCAGGGCGCGCAGGCGGCCGTGCGCCGCGGGCGCGAGCGCCTTGCCAAGGTCCCGCCGCTCACGCGCATGCTGGGCGGCCTGCACCCCGCGCTGGCCGCGCGCGCGGGGTAGTGGGGGGCGCGGCCGCGGGGCGGCGCTGCACGGTCCGGCTCGCCGGGCCGGCGCGAGCGGCCGGCGAGCCTGCAGTCAGGGATGCTGCGCGCCTGCCTCACCAGCATGCGCCCCGCATTCCCTGCGCCCTGAGCCCCGGCGGCAGCCTTGCGGCTGCTTTGGCGTGCGCTTCAAGCTGACGGAGGAGCGTGGCTGAAGGAGAAGGGCGTGGGGGCATACATCAAGGAAGGCTCCCAGGTGGGGAGTCTGGGGTGCCAGTTAGGTCAAGCGATGGGGAGCGAGGATGGAGGTCGTGCAACGTAATGAGCAACCAAGGAAAATGCTATTATGGGTGCGCATCAGCTGGGTGAACAGTGTGCTGGCTTGTTCCCTGTGTGCCAGTCTTTGCATGTGCGAATGTCTTCTGCCTTGTGTGCTTACGCTCTGCAGGATCAGTGCATGTGCTCATGAAAGCATGAAAGCATGACAGTTCCAGCAGTCTGCAAGTGATTGCATTCGTCATGGGCGCGCTGCCGGGCACCATTCCAATATGCGAGGGAAAAGTAGATGCAGGAGCTTTTGCACATGAGCTACGTTACTGGTCGGTCCTACGCAGCAGTACCACAGCATGATCTGAACACCATGCGCTGTGGTGTATGCGAGCAGGCCCAAATACTTGCTCACAGTAAGTGCCTGCGCCCTTTCTGCTGGCGCTCATCCCTTGCCTGCCTGCAAGCGCTCATGGAGGCAGTCCGCATAAGGAAAGCCGCATCAAGCACCTCTTTCCTCAAGCCATGCTTGCGCTCTGCTCCTGCAGGTACCACATGCATGCTCACACAACCGGCACCAATGGCCATCAGCAGGGAGCCGCCGCAGCCATCTGCACCTGCCACCAGATGCCTCCCACGGCATAGGCCAGGCGCTCGTAGTCGTGCTGGCCGGTGACGGTGCACTGGTCCATGAGCAGCTCGCAGGCGTACACCTACGCGGTGGAGCGTGCTGAAATGTCATGCAGCAGGGCCGCTCACTTTGTCGAGTGCCCGAGCCTGTCAGCGCACACAGGTCGCCGGCACGAGGGCGTGCCGGGACCGCGCACCGTGACCAGAGCGACGACGACCATGATGACGAGCGCGGCCACCAGGCCCGTGCCCTGGAAGGCAGACGGCAGCGGGAAGAGGGCGCTGCGCCGGGCGCGGCGCCGATTAGCATGACTGCGCTGCCAAAGAGCGAAGCACTGAAGACAGGCAGAAGACATATTGAGCACAATGCCGTTCATAGGCTCGCTGCCGAGTCCGGCATTTGGGGCAAGGCGTCACCGTAGGGCGAGGGTGGCTCACAGATTAGCAATGTTGGGCGGCGGGCACACCTCCCCATAATGCCCAGCGTCAGCACAGGTATGGTGGCGAGAATGAGCCGCCTGCACGCCTTAGATACGCGTTAGTGGGGGACGCCCCGCAGCTTGGCCGCCGGCAGAAATCATATGCATACCCCACTGCAACAGCAAGCTGTGGCTTGCTGCCTAGTAAAGGGGGCTGATACAGCGCCAGGGCCGCGCCTGTGCTGGGGATGCCGCAAGATGGAGACTACAGTGACTGCCATCGCTGCCGCCTTAGGTCTGAGGCACGCACCGCGCAGAAGGGGGCGGGTGCGACAGGTGCTGCCTGCGTGTGGACTGCTGCAGCGGCTGCGGGGCTCAGCTCTGCGTATCGTTGACGAGATTTGATAACCTTCGTTCGTCAGGTGCGCAAGTATGTCGAAACCGGATGCCCTCAGGGTTTTTTTTGACCTGCCCACATGGCTAGGGCCTAGCCATGTGCAGGTCAATGGGCAGGTCAACAAAAATAAAAAAATTGCGAGAGTCTCCAGCCTCGTTGGCTGATGGACGGTTGTTATTAATTCATTTCGCCTCCGCTGCGCTGACTTGAGCGCTGCCAGGGAGGCTGCCTGCTGCGATGGCGGCGAAGTTGAACACGGTAGGCGCGGTCACGCTGAAGAATGTGCGCAAGGAGGGCGGCGCCGAAGCCGTTGACCTGGCCGCGAGCGTCGCGCTGAAGAAGACGCTCGGCGACACCGCGGTCACGCTGCGGCTCACCGAGGCCACGCTTACCGACATGAAGAGCTTCAACGGCGCCATGCTCACGCTCACCAAGGCGCTTGGTGTGCGCGGCGCCCCGTTTGTTCCCAACTGCACTGCACAGCACACAGACATCCTACCTCTGCAGGCAGTGGCAGGGCCAGTGGCGCTTGCAGCAGCTTGTGCAGCCGGTGCCTGATGCATCACGTGCATTGCATCAAGCTTGTCTGGCGCCCCGCATCACTGCGTGACCATTCTTGGTGCGGGCATGTGTTGAGCGTGGAAGCGCAAGACGTTTCTCTAAAGCATCAGTGTGTAACCCCCCAAGCTTTCAGGTGTGTGCCTCTTTGCGCACCCTGCACCAGCCGCTGCAGCAGAGGAGGCACCGGCGTGTGGACCTCTGCCAGAAAGCGCGCGCTCTGATCCGCGCTGCAGGCAGCGGCTTCAGCGCGACGGCCAAGTACGACCTGGCGAGCAAGGGCGTGCTGGCCAGCCTGACGCAGCTGCGCAAGCTGGACGGCGGCCGCCTGCTGGAGGCGAGCGCGGTCTGGAGCAGCCGCACGCAGCAGTGGCTGCTGGAGGCCACCGGCAGGCCGCACGCCGCGCACAAAGTGTCCGCCACGTGCGCGCCGGGCTGCGACGCGAGCGCGCACTGCTGCCCTTGTGGCCTGCGCGGCCCGCGCAGCCCCTGGGCGACGTGAGCTTGGTGTGCTGCAAGCTGCAGCAAGAGTGCGCTGCGCCTGCGCAAACTTTGTGGGCTCCCTGTGATCGAGCGCGCTGCCTCTTGGCAGGACAAGCTTAGCTTGTAGCTTGGCGAGTCGCACCACTTCTGGCACCCCCCATGCCTGCAGCCTGCCTGGCCGTGCATGCGCACGGCTAGGCACCCCGCGCGCCGCTCAAGCCCCGGCCGCGCTGCGGCCGTAGGTGCAACCCGCACACCGGCGCAGTCTGGGGCTCCTACTCGGGCGAGCTGGCCGGCTTCACCGTCACGCCCAGCTACAACCTGGCGGTTGCGCGCAAGCTGCGCGGCGGGCAGACGCTGCGCGGCGTCTACACGCCGGCCGACCGCCTGGCCGTGCTGGAGCTCGCAAACAAGCCGTTCAAGGCGCGTGCGCGCTGCTTGCCTTGGGCCGCGGGGGCACGTGACGCCGCACGCAGCGCGCTGGCGGCGCGGCGCTCTGTTTGCGCGGGGGTGAGCTGCCTATTGCGGACCAGCATGCGGCGGCGTGGCAAGCCTCCAGGGGGCCGCGCGGGCGGCGCGCCCTGTCCTGCGCCCGCCCGTGACGCTGCTGCGGGGCCGCGGCAGGTAGGCGTAAAGTCGCGCCACACCGGCAGCGGATGGGGCCCGCCGACCCTCGGCATATCCGTGGAGCGCGAGGTCACGCTGGGCGGCGGCCGCCGCAGCGGCAGCGGCGGCGGCGGTAAGGGCGCCGCGGCGCGGGCGCCCGCGGGCCAGGCAGCCGCGCCGGGCGCGGGCGGCGGCGCGCAGCGACCTGGGCCGCGGCTTGGCGCCGCGGCGCGCGACCCTACCCTGGACGACAAGCTCGCGGCGCTGGACGCGGCGATCACGGCGCGCTTCGAGGCCAAGGGCGCCAACCCGCGGCGGCTGGCCGACGGCGTGGACGTTGTCAGCTTCCAGGGCGGCGGCAAGAAGACATAGCAGCAGGCCGCCGCGCGGCTTGTGGTGGCTTTGCTGGGGATGCCGCCGGACTCTGGCATGGCGCGCTTGGCTACAGATGTCAGCTTGCAGGTTGCCTGGCGTTGGGCAGGGAACGGGGCACTGCTTGGGCGAGGGGAGCGCCTGGGGGGTGCGCAGCAGTGTCGGCTCGGGGCGCGGGGGACTTGCGATAGGGCAAAGGCGGACGCATGACTTGCAGCTGGCGGGCGTGTGTACAAGGGATGTGCGCCTGCCTCAGAATGCATGCATGAGAACAGCATGAAGTGTGTCAGCACTGTGTGGCGGTTGTATTGGACAGATAGGAAAATGGGTGTGTCTGTCTGCGTAGGCAGGTCTCTGCGTGTCAGGTAGAGTGTACTTGTGGAGTGTCGTGGAATGGTGTGCTGAATGCCCATCGTGGAATGGTGAATTACAACAACCATGCTCGGCGCTGTTGGGCTGGCTCAAGCACAGAAACCCGACAGACCCTACTGGCAAGTCGACTGGTTCGAAAGTGGTGGAGGGGAACACAAGGTCCAGTGGAAAGGGCGTCTACGAAGAAGCGCGTTCAAGGTGCCAAGCGGCCTCACTATGGCAGCCGAGTCCCTTGCAGGCCTGCTGCAGACAAGCGCAAGGGCGCCCCCATCGCATGCAGAGGCGGGCAGCACCGAAGGTAGCACGCTGCGCTTTCATAGCTTTGCCTGCCTGAGTGCAGCTGCTTGTGCGGGTACTACGCATGCAGGTACCCAGTCTTGTGTGGTAGCGTGTGCTCAGCACGGTTGATGTCCTGTGACATTCTGTGCCTCACTGATCGCGTGTGCTGCCGGTGCAGCGCTGACACGGCGGCACAGCACTGAGGGCGTGCCCAAGGTCGAAGGCAACTTCCCGCGGCCAGACTGGACGCACCACCTGGAGCGCTACAAGCAGCGTGCAGGTGTGGTGCCAGCAAGCGCTGCTCCCGTGTTGCACTGTTGCTGTGCCGCTTGCAGTGATGGCAGCTGGCATGTTTGCCAGTAACTGGGATTTGCGTTGGCAAGCTGTCCATCTGCACGACGTGCTGTCCGTGACAGCGCTGCTATCACAAGTGTTTGGGAAGGGGACAGACACCCTCCCCTCTCAACAAGAAGTCCTTGTCCAAGTGAAAGCGGACTGCTGCATTGTCGACTGAGAGGGCAGCGGGCGGCGGGCGTTCTGACGCCTACTTCTTGTGCGCCGCAGAGCAGAAGGAGGCCCACCGGCAGGAGGCGCTGGAGGGCAAGGCGCTGAACAACAACCAGACGCTGAAGAACCTGGTGCGGTTGCGGATTGCATAAAATGTTTTAAACTTGTTGTTTGTTAAAACGTAAGAGTAGGACCTGGTGCGCGCGACGCGCTCCCTGCCGCCCCGCTCTCGCAGCGACTCCGAGCTTGCTGCTGCAGTGAACGCGTAGCCTGACGCGACGCGCGCCCTGCTGCCCCCGCCCTCGTTGCGACTCTGAGGTTGCTGCTGCTGTGAACGCCTAGCCTGACACCTCCCGCATACTTGTGTGGACTCTGCGAGCGGGCTGGCAGCACGCCCGCTGCCTGCGGGCGCTCTGCTACGCATGCGTTCGCGCTCAGGCTGGGCCTAAACAGGCCGGGTGTGCCACAGGTCGCGGCTGTGGCGCCCTGCTTGGCAATGCCGCAGGACCCCGTTGCGAGCGGCGTGCGCAAGCAGGGCGTCCATGAAGAGTAAACGTACCTGGAGCTGGGGCGGTGGCCCGCCACTGGCGAGCCATGCGGTCTGCAGCGGGGCACTTTGTGCGAGGCGATGTGGCAGCGGATCGGCACGGCCAGACCGCTGCTGTGCCAGCAGCCACCCGGCATGTGCAGGGGGTTGCGCGCGGCTCTCGGCCGGCTAAGCGGACGCCTGCGGTGCTAGCACCCGTGCCGCAGCGCACGACGCACGCTGAGAGGTCTGGCGGCGGCTTGTCCGGCTCTCGCTGTTATGCGAGTGTTGGCAAGGCGCCATGAAGCAGTACGCCACAGTCGGCGGCAAACGCAGGGCAGGCTTGGCGCACTGGACGTTGTTATTGTTCTGGAGAGCAAGATTGTACTTTAGCAGGTTGAGGGTGAGCATCACACTGGGGCCGGGAGTGCATGCGTCTGTGCACAGTTCCTGATATGTGGTGCTTGGGCTGTGTACGCCCATGCGCGCATGCAGCTTGCGCGCGTCTGCGCAGTGCCTCATTGAGGCCGTGCCAGATGCGTAACAGGCGTCTTTCATGCATTTTATGAGAATCTCGTGAGGCAGGTGGCTCTGCTATGTTGTACAGTTGCAGGTTGGGTCGCACGGGCGGGTGGGCAGGCAGATATCCGGCACTACTTACAGTTGAACATGTCCAAGCTGTGTTGCAGGCAATGCAGCATTCCAGTGCGGCTTGGTTAATTTTTTTAGAGTATGCGGCAGCGTGTCGCTTGTAAGTACTACAAGTAACAGCAAGAGGCGCGTTTGACGACTGCTGCAAAGCAGGTTGCAGTAGCAGCTAGCAGGGCTGCGCCACTTGTAACTCTGCTTTATTACAATGTGTGCACCACTGATTCTCTCAACAGAGGCAATGCAGTGTCTGCATGCACAAACAAAGCACCAGACTTGTGAGCTCCCTGCTTGAAAAGAGTGCAAGGTGTGACTTGCATCGCAAGGGCGCCTGGATGCACTCCAGGCGTTGCCCACCATGCGTTGCCCACCATGCAAGCATAGCTTGAGGCTCTCGCAACCTGACCCATGAGCCTTCACTAACACACGAGCTGGCCCGCAACTGAGCCCGTCACACCACATCACAGTCGCAGCACCTGCCGGCGCGCACGCGCTGGCCGCTGCGCTCGCGCCGCCGCATGGCCGTCAGTAGCCGGGCCCGCCGCGTGGCCTGCGGTCCAGCGGCGCGGGCAGCCGCGCAGGGTCCCTGGGGTTGGCCTCGCGCCGCATCGGCGCGCGGTCCGAGAACCCGGAGGCGCGCCCGCCGCCCGCGCCGCCGCCGCCGCGCTCGTGCTGCGCGTTCTCGGAGAAGCCCGACGCCCGCCGGTAGCCGCCGGCGGGGCCGTCCGCAAAGCCGCCGCGCTCCGGCGCGCCGCCGCCACGCTCGGGGTACCGGCCCGCCGCGCGGTCGGAGAAGCCGCTTGCCCGGCCGCCGGCGCGCGGGCCGCCGCGGTCCTGCTCGTAGCCGCCGCCGGGCCCGCCGGGGCCCCCGCGCTCGCGCTCGTACCCGCCGTGCGGCCGCGCGTCGTGGCCGCCGTCGTAGGCGCCGCCGCCGCCCGGCCCGTCCGGCGCGGCCGGCGCGCCGCCGCCGCGGTATGCGCCGCCGGCCGGCGCGTGCTCGTAGGCGCCGCGTGGCGCCGCGGGGCCGCCGCGGCGCGCGTCGCGGCCGTCGCGGCCGTCGCCGCGCTCGTTCTTGGGCGGCCGCGCGTACGACAGCCGCACGACCGCCGTCTCGGCCGAGTCCAGGTCCATGGGGTACCCCTGCGCGCGCCCCACCAACGCGCCTTGTCACGCTCGACAAAAGGTCGTGGCAAGCTGCTGCAGCCTCTTGAACAGTCGCCGTGCGCAGCCTGAGACAGTGTCGCCTGGTACTTTGTGGTGCGGATTCCACGCGTCGGGGTAGGTCTGTTCAGCTCCAGGTTGGTATTCACACAACTCCATAAGGGTGAATAGCATTGCTGTCTCATGAGCGGGCCGTGCGCGCGCGCCTGGACCATCTTCAGGCAGCGCGTCGCAAACCAGGTGGACGAGAACTGCGCGAAAGCGATGCACACGGTGCGCCCGGACTTGTCCACCTTGCTCACAAAACGCAGCTCCTGCGCGCAGCGAGCCGGATCCATGGGGCAGGGTAGGGTCCATGGGATAGGGGTGTGGGGGGGTGCAGGGTGCTTGTCCATGCTCACAAAGCGCAGCTCCTGTGCGCGCCGGGCCGGCGCGCGCCCGCGCTCGGCACGCGAGCCTGCGGCGCCGGCGGGCTGGGCATGGCGGAGCGTGTGGCGGCCTGCACACTGGCAGAGCAGGCGCGCGCCCACGGGGCGAGGCTGCCCCGCATCAGAAGAAGCACTCGTGTCACGGCTGTTTTCGCACGGGCGCTCTCGCGCTCCCAGCCCGGCTCAGAGGCCCTTGGGTCACGGCCCCGGGCGGCTCAGCAGCAGCAGCAGGAGGCCGTGCCAGGGTAGGGTTCGGAGGGCTTGGGTGCGCGCCTGGAAGCCCTCAAACGCGCGGAAGATGTGTGCGAGCTCGCGCTTGGTCGCGTCGCCGGGCAGGTTGTCCACGTACAGCGTGCGGCACGCGTCCGGCGCAAAGCTCTCCTCCTCGGGCGGCGTGGCGCCGCGCTGGTACGGGCCCTCGGGCGTGCCCGCGTACGGGCCAGCGCCCGCGCCGCGGTCGTCGTGCGCGGGCGCAGGCGCCAGGACCTGCGGGCCCGGGTAGCCGCCGTCCGCCGGGCCGCCGGCGCCGGGGTAGGCCTGCGGCGCGCCCCACTGCTGCGCGCCCGGGTCACCGTAGGCAGGCGCCGGCGCCGGGCCGGGCGCCTGCGCCGGCAGCGGCTGCAGGTGCGGCTGCAGCGGCGGCTGCAGCGGCAGCGGCTGCGGCGCCGGCGCGCCGTACTCGGACCGCGGCACGCCGTACTGGCTGCCCGCGGTGGGCGCGGGCAGCGTCGGCGGCGGCGCGCCCGTCTGCCGCGGCATGCCGTACGGGCCGCCGTCCTGCTGCACGTACTGGCCAACCCCTGCCGCAGCGCATTGCAGGGGCGTCTTCAAACTGCTGTAAGGGACTAACCTGAGCAAGCCCACATCACACCTGGCATTAACCGGCAGACGAGCGCTGCATCACATGCTCACAGTGCGGCTGGCGGACACCTGTGCTGCTGACTCAGTGCAGGTCGCCTGCCACAGTGGTCTGATCCAGGCGGATGCCACCACGCAGCAAACAAGGCATCAGTGTGAGGACAGGGGGGGTTGCTGCGGTGGCGCGATATGCACAAGCCAGGCCCGCTTTACAAGCCCGCGCAGCTGCGGGCGAAGGGTGCGCAACGGCGCACCTGAAGGCTCCGGAGCGCCTGCACGGTACCCGTACCCCGCCTCCCCGCCCGCCTGCTGCGGCCCGCCAGCCATCTGCCGGGCGGCCTGCGGCTGCGCCAGCACCGGCTGCGGCACATAGCTCCCGCCGCTGCCGCCCGCCTGCGGCTGCGGCGCGTACGCGCCGCCGCCGCCGCCGCCGCCCGCCTGCGGCGGTTTGCCGCCGTACCCTGGCGGCAGGCTGGCCAGGGCGGCGGGCAGGCCGCCGCCGCCCATGCCCTGCAGCTGCTGCTGGCCATAGCCGGGCCCGCCCGCGGGCTGCGGCGCATAGCCGCCGGGCGCGGGCTGCTGGGGCTGCGGCGCGTACCCTAAGCCTGGTCCCAGCCCCGGCCCCGCGCCGCCCTGCTGCGGCTGCTGCGCTGGCGCGGGCTGCTGCTGCAGCGGCAGGTAGCCCCCGGCGGGCGCCTGCTGCTGCTGCGCGTAGCCGCCCGGGCCTGCACAGGCGGCAGGCCGCACAGCATCAGCTGGGTGCCCGGCGAGCAGCAGGGGGCCAGGGTGTCAGGGTGACACCCAGTGCAAGCAGGGTCTTGGCGTGCCCTGTGTCTGCCTCAGTTGCTCGCTGCACACCGATAATGCTGTGCTGCCACGACGTCCTCCAATGGGACGCGCACAAGCTCATATGCAAGATTGTGCCGACCTGTCTAGGGCCGCTAGCTCTCTGACGTGAACACACTGAAGCAGCTGGAGCTAGGGGCTGCGCACGCGCGCAGCCACTCTGCCACAAGAAGCGGGTCATGGCCCCTGCCTGAGAGCAACTGGCAACCGAAGCAGCCCACCACGCATGCCCCCGATGCTCCTGCGGGACGTGGGGTAGAGTGCGCATGCCATGACAGGCTCTTCATGCTCTTAGGCATCCTCTTCAACAATTCTCCGATCATTCAAAGGCTCACCCTAGCCCTAAACAAGGGGCACGCTGCGGCAGCACCTTGCAGCTGGCCGCCGGCAACGGAGACCGTGGCGCCGTAGCCGCCGCTGGCCGGCGCGGCCATGCCCTGCCCTGTCGGTGCCGGGAGCAAACCCTGCGGCGCCCCGCCGCGCGGGTCCACCGCCGGCGCCCCTGCGCCATAGCCCTGCGCACGGTGTGCTGCCTTGAGTCCCACATGTCGCCTGCTGCTGGACTGGCCACGGCGCGCATGGGTCCGGCCCGGATGAAGCAGGCGATGAGCGACAGCTGCATGGCATAAAGCCGGCGCCATCCCTCCGTATGCCTGCACACAACGCCTTGCCCGGCATGTGTCGCTGGCTGCTGATGCGTACCCTGCTTGAGACAACCCCAAGCAGGCCCTGCACCGCCACTGAATGGGCGTGGAAGATAACGGACATATCTGCTATACTGTCACTACGCAGACACTCCAATCCCCACTGCGGAATGGCCAGCTGGCGCAGAGGCCGAATGCTATCTGCTAAGGCACTTGCTCAGCCGACCGCAGGTGAGCTGCGCTGGTGCGCATGCCCTTTTCGACAGGCCGCTGGTCGGCGGCGATGCGCGCGGTGGCAGTGTGCGCGGCAAAACTATACAAACAGACGGCAGTCGCAGCTGCACGCTGTCCATACAAGCTCAGCATCAGCTTGCGTCTGCTCGACAGTACGACATGATGCAATGCTGTGCGCCCACTGCGCATCGCTACTCATGTGCACCACGCCATGCTGTTACTATCAGCATGCGGCCCAAACGACATGCTGTGATGCTGACTCTGTCTATACTTTTCCCCAAAATATAGAGAGCTGGGAATGCGCGGAAGCCACCCTCCATGTAGCAGACTGTCTGGGCAAATAGAGTTGTGTAAGAAATCTGACTGTTAGATGCATACAGCAGCATGCTCTCTGACATAAAAACAGCACTGATTTTGCGAGGAGATGGAGAGCTTGCAGAATCGGCGTAAACGGCTGCAAGCTGCGACGCGCTTGCCCAGCTGGCAGTCGCCAGACGCGCAGCAAGTGTCGAAGGAACCCGAGTCGAGGAAACAGGCTCGCGCGGCTGACTTGCATCACTGCCATCATCGGCAAGCCCTGAGCTGGCATATTGCAGGGTGAGAGGGGGCCAGGGTGAGAGGGGGGCGGGCGCAAAAGGTGGGGAGAAAGCGTACGTTCTCTGCCAGGCCCTGTATTGGCCTCACTGCAAATGCACTCACCTTGTAAGGCTTGCCGTGCGTCCTTCTACGATGCCGGAGGAGCTGTCCGGCATCGTATCGACTTCATATCTAGCGAGGCTGGCAGAGCATGTGCCGCGGGGCGGCTCACCCCCAGGCCGTTGACGTCTGTGCGCATCTGCTTGTACGGCCCCGCCTGCATCTCTGCGCTCCCCGGCACACCACGCGCCGTCACGCGTCCGCTCCTTGCCCAGCACGCAGTCCACAGAGCGCGCGGGGGCTCAGGCTGTGTGCGACTGAATGCGCACAGCCATATACAGTCTGCCGGCCTCTCAGCACAGGCACAAGCATTCAGTCTGCGGCAAAGTAGCTAGCAGCGCCGTCGTCGCAGTACAGATGTTTTGGCACAGTCTGCTCGGCGTATGCCCGTCTGTCGCACAGCGTCGACGCTGTGACTGCAGCGGTGCTCCCCGGACGCGCGCTACCAGAGATATACCTGCTTCAGCTTGCAGATGCAGTGCAAGCGTACACCTGTGCTGCTGAGCTCAGCTGCGCTTGCCGTGCGCTGTCGACGCTCCGCGCAGATGCGGTTGCACAGTTACGCAAGTAATCTTGCGCAAATTTCACACTGTTAAGAACGGGTTGCTGGACGACGGCGAGCTCTGCGCTGCCAGCCGCATCAGGAACGAGGGTGCAGACTGTATGGCTGCGCGAAGGAAACGACACCCTTGAGTGGGGCTGCCGGCGGCTTGCAGACGCACCCGGCTCTCGCTCGCG
>JAABUV010006087.1_pt1 | contig 13335 bp, 13 predicted proteins | sample 5559971 | NCBI WGS metagenome assembly JAABUV01 (sample SAMN10711881, study PRJNA513362) | rock metagenome | isolation source: Antarctica rocks | place: Antarctica: Victoria Land, Knobhead nord | collected 2015-12-19
CTTCATATCCGGAAACGCGTGACGTAGGTCCGTGGACAGGCGATCGATCACTTGCGTGCCCCATCCGTGCGTCTCTTGTCGCTCCCTGATAGCTTGACCGATCTGCCAGTAGAGCAGAATAAGCTCACGGTTGACCGAGAGGGCCGCACGGACCTGCGCCGCGCGAATGCGCTCTTTTAGGTCGCCGAGCAGCGCTTGATATCCCTCGGGCGCGACGGCCTTGCCTTTATCACCGGCCATGTATAGCGATACCTCCTAGCCACGCCCTCGCCCGCATACAGGGGTAAAGGATGCGCAAACGCTTTCGCATTGGGAGTGTTACTTAGTACTCTTCGTCGAAAATGGATCGAGCGCGTCGCGCAGGCCGTCGCCGAGCAGGTTGACGCTGAGCACGGTGATCAAGATAGCCAGGCCGGGGTAGATGGTCATCCACGGCGCGTCGGCCTGGTAGGCCTGTCCATCGGCCAGCATGCTGCCCCAGCTCGACGTCGGGGGCTGCACGCCGAAGCCGAAAAAGCTCAACACCGACTCGAGGATGATCACCTGGCCAACGAGCAGGGTGGCGTTGACGACGATCGGCGCGATCGCGTTGGGCAGCAGGTGACGCAGGATGATGCGCCGCGCCGGCGCGCCGATGGCGTGGGCGGCCTGCGTGAACTCGCGCTCTTTGAGTGAGAGGAACTCGCCGCGCACCAAGCGCGCGATGAACACCCAGTTGACGGAGACGAGCACGAGCACGATCAGGAGCAGGTTCTGCACGCCCTGCGCGTTGGCGATGAACGCCGAGAGCACGAACAGCAGCAGGTACAGCGGGAACGAGAGCACCATGTCAGTGACGCGCATGACGATGTTGTCGACCCATCCCCCGAAGTAGCCGGCGATCGAGCCCAGCGTCGTCCCGACGATGATAGACGTCAACATGGCGGAGAAACCGATGAGCAGAGAAACGCGCCCTCCGTAGAGGATGCGCGTGAGCACATCGCGGCCGTTGGCGTCCGTGCCTAGCCAGTGCGTGCCGTTGGGCGCGACGCTGAAGGCGCTGAAGTCGCCACGGTCGGGGCTGTACGGCGAGAGTAGCGGGGCGGCGACCGCCGCGATGATCAGGATAATGAGGACAATCCCTCCGATGAGGGCCAGTTTGTGCGCGCGGAAGCGCCGCCAGGTGAGCGCCCCCAAACTCAATGAGCGCTCGTCGACCCGCGCGGCCTCACCGGCGGCCGTCGTGCCGCCCAGGCCATCCGGCGCGTCGGGATTCGGCGTCGTTAACAACTCGCTGTTAGTCGTCATGAGTCCTCCCTCAGGAGTAGCGGATGCGCGGGTCGAGCAGCCCGTAGATGACGTCGGCCACGAGGTTGCAGGCGACGACGGTGAGGGCCGAGAGCACCATCATGGCCATCAGCACCGGGTAATCGCGCGAGGAGAGCGAATCGTAGAAGAGGCGTCCCAGCCCCGGCCACGAGAAAATCGTTTCGGTGATAACGGCGCCGCCGAAGATGGAGCCGAAGTCTAGCGCCACCACGGTGACCAGCGGGATCAGCGCGTTGCGTACGGCGTGCTTCATGATGACCCGCAGGCGCGCCAAGCCCTTGGCTCGCGCCGTGCGCAGGTAGTCCTGGTGCAGCACCTCGAGCATGCTCGATCTCAGGTAACGGCTCCAGGCCGCGATGAAGGCGAATGAGAGCACGACGATTGGCAAGATCAGGTGGCGCAGGCCGTCGAGCACGGAAGGGGTCCCGCCTTCCGTGCCCATGCCCCCGGTTGGGAACAGCTTGAACTGGATGGCGAACACGAGGACGAGGATCTCGGCGAACCAGAAGACGGGCATGCAGATGCCGAGATAGGAGACGACGGTGAAGACGTAGTCGAGGAGCGAATATTGGCGCACCGAAGCAATAATACCGAGCGGGACGGCCACGATCAACGCCAGCAGAAAAGCGCCCCCAAGCAACTCGAGCGTGGCGGGGAGGCGCTCCGTGACGACGGTGATGACCGGCCGCCCGTCTTTATAGGTGTCGCCAAAGTTGAAGTGCAGCATCCCCCACAGCCATTTGACGTACTGGACCGGCAGGGGCTGATCGAGCCCGAGGGTCACGATCATATTGTGGCGGGCCTCTTGGGTCATGCGCGGGTTGAAGGCGACCTGCTCGGGACCGCCGGGGATCAGGTGCAGCAGCCCGAACAGGCCGAGGCTGATGACGAACAGCAGCGGGACCGCCTGCAAGAGGCGCCGGACGATGTACGTTGCCATAGTGTCCCTTCGAGGAGTCGATAGTCGATAGTCGATAGTAGTCGATGGGTACCGCGAAACGGTAGGTTGATGGCTACGAGGGCGTCAGCATAACCTTCCGACTATCGACTATCGACTATCGACTCAGCTCTTGTACCAGTCGGCCGTGTTCCAGGTCTCATTGCTGAACGGGCCGGGGGCGTAGTTGTGCAGCTTGAGGCTGTACTCGGCCAGGTTTGGCGGGTCGTAGAGCCACAGGGACGGCATGTCCCGGTTCATCACCGCCTGCATCTTGGCGAAAATGGTCTTGCGCTGTTGCACGTCGGCCGTTTGTTCTTGCTGGTGAATGAGGCTGTCGTAGGTCGAGCTGCCGTAGTAGCCGTAGTTGGAGCCATGTGGCGCGAACTGCGTGCTCGAGAAGTACTGCGCGACGACCAAGCCGGGGTCGTAGGCGAAGTTGTTCTCGAATTCACCGATGTCGAAGTCGCCCTTGGGCAGGGTTTGTCCAAAGTAGGTGTCGGCCGGGTAGTTGACGAGCGTCAGCTTGATACCCAGGTCGGCGTAGTTTTGCTGCGCGATCAGTTGGTCCTGCCGGCGCCACGGGTTATTGGCCGTGGTGGTCCAGCGTAGCGCCAGCGGCTTGCCGTTCTTCATACGTACGCCGCCTTGCAGCTTCCAGCCGGCCGTGTCGAGCAGTTGCTTCGCCTTCGTAGGATCGAAGGCGTAGGGCTTGACGCTCGACGTGTAGGAGAACAGCGACGGAGCTTCATCGGAGGCCATCAGCACGGCGTTGCCATGCCAGACGTCCGAGACCATGGCCTGCCGGTCGAGTCCATATTCGAGGGCCTGGCGCACGCGCACGTCCTGCAGGATGGGGTTGTGCAGGTTGAGCAGCCCCTGCTCGATGTTCGGCGCGGCGCCGGCCACGAGCTTGTAGCCGCTGATGTGCTGCAGCGTGTTGATCGCGGAAATGCTCAGGAACCAGGCGCAGTCGACCTCGTGGGCCTGCAGCGCGTTGGTCAGGGCGACCTGGTCGGGAATGATGCGGAAGATCAACTTGTCGAGATAGGGCTTGCCCGACTGGTAGTAGTGGGGGTTGCGCACCTCAGTGATGTTGTCGCCGGCCTTGCGCGACTGGATGATGAACGGGCCGCTGCTGACCGTGGGCTTGAAGGTGAACGGACTCGTATTGAGCCCCTTGGCGCTGAATTCCTTGAATAGGTGCGCAGGCATCGGGTAGACGTCGTCTGTCCAGGCGCCGACAAACGGCGCGTAGGACCCTTTGAGGTGGAATGTGATGCTGAGCTTGTCGCTGGAGACGCTGGCGCTCTGGATTTGGTCGAAGCCGATGGTGCCGGCGACGATGAGGTCCTTGTTCATCCAGGTACGCCACGAATAGTCGACATCGCGCGCGTCGAGCGGCTGGCCGTCTGACCACACGAGGCCGGGGCGCAAGTGGAAGGTGTAGGTTTTACCGCCGTTGGAGATGCCGCCGTTGGAGGTCGACGGAATCTCGCTGGCCAGGCCCGCGTGCAGTACGCCTTTGTCGTCGGTATAAAAAAGCGGCGAGAAGATTGTCTTCTGCACCATGCGGCCGAAGGTTTCCGTGCTGGTGTTGGGGATTAGCTTGTCGGGCTCTTCATAGAGCCCGTCGATCACCGTGCCGCCCCGTGTAGGCGTACTGGTCCGCTGGGCCGCCTGGGCGCCTTTGTGCGGTCCCAATGGGAGCAGACCGCCGGCCGCGAGTACGCCGGCAAGGGCCGCCGACGTGAGTAAGCGCGTTTTTTTCATCAGGTGTACGCTCCAGGTATGTCGCGCTAGTGAGGGTAGCGCTTGTGTCTCAATAAAGGATGCGTCTATGAACGAGTTTCCCCGCGAGGGGACGATGTAAGATCGCGAGACAATGCCATGCACTGGGTAAGTCCGCTCGGTGAGAGTTATTGACGCCGTAGCCCTGCCGCGTTTCCTCCTTCCTCCTGGCCTACTGGATGTGACCCAAAGTGTAGAACGGTTAGGTGAGCCCTGTCAAGTTCACCCCTACCTGATGTTCACCCCCACCTGAAGTAGCCCCATTAATGTGGAGGAACAATCTAGAAGAAGTCTGAGATAGGACGTGCGGACCGTTCGCGGACTGTTGTGCTGCCAGACGTATAAGCGGTACGCTAAGGGGAAGTAGGACGCACCGCGAGGAGGGCACGATATACTATGGACAACCAGGAACGGCCGGCGCATCTCGGACCAATGGCTCGTTCGCTCATCGAGACATTCGTGGACCTGACACTCCCCCAACAGCGCCGCGTCTTCGCGATGCTGCGCGAGATCCTAGAGACCAACGAGCAAGCCGCGACAGGAATCGAAAGTCGAGAGTCGAAAGTCGAAAGTGATACGTCGCCGGGCTATTAGCAAACCTCTTGATCGCCTACCAGACTTACGTGCCTGCGCCCTGCCACCAGCGGTCGCCTTCGTAGGGGTAGAAGTGCGATTTGTCGCTCGCCTCCCACGCCTCGCGTAGGCCGGGCGCGCCGAGGTCCCAGTCGGGCCGCACCTTCTGGCTCACCGCGCGCAGGTCCTGCCACAATTCCTCGTTCGAGGGCCGCCCCCAGAACCAGTAGCCGTTGTAGATCTTGTAGATCTTCAGGCCGGGCTCCAGCACGAAGGTGTGGGGGACGGCGGGCTGATGCGGGAGGGTGGTGTACTCCCAGATGTCCAGGTCGCGCGGGATCGTGTGGTCGGTGTCGCATAGTGTCGTTTTAAGGAGGGGTTTGCAGCCCAATCAATACATCAGCGGGCGGGATCGTACACGCTAACGCTGCCGTTCCCGGACGTCGGTGCAGGTCCTACGTCCGCTGGTAATCGCTGGCGTAGCCACGACGGCAGCCAGCTCCAGGGCGTGGAGGCGGCGACTGGGTCGTCGCCGTTGGCGACGAATAGATAGCCGGTGCGCTCGTCGACCGCCATCCCGCCGTCGCACCCGCGAACCGGGATCGCGCCGCGTCGCGCGCCGTCCCGCGGGTCGAGCGTCAGAATGGTTCCGCCCGTGCAGACGTAGACGCGCCCACGCCGTTGATCCTCTGCCAGAGGACTGCCGGGGAACAGGCCCAGTGAGCGGGTAAAAAGCACCCGTCCGTCGCGCGCGCCGAGCGCCGTTATGCCGCCGCTAATCGTGCCCACGAAGAGGCGTCCGCGGCGTTCGTCCAACAATGTTTCCCCATACACCGACCGCACGGGGATCGTCCGCGCCACACGCTCGCCGCCGCGGTCGAGCAGGTCGACGCCGGCCTGCCCTATCACGAAGACGGCGCCGGTACGTGCGTCCACGGCCACGTCTTGCGCGCCCTGGCTGACCAGTATAGAGCGTGTGGTCGTCGTGCGGCGCCCGTCGAGCACGTTGACGGTACTGCCCGATCCGGGGTCCATGCTGTTGACGACGAAGGCGTAGCCCGTGCGGCTATCGACGGCTATCGTCCCGCCGCTGGCCGTCGGTGGAAGACCATCAATGGCGCCCGCGGCCTTGGCCGCACAGCGGTCGAGGACGCCGACGCGGCCACCGTTCCCCGTGATGAAGACGCGTCCGCTCCCCTCGTCGACGGCCAGCGCTTGCGGGATGAAGTCGACGGCGCCGTAGGCGTCGCGGTACAGGCCTATCGTGCGTAGGAGTCGTCCGTCGCGCGCGTCGAGCACGCTCACGCTACCGCCTTGGTTGGCGACCACGACGCAGCCGCCCCGCGCGTCCGTGGCGATAGCCCCTGGATGGATGCCGACGGCGATCGTGCGCAGGAGCAAGCCGGAGTTCGCGTCGAGCACGCTAACAGTGTTGCTGTCGCCGTTGGCGACGAACACGCGTCCTGTCGCCGCGCTCACGGCGATCGAGCTAGGCTGCTTGCCCACCTCAACGGTCCGTACGAACGAACCCGACGACCCCGTCCGGTCCGCCACGGCGGCGGTCAAGATGACCAGCACGGCCAGCCCTACGAGGATGCGCCACCGTCTCATTCAAGCCTCCCCGCGCGCTGTCAATCACATGCGTCAGTGTCCTCGTTTAGGGTAGACGAAAATGCGTTCCGGCAGCAAAAAGGCGTCACTACAGCAGCGCGCCCCTGGCAGGGGTCTCGTCAAGCAGCGCGGCCCGAATCACGGCGGAGGGCTCGGGCAGCGGCCGCATGTCGGCGCGCATGCGCCCGTCGCGCTCGCGCATGACGATCGTGCATTGCCAGCGCCGCGCGGTGTTGGGGAACCCGCGCCGCTGGTGCGCCCGCGCACGGTTGCCTCGACCGTTAGCGGCATGGATGATTACACCGCGCTCCGCACGTAGCCATAGCCGTCGTCGAAGTGGATTAGGAGCTTGCAGTTATGCGCCCCCAAATCTTCGTAGACATCGGGATTCGCGAAATCCTTGGAGTTCCTGGTCAGGAAGCACGATGAAGTTTGGACTCCACGTAGACGATCACAGCGCGAGCTGTGGCTTGACCACGCCGCCCTTGATAGCACGATACAGACTGGAGTCAATTAACAACGATTGCAAAGGAGGGGGCGAATCAGTCATCGACGACGGCGTCGGGGACACCCGCCCCTCCGCCCCCGCTCCTCGGCGAGTGGGCGCGACGCCGTGGGCGCCCAGAGCCGGCCCGCGCCAAAGGTGATGAGCGCTCCCAGGACAAGCGTCGCCCCCAGCGCGACTGGTACGCTGGCGATACCCGCCGTCTTGCCCAGCGCATAGGCTGGTAGGGCGACGCGCGCCACCCACAGCGCCTCGCCGGCGCTGTCCCACACCACGAAGCGGCGGAGCGGATAGCGCTGGACCCCGACGATGAGGTTGATCACCGGGGCGATCGGCGTCAGCCCCCAGCGCGACACGAAGACGAGGGGTCCTCCGGCTCCGCCACGCGCGTCGATCCACGCCATGGCCGCTGTCATCCGCCCGCTCAGGCGTTGTGCGCGCCATCGTGTGGCCCAGGTTCCGCGACCGAGCGCCGTGCCAAGCAGGCGCCCCACGGCGTAGCCGATCAGCTCCCCGGCAATCGTCGCCAGCGTGGCCACGACGAGCAGGAGCGCCAGGTTATTGTGGCCTTGCCGTGCCGCGACGGCGGCCAAGGTCAGGCTTAGGGTGGCGGGTAGGGGCGGCCCGGCCGAGGAAACGACCAACACCAGGACGAGCGCGGCGTACGCCCAGAAGGACAGTTCGGGCATGCTACGTGACCACCTCCCGCGTGCGGGAGCGAGAGGACGTGGCGCTAGCCCACACCGGCGCGCGTCGCCCATCCACGCCTCGCGTGTAGGCGCGGCTAACCCAAAGGCATAAACCGCGCGCCGAGAGAATGACCGCCGGGTCCGTCACCCGAACTGGCTGGCCATCGGCGCGTTGCCCTGTCCGCGTCATTATCATTGTGCGCTCGCTTTCTTGATCATTGTGCGCTCGCTTTCTTGATCATTGTGCGCTCGCTTTCTTGATCATTGTGCGCTCGCTTTCTTGATCATTGTGCGCTCGCTTTCTTGTCGATTCCCCGGCTGGCCGGCGGTTTGTATCCTGAGCCAGGGTTCCGCCCCGCGCTGGATCATCGCGCGGGGCAAATGACGGGGCGCGGCGCGGACGCCTATGCGATATCGCTATGGCCCGCCCTAGTTTGTCAAAGCAACGCTCCTCGCGTCTCTATGTAGTATAGGCCCTGCCGCCGTACCGCGTGAGGCGCGCGCGATCGCTCGTGCGCGCGTTGGTCCTACGCGGGCAACGCCTCGATTTAACACGATTTTAACCGCGCCTCAACCCGCCTTTAACGCCATGGGTGTTAGTGTGAAAGTAGCGATGTAATGCTTGCTACATTCCTGGGATGAAGGCCATCCCGCCGGGGCTGCTCAGGCCGATCACGACCGGCTTGAGCGTGCCCGACGTCAGGTCGAGCGAGCCGACGAAGCCCGCGACGCCCGAGTCGCCCGGCGCGGAGGAGTAGGCCGTCCCCGCGGTGAACGCGCCCCGGATGGCGTAGACCGCGTTGCCGCCGTGGTCCGACACGAGGATGTGTCCCTGAGCGCTGGTCGCCCACACGGTGTCGTCGACCTGCGTCCCCATCGGCAGCCGGCTCACGGTCTGTCCCGTCGCGCCAGGATTATGCACCAGGACGATCTCGCCGCCGCCCTGGTTGTCCAGCATGAGGTCACCTTGCGGCGTGATGTACATCGAGTCGGGATCGACTTCGTTGAGCGTGACCGTGTGGTGTGTGGTCAGGTCCGTCGCCGACGTGTTGCCCATCAAGACCGGCGTGACGGTGAGCGTGCCGTTGCGCAGCACGACCCTGTCGAGCGCGGGATGCGTGTTGACGCCCGCGCTGTTGAGCGTGGGGTGAGACGCCGCGATGAACGCCGCGCCATTCATGAAGGCCATGTCGTCGTAGCCGCCGCCGTGGGCCGTTTGAGGGAAGCGGTAGGTGATTAGGGACCGCGTGGTCGGGTTGATCGTCGTCAGCAGCGCGTTGGCGTCCTCGTTGCTCGTCGCCCACAGCAGACCCGTGTACGGGTCGATGCGCAGCCCGTCGTTGTGGCCGGGGACGCTGAAGGTGTGGATGACTTGCCCGAGTAAGCTATACTCCACGACCGTGCTCGGCTTGTGGTTGCTCCCGTCCGCGTTGCCCAGGTTCTGATAGCCGATGAACACATGTTGTGTGTCCGCCGCGATCGAGTCCGGCTTGCTGTACGCCATCGTCCCGGCGGCGAACAGGGACACCCGGTAGCCGGACGCCGCCACGGGCAATGCGGTCGTAGCCGCTTGGGCGTGCCGTGCGACGCCGCCGGCCCCTACGCTCAGGCCGAGCGCGACCGCCGATGCGAGGACGGGCCTGCTATAGCGCCGTTGTATGCGTCGAAATGTAGCCATGAGCTGTTTGTCCTTCCGTGTGCGCGTCCGCATGAATGAAACATCTCGCCTGCCCAAACGATTGGGCAAGCGAAGATGGGGCGATAGAAGAGAAGTCATGAAGTCTCGGACGCTATGGGCTTCCTTCTGAGAGTATCGCGCCGACGTTAAGGGGGCATTAAAGGTAGGTAAAGAGGATGTTAAAGGGATGTTAAACATCGTGCGGCCGCCTGTGGCTTGACAGCGGTCCACTATCCTCACTAGGATATGTGCATGAAAACAATAAGCCACTGATTGTCCCCTGTGGAAGAAAGATGTCTTGCCTCGATCATGGATCAGCCGCTTCTCAACTACATGCGACCGGGCATTGTCTTGTGCGTGGCCTACCCGGACGCTGCTAGTGACGGCAATGCTCTGGTGCGCGGCGTCGAGGCTGTCGCGACCGATATTTTCTTCTCATCCGTCGAAGTGCGCCATGTACCCGATGAGCGCGCGCGCCGGCGTATGGTCGAGATCCTGCGTAGTTCCCGGCTCGATGTGGTGTACGAAACGTATCCGCGCCTGCGCCAACTTGGGGTGAACCTCGCCAGCGCCGCCCCCGCGTCGCGGCGCCGCGCGGTTGAGGAGGCCAAGCGTGCCATCGACGACGCGATCTCGATCGGCGCCGTTCGCGTGAACCTTGCCAGCGGTTCCGACCCCGGACAGGGCGGCCGTGATGAAGGGTCGGATGCTCTCGTCGACTCGCTCTACGCCCTGGCGGAACATGCCTCGGGCCAGCGTGGTCTCGCGCTGGCTCTCGAACCCTTCCCGCGCGACGGACCGGACGCCGCCCTGATCGGCCCGATGGGCGAGGCGGTCAAGCTGGTGCGGCTTGTGCGCGAGGTCTACCCCGACGTTGGTCTGACCCTCGACACGGCGCACACGGCGCGCTTGGGCGAGGACCTCGCGGCGACGCTCGCCCTCGCCACACCCTACCTCGGCCAGTTGCACCTGTCCAACCTGGCGCCGGGCAGCCCCAATCCGGCCCCGCCGTTCGGAGCGCCCGGCGGCGTCTACGACACGCCCCGACTCGCCGAAGCCCTGCTGGCCCTGTTCCGCGCGGGCTTCCTCGGCGCCGGGCATCGTCCGTTCGTGACCTTCCGTGTGGCCCCCGACGTGGGCGACGGCGCCGAATGGATCATCGCCGGCGCCAAGCGCACGTTGACCGAGGCGTGGACGAGGCTGTAGTCGTGAGTTGCGAGTCGTGAGTCGTGAGTCGTGAGTCGTGAGCCGTGAGCCGTCAGCGGGTACAATGAAGCGCGTGCCCAAATGTACAATCGTCCCTACCACCCAATAGCTGACGGCTCACGACTCACGACTCACGACTTTTATGACTGACACCATCCTCCTCTATCACGAGCGCTACGATGGCCGCGGCTTCTCGCCGTTGAGCGACTCGTGGCGCCGCTACCGCCTGGGGCTCGACCTCTTCAACGAGTTGGGTCTGCTCGATCGCGTGCGGCGCGTCCGGCCCGCCGAGGCGACCGAGGCGGAGTTGGAGACCGCGCACTCGGCCGCCTTCGTGCGCTCGGTGCGCGAACGTGTGGCCGCCGGCGAGGGCCGCTTCGACCGCTCGACTCCGATCTATCCCGGCCTCTACGAACGGGCGCTCGTCGCCGTCGGCGCCACCCTGACCGGCGCGCGCATGATCGCGCGCGGCGAGGCGCGGCATGCCTTCAACCCCGGCGGTGGGCTGCACCATGCCGCCCGCGAGCGCGCCTCGGGCTTTTGTATCTTCAACGACGTCGTCGTAGCCGTGCGCGCCCTGCAGCGCGAGTTCGGGCTGCGCCGCATCGCCGTCGTCGACGTCGACGGCCACCACGGCGACGGCACGCAGCAGGAACTCTACGGCGAGCCGGTTCTCTACGTCTCGTTACACCGCTACGACGGGCGCTTCTATCCGGCGACGGGGATGGTCACGGAGATGGGGGAGGGCGAGGGTTACGGCTACACAGCCAACGTGCCATTGCCGCGCCGCTGCGGCGACGCCCCCTATCTCTACGCGCTGCGTACACTGGTCGCGCCGCTGCTGCGCGCCTATCAGCCAGAGTTTATCATCCTGCAGTACGGTGTCGACGGGCACTACCAGGACCCTATGGTGCGCCTGGCCCTCACCACGGCCGCCTACAGGGAGACCGCGCGCCTGCTGCACGCGCTCAGCCACGAATTGTGCGACGGGCGCCTGCTCGTCACCGGCGGCGGCGGCTACAAGCCCGAGGCGGCGGTGCGCTGCTGGGCCATCCTCCTGGCCACGCTCGCGGGCGCTGACCCGGCGCCGGACCATCCGCGCTACGGGCGTCTTTTCGACGTCGAGCCGGCGCCGGAAGATCCCACGGCGATGGACGAGGTGCGCGCGTCCGTCACGCTGTTGCGCGAGCGGCTGCTCGGCCTGGCGCCGGCGACATAGGGGTGGCCTATCCCCGCGCGGGGGACCACTTCGCGACGGCGCTAGCGCAGCAGATTGGCCAGACCTATCCGGCGCAAGTCTTTGTCCGTGACTTGATACGGGTCGCGTTCCTGTAGCAGGAGCGCGACCCGTTCCAGCGCGGCCACCATACCATCAAAGGCGGGTTTGTGACGCTCAAGGTCGCGCGGCACAACGCTATATAAAGCAACGAGGCTGGCGCGCTCTCCGTTCAGCATATGTATTATATCCCGCGTTGTGGCCGGAAGAGCCTCTTTCGCTGTCAAGAGAGTCAGCCATGCCAGAGCGGCGTCGCGGGATGTAGCGCCGATGCCGTGGTGACGTGCGACAGCCTCGACGGCGACCGCGAGCGCGTTGTGAAGGGCATGACGGCGCTCGGCAAGCCCTGGCACGGCAACCGCGGCGTCGATAGCTTCCCACAGACGACGCGGATCGTCGACTTGCAATTGGATTGACGTTGGGTCGATGCCGGTCCGCGCGTAGTACCGAAAATGGGCGGCGAGCAGGTCGCGGACACCGGATGCGTCGAGCGTGGCAACGCGCGCGCATCGCTCCAACAAGTTGGCGTGAACGGGGGAAGATCGGCGGAAATGCACGGCGCCGCCGTACGCGAACAGGGTATCCAGGGGCGGCAGTAGGAAGAGATGGAGCGGTACTTTCCCCTCTTGGACGCGTGCGAAGAGTGGAGTAGCCGCGTCCAGAGGTTCGACGGCGCAAACGGTCCGTCGTTCACTATCCTGTTTGAGCGCGAAGTCGCAGGTGGGCGTTAACAGGATAGCGAGGGATGCTTCGGTTTCCACCTCCTCGTCGTGGACTAGGCGCAACAGAGGGACCGAGGCAAAGATATCCCCTTGGAAAAGCTGCCCTGACTGAGGACCGAGGCGTGGGGGGACGATGTAGCCGGTCATCGTGACGAGAGCGCGGCCGGTTTATGCAGCCCCTCGACCTGAGAAAATCCAGCGTCGTCATCCAGGCGACCGCCGAGACGCGCCATACCCCGAAGTTCGTTTGGCGAAACGAACGCGAGGGTTCCCGCGAGGGCCTCCGGGTGGGCTACTAGGTGATCGACATTGAGCAACCATGGCGGCACGGGCTCCGGTTCATCGCTCATCGGACTTTCTGTGTCCGCGTTAGCTATGGCGTCGGCGACATCGCGCAATTCGTTGAGGAGAGCGTCGGCGTCTACGGCCGTGCGTGAGGCGAGGTGCCGCGCCAGTCGTTCCTGCACAACGGGTAGAGGCGTCCGGTGGTAGACGCGCCCCAGCCGGAGCACCTCTCGCGGCGACACGATGTGGTTGCCGCGACCGAAGCCTAAAACCGAGAAAGCGATACGCCCGTTCCGCGCCTGCTTCGAGATCGTCGCTTTGCTCAAGCCCAATATCGACGCGGCCTCACTGAAGTTCGGCCAGGCCGCTTCATCCTCCCACACCTCGGTTATCATGTCGTCACGCTTCCATCACATCGTCTCGTCTATCTTCAGGCACCCTCTCACTATTATACGTTAACTTCGTAAACTGCATCGACTAAAGAAACACTGACGGACACTCACGCGCGTTAAGCGGGATAAAAGCCAAAAAGCCGCCGACGTGGTACTCTATGTCGATGAGGACAGACATATGTCGTTGAAGTATGCGTTGCTCGCCGGTCTGGCGCTTGAGCCGCGTTCGGGCTACGACCTGGCGCAGTGGTTCAAGGAGACCGCCAGCTACTACTGGTCGGCCACGCACAGCAGCATCTACCCGGCGCTGGCCGCCCTCGAAGAGACGCAACTGGTCACGCATACGATCGTGCCGAGCGATC
>JAABUV010006088.1_pt1 | contig 13329 bp, 12 predicted proteins | sample 5559971 | NCBI WGS metagenome assembly JAABUV01 (sample SAMN10711881, study PRJNA513362) | rock metagenome | isolation source: Antarctica rocks | place: Antarctica: Victoria Land, Knobhead nord | collected 2015-12-19
CCTATAGGTTGAGGGGCAAGGTTTTAGGGTGGTCGCAGCACCGACGAGAACACCCGCAAGGTAGCACGGTTCAACGTCAATTACGAAGTCTCGGCGTTAGTGGGTCAAAATTAAATCGCCCTTGACACGAGCCACGACCATCGCGAACGTCACAACTGTTCCGCGCCTCCAATTCTATGTAAGCACGCGCACCATGAGTGGCGTCACCGCCCCGCGCCTCTGAGGGAGATCGGGCGCGATCGGTAGATTACTCATGATGAAAGTATAGCCTGTTATCCACAGCGAGCCCCAGGGATGGGTCGACCAGTCGACCCATCCCTGGGGCTCGCTATGAGCGATGCGTCCATTTGCCGGAGAGGGCTAGCAATCGTCCGCTACTCCTCCTTCCCCTGTCCACAACTGGCGCATCTCTTCGCACCTCTCCAGCAGGTCATCGAGCGCCCCCACGGCCGCGACCGCGCCGTCCTTGAGCACGATGATGTGGTTGGCGCGGCGCAGCGCCTCGTGGCGGTGGGACACGACGAGGTAAGCGCCTCCACTGTCACGGTCCTCCGCCAGGCGTTCCCACAGCAGGCGTTCCGTCTCCACGTCGAGCGCGCTAGACAGGTCATCGCACACCATCAACTCGGCCTCACGCACGATCATGCGCGCCGCCGCGACCCGCTGCGCCTGTCCGCCAGAGAGGCGGACGCCGCGTGGCCCGACGGGTGTCTCCAATCCCCGCGGCATCGCCGCGAGGTCCGGCTCCAGCACGGCGGCGCGGATCGCGCGCGCGAGGCCGCTGTCGCCGTGGCCCTCTGGCAGACCGAGCAGGATGTTGTCGCGCACGGTGTCGCTGACGAGGTGCGGCGTCTGCGGCGTGTAGGCGCACCGCGGCGGCACGAAGTGGGCGGCTGGGTCGCCGACTGGCGCGTCGTTCCAGAGGATGGCGCCCGCGTCGCGCGGCAGCAGACCCAGCAGCGCGCGCAGGAACGTCGTCTTCCCCGCGCCGACGCGCCCGGTGACCACGACGAACTGGCCGCGCCGCAGGCGCAGATTGATCCCTGTGACGCCGCGCCCCGACTCGGGATAGCGGAAGGAGAGGCCGTCGACCTGAAGCAGGCGCAGCGATTCGGTATCGTCCCTCGTAGCGGGACGTAGGGCCGGTAGGGGACCGCGCAAGTGGAGCGGACAATGGGCCACGAGCGCGGTCGCCGCGCCATCCCCGCGTAACGCCTCCATGCGGGTGAGCGCGACACCGGCCCTGCGGTCGTTGGACAGAAGGGCGCCAAAGAATGCGGTGAACTCGCCGACCCACTCCAGGTAGTAGGCGAAGAGGGCGAAGTCGCCGACGGTAAAGGAGCCGCGACGCATGGCCCCCGCCGCCAACAGCAGGATCAGGCCTGTCCCCACACTCCAGATGTTGCCCGAGAGGGCGCCCAGCAGACCGCCGAAGACGGTGTCGCGCAGCGCCAGCCGGCGGCGCTCCTCGTTCAGGCGGTCGAGACGCGCCACGACGTGCGCCTCGGCCCCCGCGATCTGGACGGCCTGGATCGCCGCGAAGGCCTCCCCGACCAGGCCGGCGACACGCGCATCGGCGACACGGCCGCGCCGGCGGTAGGCTTCGATACGCGCGGAGGCCCGCCCGATCAGCGCGACGACGAGAACGAGCGGAAGGAATACGAGGAGGGTGATCGCGGCGTCGATGCGCAGCATCACCGCGAAGGCGGCCACGACGAACAGGACCGCGGAGGGCGCGTAGGCGGTGAACGCGGCGAAGTCCGCCACCGTGGCCGCGTCGTCACGGAAGCGGCTCAACGCCTCGCCCGGCGACTCGGGGAGCGCCCGCGCCCCTGGCTGCCGTAAGACGCCGTCGAGCATGTTGCGGCGCAACAGCGCGCCGAGCGTGAAGCGATTGAGGCTGACGCCCATCTGCTCGCCCAACTTGACCACCGAGCGCGCGACCGCGCGTGCGAGGAGCAGGGCAATGAGCGCCCAAGGCGTGAGGCCGGCGCGACCGTGGCCGCTCAGGGCGTCGAAGAATGCGGCCACGATCGGGCCGGGCGCGAGGTCGAGCAGCGCCACGGCTATAGCCAGCGCGGCGGTGAGCAGGTAGAGTCCCGACCGGTACCGCGCGAGGCTCCAGGCCGCGCGCAGGGTCGAGAACCTTATTGTCATTGTCGGGCGGGTCATTGGAGGACCTCTTGGAGCCCCGCGCGAAGCACGCGGGAGTAGTACGAAGCGGGATCACGGGTGAGGGCGGCGCGAGGACCATCCTCCACAACGCGGCCAGCGTCGAGCGTCACGACCCGATCGGCGCGCTCGACCGTGGTCAGGCGGTGGGCAATGATGATGGCGGTACGGCCGCGCAGCAGACGCCCGACGGCGTGGTCGACGAGGCGCTCGGTGGCCGGGTCGAGGTGGGCGGACGCTTCGTCGAGGATGACCAGGCCTGGGTCGCGCAGCGTCACGCGCACGAAGGCGAGCAACTGCGCCTCGCCTGCCGACATGCCCATGCCGCCCGGCCCCAGGAGGGTGTCTAGCCCGTCGGGCAGGCGCCGATACCATTCATCGAGACCGAGTTCGGCGATGGCCCCCAAGAGCGCCGTATCAGGGACGTGCGGATCAAAAAAGGTGAGGTTATCGCGCACGCTGGCGGCAAAGAGTTGCACATCTTGGGTGACGAACCCGACGCGCAGGCGCACCTCGGCGAGCCGCGCGGCGCGCAGGTCGGTCCCACCAAGCCGGACTGTCCCCGCGGAGGGGTCGCCCAAGCGCGACAGCAGACGGGCGAGCGTCGTCTTGCCGCTGCCGGTGCGGCCAAGCAGGCCCAGGACCGCGCCCTGTTCCAGGCGTAGGGTGACATCGCACAGCGCCGACTCGCCCACGCCGTCCGCGTCGTAGCGAAACGAGACCGCGTCGAGCGCGACGGTGAGCGATCCCGGTGGAATCGGCGCCCCTGGCCCTTCGGGATCAGGCAGACGGGACCGCGTGGCGAACAGGTCGTCGATGCGCCCGACGGCAGCGCCGGCCTGCTGGAGGTCCTGAATCTGCGCCTGCAACTGGGCGATGGGGCGAACGAGCAGGTCGGTGTACAGGAAGACGAGATAGACCGTGCCGACAGTCGCGGCATGGCGGTCGACCAGAAGCGTGCCCAACGCCAGCGCGCCGGCCGTCGCCAGGGCCGAGAGGTTGAGGGCGGCGACCCAGACCAACTGTCCCAGGAACGTTGCTTTGATCTGGAGGGGGCGCAGGGCGCGCAATTGCTCGTACAGGCGCAGCAGCGTGTACGCGGTCGCGCCGCAGGAGCGGATGTCTTCAGTCGCGCCGATCCGCTCACCGAGAAAGCCGTAGAAACGGGCGTTGGCCTCGTCCAGCGCGGCCCAGACCGGGCGCGCCACGCCGTACAGGCGGGCCATGGCGACGAGGATGGCGACAGCGAACACGGCTGTTTCCAGGCCGATACGCGCGTCCTCGCGGCCGAGCAGCAGGACGACACCGGCCAACAGCACCACGTTGCCGACGACGTAGACGACGAAACGCGAGAAGAAGTTGGCCAGCGCGGTGACATCGCCGTCGAGCCGCTCGATAAGCTCACCCGGCGTGTGGGCGTGGTGAAACGAGAGGTCGAGGCGCAGCAGGTGTAGCGCGAGGTCGGCGCGCAAGCGATTCGTCGCCGTCCAGCCAAGGCTCTCGGCGACGTAGGTCTCGACGACGGTCACGCCGCCGCCGCCGAGCGCGACGAGCATAAACAGCGCGGCCGTGCCGATCAGGACACGCGCGCCGGCGCCGGCCTGCGCGCGGTCGATGAAGCCACGCAGGATCTGCGGGCTCAAGAGTTCAAGCGCGATGGCGGCGCACAGCAGGGCGGCGAGCGCGACGGCGCGCGGCCACTGTGGCCGCAGGTAGAGGTGGAGCAAGCGCCAGTATTGTCCTAGATGAATCTTCATGGGATGTCCTCATGACGACTAATGTTTTCTCCGAGGGGTTACGTTGCAGTGAGGCATACCCCCTGGGACCACTCCCCAGAGGGGTCCCCGATCTTGCCGGCCTACCGCTGCCGGCGGTCCCAGGGGGCGCCACGACGAGATGGAAGGCTGGACGCCAACGGCCCTAGCGGATGCGTCACGTCAATCTCTCGCCCCCTCCGCCCCCTCCGGGGGAACCTGGGGAGATGCCTCCCCCCAGCCCCCCGCCAGACAGAGGCGCGTGGGGATCGACGGGTACGGCCATCGCCAACAATGCACAGACCCTGGGCGCGAGGGACGCGCATCCACCAAGCCGACTGGGCGAGCGACGACCATACCGGCGGCGCGGGTATACACGCGGGAGAGCGCTGGGGTAGACCACGGCCTATGCTGAGGAGTGGCGACAGCCTGCCGCCAAGGGGACAAAAAGGCCGTGGACGCGGAGAGGGGCGTCCACGGCGTATGTGATAATCCGCGCGTTGGCGCGGCGATCCCTAGCCTAAAAAGGGCGCACTACTCCCTTGGTACCCCAGAGGGCGGGACCAAGGGAGCTTGACGCTCGGGCGCCCGCGCATCCGTCGCACCGGGCGGCCGCTCCGAGTGGGGCCGTGCTGGATGGACAAAGAGGTGAGATCGGTATGCACGTCGCGAACGCTCCTTGAATAGGGCTTGCAAGATATGCTCATGGTAGCGTGAGCATGGCGGCCTTGTCAAGCGCCCTGCTCGGCTGCACGGCGCTACCAACCGTTGCAAATGCATCGCTAGTGATGTATCATTAATGATATGACTGGCGATGAACTGTATCGGCTGGGGCGACGCCTGATGGCGATCGCGCGACAGGCCATGACGGACCCTGACGACCCGGCTGTGCCCGCGGGTGAGACGGCGGTGATCGACGATGTGCTCGATCATCCCAACAGCGCCGTGCAAGACATCACCGCGCGGACGGGGTTCGCGCAGAGCTATGTGTCCGCCACCGTCGCGCGGCTGCGGGACAAGGGCTGGGTTGAAACCTCCGTCGACCCGGCCGATCGGCGGCGCACCCTGGTGCGGCTGCCGGATCTGATGGTCCAGGCAATCGCGGAGCGCGAAGGACGTTCGCTGGATGAGGCGCTCACTGTGGCGCTCGCCGATCTCGACGCGGCGGCGCGCGCGGACGTGCTGGCGCTGCTGGACGCACTGGCACAGCGGCTGCTGCCCGACGTGGGGGCGCGCGGCGCCACGGGCCGCCGCGGGACGGCGCGCGACGGGAACGCGGGAGGTACAGTGTGACAAGCGGACTATCCGTGCCGACGGACGCCGCCCTGGAGTGCGCGGGCGTGGTGAAGCGTTTTGGCGCCAAGCGCGCGCTCGACGGCGCGCGCTTCACCTGTCCGAGTGGCGCGGTGACCGCGCTGATCGGCCCCAACGGCGCCGGGAAGTCCACGTTGTTCCGGGTCGCGGCGGGGCTGCTCGCCCCCGATGAGGGGACCGTACGGGTGCGCCGTCACACGGCGGGAACGCCCGCGGCACAGCGCGCGCTGTCGCTGATGCCGGAGCAGCCCGACCTGTATCCGGGCGTATCGGTGTGGGAGCACGTCGTGTTCGTGGCGCTCATCTACCGGCTCGCGGACTGGCAGGGGCAAGCGCGCGATCTGCTGGAGCGCTTTGGGCTGGCGGACCGGCTGGACGCGCTGCCACACGAACTGTCGCAAGGCTTGCGCCGCCGGCTCGCGCTGGTCATGGCGCTGCTGCACGGCGCGGACGTGCTGCTCCTGGACGAGCCCTTCAATGGGTTGGACCCGCGCAGCGCGCGTGAGTTGCGCGCCCTGGTCGCCGAGCTGGCCGCGTCGGGCGCCTGCGTGCTTGTCTCGACGCACATCCTCGCGGACGTCGCCCGTCTGACAGAGCGCGCGGTACTGCTGGATCAGGGCCGCGTCACGGCCGCGGGCTCCTTCGACGACCTGCGGCGTCAGGCCGCGCTGGCTCCGGACGCCGACCTGGAGGCGGTCTACTTCGCGCTCACCGCCCTCACGCCCGAGGAGTTGGCGGGCGCCCATAAGCATGAGGGCGCCGATGAACAGTAAGCGCGGGCTGGCGCGCACGCTGGCCCTCCGGCCGGGCGGGACGATCGCGCCCCCGGAGACAGACGTGGGCTGGGGCGGAACGGCCGCCTGCCTGCGGGCGATGGGCTACGTCGCCCGGCACCGCTGGGCGCGACGGCTGCGTGGCGTCGCGGGCAAGCCGTGGGAACTCCTGGCGCTGCTCCTCGCGGTGGCGCTCATCGCAGTGGGGGAGGTGGCCGCCCTGCGCCAGAGCGCGGCGGGAGCCGCCTACCTGACCCGTATAGACCTGGCGCTGCGGTTAGCGCCGCTGGTCCTGACCCTGGTGATTGGCCGCGCGACGTCGCGGTCCCCCCTGCGGCTAGCGGTCGCCGATGTCTCGTGGCTGCTCACCGCTCCCGGCGGCGCGCGGGCGGTGTTCATCTGGAAGCTGCTGGCGCGGCCGGTCCAGTTCGCCGTCGCGGGGTACCTCGGCACGGTGGCCGCCCGTTGGTGGTTGGGGTTACCGCTCGGACAGGCCTGGACGGCCGTGCTGGCCGGCGCCATCATCGCGCTTGCGGTGCGCCTCGCCTCCTTCGGCAGCTACATCATCACGGTCCGCGCCCGCGCGGGGGCCGCGCTGTGCGCCCTCGCGGCGCTGTGGGCGCTCGCCCTGATCGTGGCCGTGCTGATCGACGTTCCCGGACGGGAGTGGATCGAGTTGCGGCCGGTGACGGACCGGCTGGCGATCGCGGTCCTGGCGCCGGCGGACGCCTCCACGGCGGGGCTGCTCATCCTGCTCGCGGCTGTGCTCACGGCCGCCGCACTGCTCACGGCCGAGGCCCGCGGCTTCGAGGAACGCGCCGAGACCGCGGCCCGGCAGGGCGCGCGCGTTCATGAGGAAATGCGGCGCACCCGCAGCGGCCAGGAGGTGATGGCGGCGCAGTTCCGTACGGGGCTGCGCTCACTGCCGGCCTGGCCGGCGTTCGCGGGTGAACGCGCGCTGTGCTACCGCGTGCTGGCCCAGGATCGGCGCATTATCCGCGCCAGCCTGGGTACCCTCGCGGTCCTTGTGGCTATCGCCCTCGTCCTGCGCGTGTTCGTGCCCGGCTACGCCTGGGCTCCGGCGGCGCTGACGTTGCTCAGCGCGCCGACAGCGGCCGGCGCGGCCGACGGTCTGGCCGCCGAACTGGACCACTACCATCTGCGGCTGGCGCCGCTCCGCCCGTTGCCGGCGCTGCTCTGGGTCAGCGTTATCCCGGTGGCGCGTATGTCCGTGATCATGGAGGTAGTGTGGCTGGCAGCGTTTGCCGCTCCGGGCATAGCCATGGGAATCTGGATTGCAGGGGCCGTCCTCATCCCGTTCGTGGTCGTCCAAGCCGCGGCCGCCGGGTCCCTTGCCATCGCCACCGCCGACGGGACCGTGACCCGGCTCGGCTTGGGCGTCGGGTTGGCCGCGCTCGGCGCGGCGCCGGCGGCCGCGCTGCTCGTGGCGCGCGGCCCGCTGGGCGCGTCCATGGCGCTCATCCCCCTCGCGGCGGCCACGCTCCTCGCCGTGACCGCGCTCTGGTTCGCCCTCACCAGCCGTCGCGTCTGGACGCCTCGCTAGCCGCACGGCCACGATTGCAGGAGCCGCGCAACATCCTGCCAGTACTTTCTACCTGGTAGCTCAGTACTTTCGATCCCGGAGCCTTTCCTCTCTCCGGCCCTGGCGCCGCCACATGTGTAGCCTTATGCTGAAAGACGAAAAGGGAACAACCCTTGATCGACGGCGCAAAATAGGGCATAGAGGGAGATACATACGTATGGCACAGGGAAGTAGTGTGGCGGCCATGAGCGCTCGCCCGCCGATCGCGCTGGACGCGACGGACGCGCTGGTGACGGTGCGCGGCCTGACCAAGCGCTTCGGTGAGCGTACGGCCGTCGACAGCGTCAGCTTCAACATTGGGCGCGGCAAAATCTTCGGGTTGATCGGCCCCAACGGCGCCGGCAAAAGCACGACGGTCAATATGCTCAGTACCTACCTGCCGCCCGATGGCGGCGAGGTGACCATTGCCGGGCATTCACTGCGCGAGAGCATGACCGTCAAGCACCTGATCGGCGTCGTGCCCCAGGAGTTGGCGCTCTACGACGACCTGACCGCGCGGGAGAATCTGGCGTTCTTCGCGCGCCTCTACGACGTGCCGAAGGCCGAGCGCGCCACCCGCGCGCATGACGCGCTTGCGCGCGTGGGATTGGCCGACCGCGACCGTGAGCCCGTCAAGGGCTTCTCCGGCGGCATGAAGCGGCGCCTCAACCTGGCGCTCGGCCTCATCAACCAGCCGGCTTTCCTAATGCTCGACGAGCCGACGGTCGGCATCGACCCGCAGTCGCGTGAGAAGATCTTCGATATCATCGCCGACCTCAAGAACGCGGGCACGACGCTGCTCTACACCACGCACTATATGGAAGAGGCCGAGCGGTTGTGCGACCACATCGCCATCATGGACGACGGCAAGGTTATCGCCAGCGGCACGCTGGAAGAATTACTGCGCCTGCGCGTCGAAGAGCTCGTCGCGGAACGTCCGCGCGGCCTGGAGCAACTCTTTATCCAATTGACCGGCAAGCGACTGAGAGATTAGCGGCAACGAGCCTGCGACTGCGGTCGCATGGCAGACCACGGACACCGCGGTGTCAGGGCGAGGCGGTCGCGGGATGACTCTCGACTCTCGACTATGGAGGCAACATGCTACGCAAAATATGGTACGTGGCGGCGAAAGACCTGCTGCAATTGACGAAAGACCGCATCGGCTTGATCTGGCTGATCGCGCTGCCGCTGGTGTTGATGGGCGTCCTCGGCTCGCTCGTCTCGTTCTCGACCTCGGCGGCGGTTACGGCGACGTTGCCGGTGGTCAACCACGACAATGGGCGGCTCTCGACCGCGCTGATCGACGCGCTGCGCCAGACGGGCTCGCTCAAAGTGCGGCTACGCTCCGACCAGACGTCTTTGGAGAAGGCCGTGCGCGACGGCGATCAGGTGGGCCTACTGATTATCCCCGCGGGCTTCACGGCAGCGCTGCAATCGCAGCATCCCTCCGCGCGGGTGACCTACTACGCGGTTCCAGGCAACAACGATCAGCGCGCCACGGTCGCCAGCTATAGCGTGCAAAGCGTCGTGCAGCGCTTCTCCTGGACGAGCGTGACCGCGAACGCGATCGCCGCGGCGCAGCGGCGCTCCTCCGGCCACGTCGACCCCGTTCTGACGGGTCAGCTCGCGGCGCAAGCAAACGCACAACTCGCCCGGACGCCGCCGGTCGCCATACAGACGGTCAACGCGTCCGGACGCAAGACCAACTACCAGGATCAGACCGTGCCGGGCTACGCCCTCATGTTCGCCCTCTTCGGCGTCACGGCGGGCGCCGGCTCGCTCTTGGAGGAGAAGGAGAGCGGAACCCTCAAGCGGCTGCTGATCGCGCCGCTGCCGCCGTTCGCGCTGCTAGGCGGCAAGGCGCTCGCGCTGTTCCTCCAGTCGCTGGCGCAACTCTCGCTGCTCTTCGCCCTCGGCGCGCTGATCTTCAAGATCAACCTGGGCGCCTCCCCATTCGCGCTGGCGCTGCTGATCGTAGGCACGAGTTTCGCGGCCACAGGCCTGGGCATGATCCTGGTTTCGCTCGTCAAGACGCGGCGGCAGTTGAATCCAATCTCCACGCTGGTCGTGCTCGGCTTCTCGGCCGTCGGCGGCTCATGGTTCCCCATCTCGTTGGAGCCGCAATGGCTGCAGAACATCTCCAAAATCTCGCTCAACGCCTGGGCTATGCAGGGCTTCAATGGGCTGATGCTCTTCGGCAAGGACTTCGCGCAGGTGGCGCCCAACATCGGCGTACTCTTCCTGTACGGCGTTATCTGCTTCGCCATCGCGATCCGCCTGTTCCGCTTCCGCTTCCGTGCGGTGTAAAGAGAAGGAGTATGTTTCTATGATGGCACCCGGCATAGCAGTCTCGTGTACCCGTGCCGCCCTGCTATATTCTCCACGAATACGGTAGAATAACGATAGCGAAAGGGAGATGTATAATGGCACAGCGGATCACGACGATCAGGTTGTCCGACGAGTTGCGCGGGCGGGTCGATGGCTTGGTCGAGGCGACGGGACGCCCGATGAACTACCACATCCAACGCGCCGTCGAGGAATACGTCGCGCGACAAGCATGGCAGGTGGGCCATATCCGGCGCGCGTTGGAGCAGGCGCGCGGCGGTCAGGGTACACTGCTGGACGCCTATGTCGAGCGCGGCGTCATGGACGGGACGCTCACCCGCGAGGGATATGAGCGCGCCCTGGCCGAAGAGCTGACCGATAGCGAAAGCCGGGCGGCCGGTGTATGAGTTGGCTGTGGTTCTCACGCCTGACGCCGAATGGAGTATCGACGACATCTACGCCTACATCGCCCAGGATAGCCCTGAGAGAGCGCGGCGCGTGAAGGAGTGCATCCTCGCCGCCGCGCACAGCCTCTCGATCCTCCCTGAGCGTGGGCGGCCCGGCGAGATCGACGACATGCGTGAACTGCTAGTCAGGCGTCTGCCCTACACCATCATCTATACGGTGATCAGTGAGACCGTCTACATCCTGGGCGTGTACGACCAGCGCCGTGACCGTCGATAGCCAACCATAACCCTCACTCATGCAGGTAGGAATCAGCATATGAGCGCGACAACAGCCGGTGTATCCGACCCACTGGCCCGCGATACGCCGCCGGCAGCGGGGGTGCCCGGCGCCACACGTCCGCTCACGGATACGCCCCGACGCGCGTCGGAGCACCACGATTCGCCGCTGGTCCGGCGCCTGAACCTTTTCTGGCTGGCGACCATCGTCGCCATGCTTGTCTTCGGCTGCGCCAGCGCCAGCCATGATCAGCCCGCGCTATGGCGCTCGTGGCGTGGGCCGACGATGGTTCTCGTGTCGCTGGGGGTTGTGGGCTGGTATCTGCTGTTCCCTCTCATCGTCTCACGCCTAGACTGGCACGCCACCTGGCCGTCGCGGCGGCGCGTCTTTTACGCACACCTGGGGGCGGGATTCGTGCTGGTCGCGCTGCTGCTCCTGTTCAGCCCTAGCTTCGCGAGCCTGCTCTTCGCGCTGATGGGCGCGAGCGCGGTCATACTGTCCTTCCGCGAATCGCTCCTACCCGTCGGCGTGGCCATCCTAATGGACGCATGGGCGTCTGGCGTCCTGCCGCCGGCCGCGCACGGGCAGACCTGGTCCGACGTGATGGGAGGGCTATTCGCCCTCGCGTCGTCTGTTGGGATCGTCTATGCGCTGACAGCGCTTATCCGGGAGCGCTTCCAGCGCGAGCGTCTCTTTCACGAGTTGAGCGAGGCGCACCAACGCTTGCGCCTGTCGGCGGCGCGGGAGGCGGACCTGGCGACGCTGCGTGAGCGCAACCGGCTGGCCCGCGAGATGCATGATAGTCTGGGCCACGCCCTCGTGTCGATCTCTATCAAGCTCGAAGCGGCCCAACTCCTCTCCACGGTCGACGCGGGCCGCGCCGCCGCCGAGTTGGACGAGACCACGGCGTTGGTGCGCTCCACCATGACCGACCTGCGCCACTCGCTGGCAGGGCTGCGCCCGGCGGCGCTGGAAGAGCAACCTTTGGCCGAGGCGCTCGTCGGACTGGCGTGTGAGATGGGGCGGCGTACCGGCGTGGCGGCGACGTGTAGCGTCGACGAGCGCGCGTCGCTGCTCGACCGCGCCACGCAGGAGGCGCTCTACCGCGTGGGACAAGAGGCGCTGACCAACGTCGCCAAACACGCCCACGCCCAACACGTCACGATGGCCCTGACCCTTCATGCTGGGCGTGCCGTCCTGAAGATTGCCGACGACGGGGTGGGGCTCGGCGTCGCCGCGTGTGACGGGGACGGGGCGGCCCGCTACGGCGTGCGCGGCATGCGCGAGCGCGTGGAGGCGCTGGGCGGGACGCTGACGCTGGGCCCACGCCCTGAAGGCGGCGCCGTGCTGCACGCGACGATCCCCATGAAGGAGGGGTTGTGACCGACATCCGCATCCTGCTGTGCGAGGACCAGACGCTGGTGCGCGACGGCCTGCGCACGATCCTGGAGTTGCAGCCAGGGCTGGCCGTGGTCGGCGAGGCGGCCGACGGCGAGGAAGCGGTGCGGCGCGCGCTGGAACTGCGCCCCGCTATCGCGCTGATGGACGTGCAGATGCCGCGCCGCAACGGGGTGGAGGCCACCGCGCTGATCACGACCGCGTGCCCCGAAACGCGCGTGATCGTGCTGACTACGTTCGACTACGACGACTATGTGTTCGACGCGGTCAAAGCCGGCGCGATGGGCTACCTGCTCAAGGACGTGCCGGCGCGCGAGTTGATCGACACCATCCGCCGCGTCCACGCGGGCGAGTCGTTCATCCAACCGGGCGTCGCCTCGAAAGTGCTGCTCGAGTTCGGCCGCCGCTCGCGCGCGCCCCAGGAGCCGCGAGGTGAAGAACTGACCGAGCGGGAGCGCGACGTGCTGGCCCTGCTCACCGCGGGCGCGAGCAATCGTGAGATCGGGGCCAAGCTCTACCTGGCCGAGAGCACCGTCAAGAACCACGTCTCCACTATCCTGGGCAAATTGCACGCGGCCAACCGCACCCACGCCGTCAGCCTGGCGCGCGAACAGGGCTTGCTCTGACCGCTCCCGACTATTGACTAGTCATCCGCCAAAGAATGGAAGACATATTATGCAAATCCTAGCCATATCCGGGAGCCTTCGGGCCAGTTCGACCAACACGGCCCTCGTGCGCGCGATCGCGGCGATGGCTCCCGATGACATGGAGGTCACGATCTACGAGGGGTTGGGCGACCTGCCGCATTTCAGCCCCGACCTCGACGACGAGAATTCGCCCGCGACGGTCATCCGTCTGCGTGGACTGCTCCACGAAGCCGATGGCGTGCTCATCTGCACGCCGGAGTACGCCTTCGGGGTACCGGGGTCCCTGAAGAACGCCCTCGACTGGACCGTGTCCTCGGGCGAGATCAACGGCAAGCCGGTCGCCGCGATCAGCGCTTCCCCGTTGTACAGGGCGGGGACAAGGCGCACGCGTCGCTCCTGCTGACGCTGACCGCCCTGGGGGCCGTGGTCCCGGACGGCGGCACACTGAGCATACCGGGCATTAACAGCCTATCCGGAAAGTAGGTGGGCATGGCGGAGTTTGCGATACACAATGAGGACGGCGGCGAGGTGCACCAAGCCGAGGTAGTTGAGGGCCTTCTTCTCCCAACGGATGAGCAGGCGGCGGAAGCGGTTGAACCAGGCATGGGCGACTTCAACGACCCAGCGCCGGGGCGGATGGCGGTCGGGGGTGCCGGGCGGGGGCAGCGGCTGCGCCTTGC
>JAABUV010006089.1_pt1 | contig 13328 bp, 14 predicted proteins | sample 5559971 | NCBI WGS metagenome assembly JAABUV01 (sample SAMN10711881, study PRJNA513362) | rock metagenome | isolation source: Antarctica rocks | place: Antarctica: Victoria Land, Knobhead nord | collected 2015-12-19
AGATAGAAAGATAATCGTTGAAACTGAGTGTAAAACTCGCTGAACTTCTTTGATTCTTGAATCAAGTTGTAGTATTCTCTACGAAAGTTGACTTTCTTATCTGAATCATTGAACAACTCAGCTAGTTTTTTCAAAAGATCATCGATGATCTTATAAAGATTGACACAGTCACGTTCGCGTCTAGATTGAGCGACATCAGCTGCGTCATTGAATAATCTGAAATGTACATAGCTCAGTTTGACTCGTTCATTTGAAAAGAGGTCGACGTTGATCTTTAGTTTATTCTGAATTTTGTCGTATCAGTTTTCCCAAGTAGAATTCTTTTCGTCAGTAAATCAGAAAGAATCAGGTATTTTCTGAGATCTAGAACGCTCAAAGTAGATGAAATCAGAAGAAGTGATTTCTTTAGTTTGAAGTCTAGTCTTCAACTCTTTGATTTCGTCGTCTCGTTGTTTACTCAGCTCGTTGAGTTGATCTGTTTCTCTGTCGAGAGTCATGCATCGAGTCTTTCAGTTTTCGATAGAAACAGAGAGTATTACTGTTTTAGCGAATGACTCGTCGTCTTCATTGATGAATGATTCAGTACTAGAGAGTTTCGATGAATCAGTCTCAAAGATTTGAGAAAAGCGGCTTCGAAATTCTTCGAAACGTTCTTTGATAGATGATCGTTTTAACATGATAAAATTTGAAGAAAGAACGAGATCGAGCGAATGACGATGCTCAACAGTATTAATGAAGACGTATGATCAAGTGTTTAATCTTCAGGAAAGAATGTTGTTGATTAGAGAGATATTTTTGATTTGTGAGTTTTTGAGTGATTCTCAAGCAATTCACGAAGGTTCTTTATCGTCAATTCTCTTAATCGAGTTGAACAGCTTATTTTCACTCGTCTGTTTCATGAGAATGGGTTGATTCTCTTGATCGAGTGAACTTTGCGTACTTAGTGAGTGATAAGTTGTCTAGCGATTCAAACAGTCTTGTCGTTGATTCTATCAAACTTTCTAGTGTTGTTCAGTCTTTCGATTGCGTCGATCATCAGATAAACGAATTTCTTTAGACTCGTTCTGTCTGTACGAGTATGTTGAATGAGTAATGAGATCAGTATCGTGTGATTAACGAATTCTTAATATAATGTCAGAATCGTGTCTAGATGAGTCAATCAGCGAAAGTTAGAGTTGAATAGTGCTTGATCTTTAGAGATAGCTATAACTGAATATTAAGAATACAGAAGAAGATGAGTACAAGAGTTTCTATTTAAGTAATATTCAGAGACTGCGCTAAGCTTGAAGAGAATGTGTTTGTGACATGAGTAGAATGTGATGTAGAAAGAAAGATGATGTTGAACAAAGAGATGTTAATGAAAGAAAATAGAGACTGAGTCAGATCTGAGCTAAAAACACTGACTAGCTTTATTCAGTCTTGATACGCTCGTAACAACAAGAGTGTATGAATTTATTATTATAATATATTTATTAGTTAAGTTCAATAAATTCATTATTTCTATTAAATTATTACTAAAAATTATAAAATTTACTGTAAATAATAGTCTTGACAATTTAAGTCAATTTTTCAAACTGAATTTTAATTTTAATTTTAAAAGTTAACTTAAATTGAGTTCAAATTTTAATTTCAACTTTAGAAATTATTTTGTTAAAACTTTCAAGTTGAATTAATTTGAATCTTTAAGATTTGAATCAATTAATTAACTTAATGTAATTAGTTTAGTTATTAATTTGCAAAAATATTAAAATTATAAAAAAACATTCAAATTTACTTATATTCAAAATCAAGATAAAAAATAATAATAAAATAATAATAATAATAATAATAAATTCATACACTCTTGTGACATCGATTAGATCGACTCATGAGAAACTCTATGCTATCTGTATCGAGTGAACAAAACTCTCTGAGGTAGAAAATCACTCGCAGTCTACACGACTGCTTCACGCAGTCGAAACAGTGAGTTTTGAGACTATGTATCAAATTTGTTCGCGTTGACTGCACGTTAGAGAACGAGTGTTCTAGTCACTTTAAATTGCTTCAAGAGCTTCGTTTTCATTATCATCTTCGCTACTGTTCTGAGATTCTTCGTGATGACGACGATTATTTGATAGTTTGAGAAGTCAGCATCTTGTAGCATTCTTGATCGCAGATGCGATCAGTTTGAGCAGTGCATAAGTACATGCTTTGCCGTCTGATGACTTCATTCGCAGTTGCATCACGAGCTATTCGTGTCTGAAATGTTTCTAGAGTGCAGATAAGCATTCAGATCTATGCGTTCGATTCTGATGTGCATTGCAAGAATGCTTTCTGCTTTCTGAAGATCATCACGCATCTTTATCATCTTATTGCTCAGATGCGACCTTTGTGCTGAGATTGCGTTGACATCTGCGACGCGTTCTCTATACTTTTCTCATCGTTGATTTCATTGATCTTTTTGATACTGCGTTATTGCGATGCTATCGCTTGTTGAAATCATTGTGAAGAAGAGAATGTGTCGTCTGCGTCTTGACTGTATCTTCGCATCTTCTTGAATGAAGACATTCAGAAGTACTATTTTCTTGATGACGAGTGAGCAAGAAATGACGCGATTAACTCTCGTCAAACGAGCGCGTATTAGTTCGCATGCTTGTCTGATCTCTTGCGTTCGATCATTGATTTGACTGTGTAGCGTGATCTTGTTCTGTAGCATGTTCAGATGAACATGTAGCGAACTTGTGTATGTTTCTGTCTCTAGAGTTTCGATGTTTACTCTTTTGAACGCTTCTGCTACGTGACGCAGAGTCTGATTCTGAAGTGTTTCTAGTCTGCGTTTTTTGCTCGACAGTTTATCTTTCTTGTCGCGCTGATGTCAGACTGACGCTTCGAATGCGATTTCTGATCTCACTACTGCTGAGTATACTTGCCTCGCTTTTGTGAAGATAGCTTTTCATGTGAAGACTTCAAGACGACTAAGTGTCAGCATTCTTGTGACGTGATTCGTCTCTATTTGTCGAAGATGCGCGTCTCATCGCAGTTTCGTGTTCAGTTGCATCTCTAGAACTCGTACGTCTGATTTCGATTTGATAACTGAGCTTTCTATTTGTATGCTAGTCATCATGTTGAATCTCTTCAATTTTCTAGTGAAATGCGTAAGCTCGTACTTTTCTGGTGCGAACGTTGCGTCATGAGTGCGAACTCATTTCGCGCAGACGTCGTGTGCTTTGCTCAGTGTTCTGCAGATTTCTTCAGTGAATCTGTTGTAAACTAGAATGTTAATATTATTTACGAAGTCAAGCACTTTGATTTTAATTTTCAATGCTTCGCATTTTTTGATTAAACTTGCGTTGAAGAATAGAAAGAGAATCGATGAAATGAGAAATCTCTGCGATATGCCTGCGTTTACCTCGCGCATGTCGCTCGTTTGTTCGTCAAATATTAGCGACGTCTCTCGATTCTCTAGAAAGCTGCGTGTTCATTCAATTATGTAGCTCGACGTTCTTTTCATTTTCAGCGTGTGCAGAAGTCTGACGTGTGAGACTCGATCAAACGCTTCGACGACGTCTAAGCTTAGCATGAAGGTCACATATTTGATTTCACATTCTCACACTGTGTGAACTTGATCTACTAGTAGATCTAACGTTGAGATCACGAATTGCTTGCGTCTCGCTCTCATTTGAGCATTTGATAGCATGCAATGAGTCTCGACTATGTCACTCAGTCTTTTGATCATGATCAACTTCAGCGCTTTGCTCATGATATCGAGCAAAGCAATGAGTCGATACATTTTCGAATTGATATAGTCGCTTTTCTTTGATTTGCGTAGTACTATTGTCTGAGTCTTTTTGAACTGCTTCAAATGATACTTGTGTATTACGCATGCGTTGAATAAACTCGTCAGTACTGAGGTCAGTTCTGCAAGACTCGCTTGAAGCGCTCTGTTTGAAATATCTGAAGCGCTCAACGCTTTGTCTGCTTTTATTCGTCTGATTGTCTGTCTATCGAAAATATGTTGTATACGTTGCATGCAACATACATAGAGCACGATCTCTATGCTGGTTTCCCTCTTAGGCTCGAGAGGTTACTCAGAGAGTTTTCTCGCGACAGGTTCACAGTTCAAGGCGAACGAGATCTCTCACTGCTCAGATTTCGACAGTTTACTTCTTAAGCATGAGTCGCAGACGTATCGCAGTCGATTTCTTCTCTAATCACATCGACACGCGCTACTGTTCTTTCGAGCTATACAGACGATGTCTTCGACTAGAAATTGATTCTATCATCAAGACATTCGAGAGTCAAAGCTCAGTGAAGAAATGAGATTCTTGAGGTCAACAGTCGTCGTCATTGTATATCACGCTTCGCTTGTAAGACGTGCGACTCACCTGTTTCGCGTTATCTGTAGAGATTTTTCTCATGCAGATCGATCATGTCTTGCAGAGATGTTCATATGCTACACTTCTAACCAGGCAGCGTAGTTTGATCATTCTCTACTAACTCGCTTGTGTTTCTCTTCTTTTAACGAAGTCTTCTCGTCAGCGTATCGCTCACGTATAGAATGTCTGTGTCTGAACGTCTGTTAAACGATATTAATGAGACTCTTAAGTTTGCTCATGTTAAACTTAACGAGTCTCGTGAGTTGCTCATGTCGTAGTAACAGGCACGCAGTCTTAACAAGATTTATACGTAGTTAGCACGTAGATTTAAAGAATGTTCGTGATTTGAGTTCTTTCTGCTAATCATTCTCAACAGATCAAACGCGAGAATGTTCTGTCTCAGTTCTCGTCATCGCGACGACAAGATACTGAATCGAATGATTTTCATAAGCGATTTCCCTCGTAGTTCTGCGTTCTATTTGACTTTCTCATCTGCATGCAGATTGCTTGTAGCATGCGCATTGAGATTATCAAAGTCTGCGCGATCGCGAAAACTTTGCACGCGATCAACGCACAGCGCTTCATCATCACGCAGTGTCTCAATGTCATTCAAACTTTTGATAATCTCTAGACTTTACTGTAGCTAGACAGTAGATTCGTAGTCAGCATCGCGTACAGATGAGTTTCATCGCTGATCAATAATAAAAAAATAAAAAAATAACTTTTGAATTAAAAAAAAAATATTGAAAAAAACAATCACAACGTGCGCAAAATGAACTTTTGAAAAGAGCATTATAAACAGAAGAGAAAAGATTGAGTAAATGAATAAATGATGATAAATTGCATGAGCAGCAGTAATGCTGATTCAATGATGATTGCAAGCAGCGTTGACTCGTTGTAAAGAGACAGCGACGCAAGATTTAAACATTCATGCAATAATAAGATGAAAGTTATCAGCATCATCAATCTATTAACACAGACATCAATGTTAAAGAAAGAGAAGAGCAAAGATCACTTACGAAAAGAAGTGATCTTAAAGCTGATTCAATGTTTTCAAAACATTTCAGAAAGAAAGATTAAAAGTCAAGATGCATTCATTACGCAGAATGTACAGAAGTTGAAAATATTCATTCAACTATTAAGCAAGCAGTTACAAATGCAGAGAAATACGCGTTTCTCATCAAAAATCATGTTATGAGCAAACGTGATAAAAGAAGAATTATCAATGAGAAAGCAACATTTCAGAAAAGAGTCATCATCGCTTTGCAAGAGATGTGAAGTCATGATAAAAATAGCAGACAGAGAAGAAATAAAGAAGATGCAGAAGAAAATCATCAAGCAGAATCTTCAGAAAATAGCAGACGTGTCAACAAGTCAACAAAATCTGATCATGTCTCTTTGCAAGCTGAGTAGTGAAGACATCTTTCTTTACGCAGTCAGCTCAAATGCACAAGCAAATCTGAAAAAAACTCAAGAATGAGTAAAAGAAATTGCAAACTTGATGTGCATATCATGATGAATCTTTGCAGTATTGACACATAAGATGCACACTACAATTGACATGAATAATCAGAAGAAAGTCATTAGAAAGCTGATAAAAGATAATGCAAGACTTCATAAGAATCTGAAAATTCTAAGAATAGTCTGACTCAAGAAAGTAGCAAAGAGTGAAAAGACTCATTCATTGCTCATTGTGAAGATAGCAATTGAAGCGATGACAAATTGATTGATGAACATGAGTATGTTAAATGCATATCATGAATGTGTATGTAAATTGTTCAAGAAGAACTGTCACATCACATAATGCTTCAGATATCAAGAATTTGATCACATGATCAGATTCTGCAGAAAGAATCAACGCTGTGTTAAGTGTGCAGACAAACATCACATTAAAAGATGCATGATATCTTTGAATAAAAGATGTTGTGCTAACTGCAACGAAAATCATGAACTCTGAAGATGCATCTGTTTCAAATGATGACAGCAGATGAAACAAGTGTTTGAATCTATAAAAATAAATCGTTCAGATATTCAAAAGCATCTAAATATAATTGCATGCTTTTGCAATTCTTGAGCTCTTTGCTGTCTTCAAACTCTGCAGATTCAATGAACTCTTCAAGTTCAATAAATTCTTTAAAATTCATGAATTCTTTCAGTTCAGCGAATTCATTGAGTTCAACGACAGTTGTGCTGAAAACACGCAGTCTAGTCGCTCATGAATCAACATGACAGATGATAAAAGTTAAGAAGAGACGTGTTGATCATTTCTCTTGCGTGAGTAGCGACTCAGATGAGACGTCACTTAAGCAGAGTCAGAAATGATAAATCAGAAAATAAGACAGATTCTTGATGATTGAAAGTATTCAAAGAGTCTTCTTTTTGCAGAGTCAACAACAGTTACAAATAGCTTTATAATAAAACAATCTTTTCTATGAATATTGTAATACAACATCAGAAAATCATTGAAAATTCAGAAATCATTTCTAATCAACAGAAAAGTTTGTGATTTCAACATTATAGTCATACAGAAGCAGAATCATAACATTAACAACATGCAATTATTTAACTTAGCTCACAACTTCTTTTATCTAGTGAAAAACACGTCATCACAGTCAAGAACTTGCATATATGTAAATAAACATTTAAAACTCAATCAATGAGTGATAGAAACAGCTGAGTCAGACATTTGTTTAATCAAAATATTAACTTGCAACACAGATAACAAAACACAGATGTTGCAACTTATAAATGTTTACAATTCATGTTCACTGTTCTTTACATTTATAAAGAAATTTTCAATCATTTCTTGCTTGAGTGAGTTACTCAAAGACAACTGTAAACAATTAATCATGAAAGATTTCAATCTACATCACTCTCATTAAGAGAAATGAAGATGCTTTACTTAACATGCAGTGATCAACAGTTTACTTGACATTATTACTAATGCTAAGCTAAAATTATTGCTGAAATCAGACACTATTACTTGCAAGACTCACAATCAGTTTACAACTATTGATTTAGTCTTTAGCAGCGAGAAAATACAGTTCATGACACATAAGTGCGAAATATACATTAATCTGCATTAAGAATTAAATCATCTTTCAATTGTCACAGAACTTTGTTTACAAACAACTTCAGTACAGTCTTCAACTCAATGATTATGAAAGAAAATGAATACAGAAGCATTGAGCGCGTATTTGCATATGCATCTTTCGTTGAATCATTCTTTGAACAGCAAAATGATGATGAACAAAAGAATGTGCAAAGTTATCAAGATGCTACAAGAAATCATTGAGAAATCTACTTTCTTGACAAAGTCATCAAGTTAAGCAAGAAACTTCTGAAATTTGAACTGCTCAGAGATAGTAATGAAATCAAGATGATTATGAATCATATGAAAAATACAAAGCACACTAGATACGTGAAATGAATATCTGAAACACAATGATCATAAAAACAAGATCATTCAACAAGCAAAGTGCGCACATTTCAGATCACAAATGCATGAGCTGAGCAATGCACTCAAGTTGATATGACTTTTTGCAAAATGAGTTAGAATCGAAAGTCAACTATTTAAAAAACTCTCTCAGTTTTTGTCATTAAAGTGAAGTAACATTGATCAAATGACAATGACATTTAAAGAAAAAATTGAAATATTGCAAGAAAAATTCTTTCTTTCATTCTTTCAGATAAACATTAATAACATTGCAGACTCATTTATATTCTTGACAGTATCATTTAACTTATGCATTTCAGAAAATGAAGTGAGATAAACAATTAAAAGAATAAAAGCAGACAAAGCATTAAACATCTCAAACATTTTAAACAGAATGCTGCAAACAGATCTTGCAGAACTGATTTCAATATTGATGAATTTATTTAATGCATATGTAACATACAGATATCATTTGAAGCAGTTCAAAAAGACTCAAATGATAGTATTATGCAAATCAAAGAAGAGTGATTATACTGATTTGAAAATATATTGATTCATGACTTTGCTTGATATCATGAGCAAAGCTCTGAAGTTAATCATGATTAAAAGACTGAGCAATATAACTGAAACTCATCACATGCTATCTGATGCTCAAATGAAAGCGAGATGCAAGTGATTCATGATCTTGACATTAAATCTACTAGTAGATCAGATTCACATAATATAAGACTGTGAAATCAAATACATAGCATTCATGCTAAGTTTAAATGTTGTTAAAGCATTTAATTAAGTCTTGCACGTCAGACTTCTGCATACTCTGAAAATGAAAAAAACTTCAGACTACATAATAATAATAATAATTCATACACTTTTGTGACATCAATTAGATTGACTTATGAGAGAAATCTATGCTATGTATGTTGAGTGAATAAAACTCTCTGAGATAGAAAATCGCTCGCTGTTTATACAACTGCTACATGCAGTTGAGACAATAAAACTGAGACTATGTATCAAATTTGTTTGCAATGATTGCACGTTAGAGAATGAGTATTCTTGTCATTCTAAACTGCTTCAGCAGCTTCATTTTCATCATCATTCTCGCTGTTGTTCTGAGATCTCTTGTGATTGAGATGATGATTCAATAGTTCATGAAGTTGATGTCTTGCAGCATATTTAATCGAAGATGCATTCAATTCAAGCAATGCATCAGAATATGCTTGACTGTTTGATGACTTCATTCGCAGTTGCATTGAGAGCTATTCACGCTTGACACGTTTCTCAAGTGCAGATAGACATTCAGCTTTATGCATTCAATTCTGATGTAAGTTACAAGAATGCTTTTAATCTTCTGAAAATCATCACGCATTCTTACTGACTTCTTGAATAAATGAGATCTTTGAGCGAGAAATGTGTTAATGTCTGCAATGCGTTTTTTGTAGTTTTTTCATTGAAGATTTCATTGACTTTTATGAAACTGTGCAATTGTACGTTCACTCGTTTAAGTTGATGATAAGAGATCAAGTCATCTGCATTCAGACTGTATCTTTGCTTCTTCGTGAATTTAAACGTTCAGAAACGTCATTTTTTTGAAGATTGAAAAGCAAGAGATAAATTTATTAGTTTCTATCAGATAAGCATGTATGATCTCACATGCTCATCAAGTCTTCTGTGTTCTGTTGTTGATTCAACTGCGTAGTGTGACTTGATTCTGTAGCTTGTTTAGATGAACATGTAGCGAAAATATATATGTTTCGACTTTCAGCGTTTCGATGTTCACTTTTCTGAAGACGTCAATCACATGACGCAGCATCTGATTCTGAAGAGTTTCTAGTCTTCGTTTCATACTCAACAATTTTCTCTCTTTATTGCGTTGATGTTATATCAATGCTTCAAACATCATTCTCAATCTTATCATCATCAAGTATACTATTCAAACTATATAATTGAATGAGCATGCAGCTTTCGTAAAAATCAAGAAACATTGCTGAGATTTAATGAATAAATGAGTGATATACGCGAGATAAATGCAAACATATTGCAGAAATTCTTCATTTCATCAATTCTCTTTCTATTCTTCAACGTAAGTCTGATTAAGAAGTGCAAAGCACTGAGAATTAAGATTAAAGTGTTTGACTTTGTAAATGATATTAACATTTTAGCATATGATAAATTCATTGAAGAAATTTGCAAAACATTAAGCAGAGTGCATAATGTCTGTGCAAAATAAGCTCACACTCATGATGCAACATTCACATCAGAAAAGTATGAATTTACGCACTTCATTAGAAAATCAAAGAGATTTGACATGATGATCAACATACAAATAAAAAGCTTAATTATTAAGTTAAAATCAAACATGCAAGTTTTAAAAGTACAACTGAACATGAAATTGCAATGAGATGCGCATCTTCGTTAAATTGAGATGAGTCACGTCACATGAATGCTAGCACTTAATTGATTCAAAGTCTTTACATGAGAGATAATCTTCACAAAAGTAAAATAAATATACTCAACAGTAATAAGATCAGAAATTGCATTTAAAGCATCAATTTGACATCAGTGAGAGAAAGAAAAAAGTTGTTAAACAAAGAATGTAAACTTAAAACATTATAGAATCAGACTTTGCATCATGTTGCAAAGATGTTCAAAAGAGTAAGCATCAAGACTCTGAAAGCAGAAATGTATATAAGTTTACTGCATGTTCATCTAAACATGCTGCAAGATAAGATCACGTTACACAGTTGAATTAATGATCATACACAGAAAATCAGATAAACATGCAAACTGATACACACTCATCTGATGAATATTAATCACATCATTTCTTGCTTTTTCATCATCAAAAAAGTGATACATCTGAACAATTCAATTCAAGAAGATGTGAAAATACAGTTAAAATGCAAGTGATTAATTTTCGCTGCAATAATTTCAACTAGTGACAGCATTGCAATAGCATAATATCACAGAAGTCAGTGAAAGCAATGATGAAAAAAATATAAAAAATGCATTGCAGATGTTCATGTCATTTTAACACAAAGATTGCATCTGTTCAACAAAATGATAAAGATGCAAAACAATCTTCAGAAAGTTGAAAGTACTTTCATCACTTACATCAGAATTAAACGCATAAATCTGAATGTTTATTTGCACTTCAGAAACATTTCAAATGCAAATAGCATGCAATGTGACTGCAACTAAAATCATCAAATGATGAAACATGTACTTATGCATTGCTTGAACTGATTGCATCTGCAATTCAGAATGTTATGAAATATTGACTTCTTGAACTATTGAATAATCATTACTATCATGAAGAGTTTTAAAGCAGCTGCAAGAATGATGATGAAAATGAAACTTTTAAAACAATTTAAAGTGACTAAGTCACTCATTCTTTAACATGCAATCAACATGAACTAATTTGATACATAGTCTTATAATGATAGTTTTGACTGTGCAAAGCAGTTGTATAAACAGCGAGTGATTTTCTATCTCAGAGAATTTTGTTCACTCAATATAAATAGTATAAAGTCTCTCATGAGTTGACTTAATTGATGTTACAAGAATGTATGAATTTATTATTATTATTATTAAAAAAATATTATTAAATGCAAATTTAAATAAAATTAATTATAATGTTATAATATATGAAATTAAAATCAAAAACGTATTTAAAAATATAAAGAAAAAAATGAAGATATTTATTAAAATTAATAAAAATATATAATAATAATAATAATAATTTCTACATTCTTGTGACATTAATTAGATCAATTCATGAGAAAAATCTATGCTATGTGTGTCGAGTAAACAAAATTCTCTGAGGTAGAAAATCGCTCGCTGTTTATACAACTGCTACACGCAGTCAAGACAATAAAACTGAGACTATATATCAAATTTATTTGCAATGATTGCATGTTAGAGAATGAATGTTCTTGTCATTTTAAACTGCTTCAGCAACTTTATTTTTATCATCATTCTCACTGTTGCTTTGAAATCTCTCATGATTGAGATGATGATTCAATAGTTTGTGAAGTCAACGTTTTGCAACATATTTGATCGAAGATGCATTCAATTCAAGCAGTGCATTATTAAAAATATGTTGTATACGTTGCATGCAACATATATAGAGCATAATCTCTATGCTGATTTTTCTTTTAAACTTGAAAGATTACTCAGAGAGTTTTCTTGTGACAGATTCACAGTTCAAGATGAATGAAATTTCTCACTGCTTAGATTTCGACAGTTTACTTCTTAAGTATGAATTGCAGATGTTTCGTCTGCAATACACATGCATATCACAGTCAATTTCTTCTTTAATCATATCAACATATGTTACTGTTTTCTCAAGCTATACAGATGATGTTTTTGACTAGAGATTAACTCTATCATCAAGACATTCAAGAGTCAGAACTCAGTGAAGAAATGAGATTCTTAAGATTAACAATCATCATCATTGTATATCATGTTTTGCAGACACTTACTTCGCTTGTAAAGTGTGCAACTCATCTATTTTGCATTATCTGTAAAGATTTTTCTCATGCAGATTAATCATATTTTACAAAAATGTTTGTATGTTACACTTTTAATCAAACAGCGTAGTTTGATCATTCTTTATTAACTCGCTTGTATTTCTCTTCTTTTAACAAAGTTTTCTCGTCAGCATATCATTTACATATAGAATGTCTGTGTCTGAACATTTGTTAAACAATATTAATGAAATTCTTGAGTTTATCTGTATTGAACTTAATGAGACTTGTGAGTTGCTTATGTCACAATAACAAACACGCAGTCTTAACAAGATTTATACATAGTTAGCATGTAAATTTAAAGAATGTTCATGATTCAAGTTCTTTCTGCTAATTATTCTTAACAAATCAAATGCAAGAATGTTCTGTCTCAGTTCTTGTTATTGTGATGATGAGATGCTGAATCAAATGATTTTCATAAGTGATTTCTCTTATAGTTTTGCGTTTTATTTGACTTTCTCATCTGCATGCAGATTGCTTTTATAACATGCACATTAAGATTATCAAAGTTTGCATGATCGCAAAAACTTTGCATGTGATCAATGCACAGCACTTCATCATCACGCAGCATCTCGATGTTGTTCAAACTTTTGATAATTTCTAGACTTTACTGTAGCTAAATAGTAGGTTTGTAGTCAGCATCATGTACAGATGAGTTTCATTGCTGATCAAAAATATATAATAATAATAATTGTAATTGTAATTGTAATTCATACATTCTTGTGACATCGATTTAGACTCAACTCATGAGAAACTCTATGCTATTTATATCGAGTGAACAAAACTCTCTGAGAGAGAAAATCACTCGTCGTCTACACGATTGCTTCACGCAGTCGAAACAATGAGATTGACACTGTGTTATCAAGTAATGAACCTATAGCTTTTATTCAGCGCGTGACGCTCGAGTAAACTCTTGATGAGAGTGTCTGTGCTGTTTGATTATGACGCATCGTCTTTGCTCTGCTCTTCATTGACGATATTCTATACAACGATGTTTCGATTCGATTCTCG
>JAABUV010006090.1_pt1 | contig 13327 bp, 13 predicted proteins | sample 5559971 | NCBI WGS metagenome assembly JAABUV01 (sample SAMN10711881, study PRJNA513362) | rock metagenome | isolation source: Antarctica rocks | place: Antarctica: Victoria Land, Knobhead nord | collected 2015-12-19
GTGAGGTGTGACGTCTAGCTCACCAATGTTTGTGCAGGGGTGGGGCACTGGAGCAGTGGCATGGAATGGCCCTAGCATGACCTGGCACAATTGTGTAGCTTGGCCAGTGTCATGTGATCTGTACTGCTAAATGCAGGGTCGTCAGCACTGTGTCAAGGTGTGCATAAAACGTAGGGGCAAACGAGTGAGGCCATGGCAGGGATTGGCCTCTTACATGTATACACACAAGTGGGATCCTAGTTATCGTCATGCGATCTGTGTCTGCTTGAGAAAACTGTTACAGTGAAGGAGTGCATATGCAGGGGTGAGGTACTGGGGCAACGGCAGGGAATGGCCCTTGCATGAGCTGGCATGGGGCCATGACTTGGTCATTACCACATTCACACGACTCAGCGCTGACTGGACTCATCACCCCACTACCAGCCCCCTGAAACAGGTACAGTACCCGACACTATACTTTGTGGTTGGAATCAAATGTTGCATTGCTTTACACCGCCAGCACTGTCTAACTGTGGTTGGTATCAGATCTTGCGCTGCTTTGCACTGCCTTACACTGCCAGCACGTTCTAACTGACAGCATTTTCCAGCATGCGTGTGTGTCATTGGAAGCCTATGCTTGCATCATCATTGAGTCAACTCGCCTGCATTTTGTACGCAAGGGCTCCCCCATACATCTTGACACTGCACCAATTCCGCATGCATTTTTTGGCTTGTTATCACTGTCTTTTAGGGCTGATTTATATTTTTTGCTGCCCCTGTTTTGCACTCGAAGCATCCACGTAGAGGGTTTTGTAGAGGATTGTAATAATCAAGCTTACAGAAGCTGTCTTGTTGCAATGCTGGGGGCATGTGCTTACCTGTGTATGATGCACCAGTGTTGCACAGACGCACGCAGCACAGATGTGGCAGCCCTCTGGGCCAGCAGACAACAGCCCCCATTGCCATCAGACAACAGCCCTGATCGCCAGCAGACAACAGCCCTGGGGGCCAGCAGACAGCAGCATTCAGGGTCAGCAGACAACAGCCCTCAGGGCCAGCAGACAACAGCCCTCAGGGCCAGCAGATAACAGCAGCAGTGCCTTCATGGCAAGCTGTCTTGGTGCTGCTTGATCATTGATGAGTCATGGGCTGCAGGTGCACTGGCTGAGGGTGATTCTGGATGAAGGCCACATGCTGGGAGCTTCCCTGGCCATTACCAACAAGCTGCAGATGGCCTGTGCCCTCAGAGCTGACAGGTCTTTTTCTTCTTCTCTCTCGTATCTTGGTTGCCGTCAACATTACATGTCTGTACAAGGAGCAGTCTGCAGCTCAAGGATGATGTCAGCATTTGCGAGCCCCTTCAAGCTCATCTTGCATGCGCCTTCACACCAGTGACTTCATCCAAGCTCGAGTCACAATTGCAGACAAGCTCAAATCTGGTGTAGGCAGTGTCAGGCAGCCCCAAATTTCTTCACATCATATATCCTGTAAGGCTGAATGGTCACGAGCTTATTACTGACAGCATACGCATTGGTAACGTATCTGCAGGCGGTGGGTGATGTCAGGGACCCCCACCCCTTCCACCCCCACCTCCCACGTGGCCCACCTGCAGCCCCTGCTGGCCTTCCTGCAACAGCAACCCTATGGCACCCATAGAAAGACCTGGGAGGTGACGCCCTGCCACTTTGTACCCTAACATCAAACCCTCCCTGTTATTAATTACACGCATGACAAACATCTGCTGCCAGACTTGATCCCCATTGCAAAGACACATCACAGACTGTGTTGTAGAAATTAGACTATCAACAAAAAACGGCTGTTGAGAGTTTTTTATGTTTGTTATTCATTAGCACAATTGACTGTGGTGTGCGATCCTTGTTTCTAGAAATGGCATGATTCAGGACCAGTTGCTACACTGTGGCCGGTGAGTGGTCTTTTGTTGTCATAACGGCATCAGTAGTTGGAGACTGACAGCTCGATTGCATTGCTGCAGGATGCTGTTCAGAAGCCCTTCGAGGCGAGGCAGAGGGCAGGGCGGGAGCGGCTAATGGCCCTGCTGAGCCGCATCATGATCAGAGCAGCCAAATCAGACTTGGTCACCATTCCTCCGTGCCACCACAAGGTGTCTGCCTCTCAATTTTCCATCACACTGCATTGTCAGGCTTTAGTTTGCATGCAGGTGTGTGATCCTGTCTTGGTTTGCTGAATGAGGGCAGGCTTGTGCTCAGAACAACTGCACTGTATACCATACAATCAGAGTAACAAGTTGGAGCAGTTTGTGACTGGCACCACAGGACGTGCCCAAAAATGTGCGTTGACTTTCTCCACACGCATCTCCAAGGCATACGTGTGCTGATCTTGTTTGTGATCACCAGTTTTTGATCACTTGATCATGGATTCTGATGAGAGATTGAGGGCGTGACAGACAAACATTTGCTCAACTGAGCAACTGATGAGGCCCTTCACATCAACATGACTGAAGGCGGCACTCCCATTTTGAAGTTGGCGCAGGTCTTTTTGGGACTGTCCATAGCCAACATGCTTTGCCTTCTGCTGCAGGTCATACACTTCAACTCTACCTCAGAGCATGCCTACTGCTATCTGGCCGCAAGGCCGATTTGCACTGCCTTGCCCCTAATGGCATAACGCCTCTTCATCAAAGACGCAACAACCTTTCTAACAATTGCGCAGTTGCCTTTTTACCAATGCCGCATTTGTTTTTGCACCGATGGAGCAGTTGCCTTTTCACTTATTTTTTTCTGACAGCCAGATGGATGACATCTGTTGCCCATTGGTGCAGGTCACCAGACTAGATTTTGCCCCAGAGCATGCGTACAGCTACAACGAGCTGATTGAGGTGGTGAAGCTCAATCTGCTGTTGGCTGACTGGAATGATGAGGACCACAACGAGAGCCTGCTGAGCGTGCGCAACAGCAAATGGGGGAAAGAGATGCTGCGCAATGTCAGGTGAGAGTACGGCAAGTCTCCTGTAACTGCTTTCCCTGCTCTGCTTCTTGGTCTCCCTTCTCTAGCCCTTCTTCTTCCTCTTGTTGTGTTTCTGCAAGTCTTCTTCCCTGCCTTCTTCTTGTTCTTCTGGTTCTTCTCTTCTTTGATGTTTCTTGATGTTCCCAGCGTCTTCTGGCTTGGCCAGTTTTCAGATCTGTTGTCGTCTTTGCATCGCATCTGTGTGACTGTCTCGTGCACTGCGAGCTTGCTGAGTACATTGCATGTACAGTCAGAACAACTTATGACCAGACTTTCAAGATTGAACCCATCCAACACCCCAAATATATGCCGAAAACAGGCAGAACGCACTCAGACATCCCTGAATATGAATATGCACCAACACGATTTGAGCACCCTTCCATATGGTGACAGACTGTTTGATCATGTTTTCAGTTTGGACTGTCTATGAGCGCTGTCGGCTTGGGCTGATGCCAAGCTCAAGCCCTCCGTGTGTAATCCATGCATGAACTTGAGACTTACACTCAGCATCTTGCCCAGACTCAGGCTCAGGCTCAGACTCACACTCAGCATCAAAGTCAGACTCGGACTCAGGCTCAGTCATGACTGCAGGCTGTCATGCTGTGTGGCGGGCAATTGTGACTTAGCAGTGAAAGAGACAGATGTGAAAGAAACTCTGGAGCTGCTGGGGGAGCGGCTAGGCTTTCCTCAGCCTCAGGCGGAGTGGGCCCCCTGGGTACCCTCTGACCACCCCCTAGCCTACGTGGAGACAGCCCTCAGGTGGGTCTGCAACAACCTTGTGACCTTTCAGGGTTTAGAAAATTGCTGCCCTCAAGGGTTCCTGATGGTGTCACATGTCTTGTTGCTTGATTCATCAGGTGTGTCAGGATGTCCAGCAAAAGCAGACAACAGCAGCACACTCTGTGAAGTGCAATCTCTGCTTCCAAAGATGACGCCAAGCTGCTCGGATTGCAGAACTGCATGCTGGCGCAAGTAATGCAGCCTGTTTCGTCGTGCAAATCTCTCTTGCAACGATGGTGCTGATCCCCATTGCTGCACACCATTTGTCTCGAGCCCATACAGAGTTGTATGGAGACAACATACTGGCACTGGTTTATCCGTCTGTGCGTGGTCACCTTTTTGTCTTCTACAGAATTTCAGTAAATACTGTGTCCTGTTTAGACATGCTGTACAAAAGTGCAGTACAAAACCGACCCAAATCCGACTTGTGGTCCGTCTAGTCATGAGGCTGACTGTTCATGTTACTGCACAGGCATGGAGGGGCTTGTCAGCAATGTGGGGCTGTTGCAAGGCTGTTGGTGGTGGCCCCTTGTGCGCACCTCTTCTGCCTAGATTGTGTGTCTATGGACCGGCAGGCATGCCCTAGCTGCCGAAAACCCTACCAGATGCAGTCAGTCTCAGACCCTACCAGGCTGGAGAACAACCCATACCCTAAGTGGGACGTTCCCATGGATGTGATTGAGTGGCAGTGCTCATACACCCAGAAGGTAAGCAGCAGACATTAGTCTCAGGGTGTGCAAAGATCAATGATGTGCAGCGATATAGCACCCGCTTCTGTGCACAGAGTCCCTTGCAAATGACATGTTCAGGTGTTGTATGACATTAGGCCATATATGTGAGTACAAAACAGTAGACTGTAGTAGATGGCTTCACTGTCTTGTGGAATGCTGCCTCTGGTGTCTTGCTGGCAAACCCAGACCACAGGGACATCATTGTGTTTACTGTGAGTAGCAGAAAGGCTGAGACCTGGGTGCAGGGGGCTTTGGGGTTGAGTGGGGGTGCCTGGAGTGCAAACTGGCAAATCACCAAATCCACCAAGTGCGTCCATCTCCTTCGCCGCCTCATGGACATTGGGGCTGCGCCCAACTGCCCTGCTTCGCAGGTCAGCCCTACGCTGGCCTGAATAGTTGGACGCTGATGCTGTTACCCTTGCCCGTTGCTCTCCCAAAGTGTTGCATAGATTCAGGCAGCAAGGCTCTTGACACCAGATCTTGCATATTGCATGCAGTTGCGGCCAACCAACCGAAACTAAGCATATAGAGTAGTGCAGCAACATGCACATGCGTCTGTGCGAAGCCCAATCTGCATGGATGCTGGTGTCGCTGTGATCAGGCAAAGATATGACATGACAAAAGCAATCATGTCAAACTGCTTGTGCAGTTCTGCAGTGCGTACTCAGCTGAGCTGCCTCAAACAGTATGTACAGTGACACATGCAAGAGTCAGTGTGAAGCCCTGCATGCTCTGAGTGCAGGCGTCCCAGCAGCAAGGCAAGGGACTGACGAAGGCCATCGTCTTCAGTCAGTTCTGGATGCACATCCAGCTGATCAGCAGCCACCTGCGTGCTCACGGGGTCCCCCTGGCTGTGCTGAAGCAGGACATGAGCCCTAAGGACAAGGCTGCAGCTGTGGCCACCTTTCAGGTATGCTGAGTCCTGTCTCACAAGATATAAATTGATGACAAAGTTAATTGCTGCATCCAAGTATTACAGAAGCAGCACACAAGCAGCAAGGGCAAGTCTGTATGAACAAAGATTCATGGACACTGGCTCTGGCTTCAGCATGAGGCAGACTTGGGAGGCTTGTGGATGCATGAGACAGCCGCGGTGGTGTGTGAAGTTTCATTCGTTTCATTTTCATTTCCATTCAATACTTTACAGTCTGTTTCATCTGTGTCAGCTGGATGATTCTCATTGAAGCGTGCAGCTTACAACGTATCTCTTGTACATTTGCATGCCTGATGATTGCAGCCTGAAGGAGACAGGCTGGGATCGGGACCTCAGAATTGTGAGCTGGTAGTAGAAGCTATTCCTCACAATTTTTCACCACTGATGTGAGCAATCAAGTGTGGCATGCACATTCAGTATAGCATGAGGCAAACAACGCAATCCTAGTGATGGCTCAGACAGGATCAGCAGGAAGTGGACCTCAGCTTTGTGAGCTGGGCGTTACTGATGAGTCATTGGCTGACTCACCACACCATCTGTGAATTTGTGTGAGCCAATTTCTGCATGTTGCTGCAGCACGAGGCAGGTGTGGGCGTTTTGTTGATGGATGAGACAGGCTCAGTGGGCCTGGACCTCAGCTTTGTGAGCTGGGTGTTCTTGATGGAGCCCTTGGCTGATGCCAGTCTGCAAGCGCAAGTGACCTCCAGAGCCCACCGCATGGGCGCAGCACAGGCTGTTCACGTAGAGACCCTTATCATGAAGGTAACACCGTACGGTAACACATGCATATTTGACACCATAAGGTGACACATGAAGGTGACACCAGCCTCTCGCTGTGCATGCTGAGCTGCTCTGTCACAAGTAAACAGATGCAGAGCTGACAGTGAGCATCACCAGCCCATTTACTGTCCTGACGTGAAATATGGATAGTGGCAAACTGCGTCCTGACTCTGCAGGGTACTGCAGAGGAGCAGATGCTTCATCATGCTACTCATTCCAGTCCTGACGCATCAGCCACAGCTGAGGTCGGGGTTGAGGTTCCATCCACAGTTTATCCTAGTCCTCGTGCAACCCTTGAAATGCCAGCAGGACCCCAATATGTGACAGTCAGCACAGCAGCACAGAGCGAGTTGAATCCAGATGAGTCTGCATCAGTACAGGCGGAAGCAGGTTCATCTAAAACTGTGGCTGGGCAGTCTGGTGCTGCCCACCCTGCAGCAGACTTACAGCATGAGATAGCAGTGTCCGGCGAAGCAATAGATCAGGACAGAGGTTTGAGTTCAAATCTGCCAGCAGAGTCACCACGCGAGGCAGGAAAGTCCAGCGTTACAGCAGCGAGGGAAAGAGTGCCAAGTTTGAACTCGCCAGCAGGGTCCCAGCAGGAGGCGGGAGTGTCCAGTGCAGCAGCAGGGAGGGAAAGGAGTGAGGCGGCAAGGCGAGGAGTGCGCAACAGGCTTCTGCTGTCTCTTCATAGGGTGGCTGTCACAGAGCTGGCAGAGTACCAAGATTTGCCATTGGGAAGAGGTTTGTACTTCATCCTGTCTGATGTGAAATGTGTGCACTGTGTCATGGCGGCATGACTCATGTTCCGCTGACAGTCACACTAGATATGTGGTGCAGTGACGTGCAGATGAAAGATCTTTGCAAGCAAGCTGGTGGGCATGCAGGTACAGATGAAAGTTCAGGAGACGCCAAGATCGACTTTCTTGATGATGTACTAGACATGCACTAGTGCTTGACGCCACAATGTACTAGCTAACAGATTCCGGCAGATGAGATCAACGTCCATGCTGTGCTATATGTTAGGTTTTGCCAGTTGGGATGATGTGTTTTGCATGTACCTGTATATCAGTCATCAACAGGTCTGTGCTGAGCGCAAAGCAGGTCAACTCAGGTGGTCAGGCCGCTTGTGCATGGTTGATTGCCACTTCAGGCCTTACGTATTGATTTTCGTCTTTTCAGTTTTCTCCATACATTATTGAAGTCGGCCCATTATGCATGTATTTACGACGGTTGCGACCCTACGTATGCGACCTTACCTATGTGAAGAGTCCGGTGACCATCCATGACCGACAACACGTTCTAGCTCACAGTCACTGCTCTTGCGGCATTGTTAGCTAAACTGCTGGCACAGCTGCTGCAGCAGCGTAAGTGAAAACATTTTGCACGAAGCAAGTGACTGCCAGCATGGCTGCAGACAGTTGTGCTCTCAATGCAGACGCTCATGTTGGATAAAAGCATAGTTGACAATAAGAGAACGTCTAACCGCGGACAGTATCCTGCACAATGACTAGGCTACACACAGGCCAAGTAGCAGCCTTGGCAACACAAGGAGTCGCGACATCCTGTTCACCTTACCAACAACATGCTAGTGAGCAGAGTACAAACTAGTTCTAAGCTGCTTGGATGTATTGGTACACATGGTGCTCGCTGCTTAAGCTGGTGCATGCTGGCCAGGATTGTTGACAGGCACCCCCAGATGTAGCAACTTTTGGTACGCAGCTGCAAAGTCCTCAAAGAACTTGTCCTGGTCCTTGGCGTATAGCTCCACATACTTCCTGAAGCTCTTGTCCTTGATCAGGGACTGCGCAACAATAGGGCGGCTTGTCAGCACAGCCAACAGCATGAAAGCCAATAAAAAGGACATGGGGTAAGTGCACAAAGTGCAGAGACTCTGATCTGTCAGCACTCAGTTATAACACTTGATACAAGCAAAACTTGGCAACAGCTGACCATGTCAGTCTCAAGCATCATCAGCTCTCCTGTTGGGTTCTCGTACTGAGGAGGGCCGTTCCACTTCCTCTTCTTCCTGCAGAAAGCCACACTTGCATTTAAAGTGAACGCAGCTCAAGATGCCAGAGGGACCAGGAGAATGGTGAAACAGACTTACAGTGTGATGTTATTGCACAGGCCACCAGCTTTGGAAGTGGGGATAGGCATGCGTCACCTGACACGGATGCAGTGCAATGCATTGAACATCTAAATCATGCATTAGAGGGGCAAGAGAACTCACCACTTGGTGTCGAGCAGCTCAGTGAAGTAGAGGTTGGAGAAGGTGGTGGGTGAGTTGGTCCAGGGGTTCTCAAACCCACTGCGGTCTGTGTGGCACCGCCCCAGAGAGTGTGCCCCTGCACCACGCCAACACAGTGAGCTACTGTGTCACAACAATGGGATCAACCGTTACCAAGTCACAAACAAATTGACACATGCTGGACAGTGTGGATACGAGGAACAGCTGAACTGCAGCAATGGCTCTGCAGTAGCTTCAGCCCAAGAGATGACCAAAGTGCACAAAGCACTCTGAACAGGCCGCCAGGAGAAATTCATCAACAGGTTGCCAATGCAGCTAACATGACAGCCTCTAGTAGCTGCTAGTCTGGTTTGCTGCAAGGTATTGTACAGGGAGTGTAGGTATGGCCAACAAGCACCTGACAAGGCAACAATCTCTTGGTCATTGAAGCCCATTCTGTAGAAGATGTCTCGAACATGAGGGGCGCCCTTGGCACCATCAGGCAGGCGGCCATCCTCAGGGCAGGCCTTGTCATCAATCTGGTCACTCCTGCCTGGCTTCCAGTTGATCTGTGGGCCTGCGTGAACACACAAGATATGTCATGCAAAGTCTGAAGCAGCATACTCAGTGGTATGATGGCATGTATCAAGCTGTCAAACATGCCAGGCTTGTAGAAACTGAGCCTGCCTGCTCATATTGTCATGTTCATGTCCAATAATGCAGCACTGCATGGTGGTGACTCTTGGCAAGGCAGCTAAGCAATCAAGACGCAGCATGTGCTGAATCAGTACTTGACAGCTGATCTCTCCTCCAAGTTGTTGAAGGCAAGAGCAGGATATGGTCATCGTGTGACTGCTTGCACAGACGTCATACAGGCTGCATGTGCAATATTGACAACCTCTTTGGCAAAGTCCATGTGATCTGCTTGCAACAGACAACACATGATGGTGACAAATGCAACAACAAAATTCAACAGGGACAGTCTGACAATCCTGACAGCCTGCCTTTTTTGGGGCAATAACGGGTGGGGACCATGCATCAATGAATTACAAAATCTACCTGTCTTTGCATTCAATATCTGACTGCCATACTGAACATCACAGGATCAATGCCAAAATGCATGACTTCTGAACACAACACTGTGATGCAAGTGATGCCTCACCTCCCATCTCCTCTACAGCAACGCAGCCAGCCAGAGTCCACAGGTCAGAGTAGCTGATTCCAGGGTACTTCTTCTTGATGGGCTCCAGCAGCTCCCTAGCAATATGCAGACCTGCATTTGCTGAGTGCTCTGCCTCAGGTCGGAACCTGCATAGCAGTTGTCTTTCACATCAAGATATGTTGGCGGTGGCTTTGTTTATATTCCACGCCGTGTTACATGGGGACTGATAATTGTGAAATAACAATGACAGTCCGCTTTAAACAAATCAGATCCTGGCATTTGCCAGCTGTTACTGCCATGCTCAACACAGCTTTTGCCATGCAGAGAGGTCCACACTGCATATGTACCTCATGGTGGCACCGTTTGAACCTCCTGTGCCATCCTCTTTACTGTATGTTCCGGAAGAATGCCATGCAAGCCGCACAAGGACTGGACCATACGAGCCTGTCAGGCAGACAGACAACTTGACTTGAACAGCAGCGTGCGGTAAGATTCAGCACGACGCATCGCTTGCACAGTGAGCAAGGGGTACCGTCGTCATAGTCCTCAGCATCCAAAAGAGATGCAATGTCCTCCCTAATCGCTTTGTAGTCGAGCTTGGCAGCTGATCCGTCCTGCAAGGAGAACAACGAGGCTCAATCAGCAGGTAAGCTTTAATGCATTTGAATCTGGGCAGGAGGGAAGATGAAGCGTGCAGCGCAACCGTAGAACAGCATGCCAAAACGCGGCAAAACAACCACCTGCATACCTTCGATGCTCGGGGAGGTAATCCCAGCACGTTGCCCAGATAGCCATATTTTTCAGCGGCCCAAACACCTCCAGTGAGACCTACTAATCCGATAAACCATTTCTGCGTGAAGCAACCTTACTCAACAAAGCTGATCTAGCAACTGGTATGGCAGACGCCGGCTGTGAGCTGTGCAGCCTGACAACGAGCTCACTTACAGTGCCACTGCTTCCTGAAGCGGAACCGGCTTCGCTGGCAAAGTGCCTCACTGCAACGTTGGAAGGTAGACCTGCAGGTCCAGCCACCGCTGCCAGCTTCGAGATCTGGCGCCAGTGCTGACGCCCATTGCGGAACACTGCTGACGCCATCGTGGGATCGTCTGCAAGCTTGCTGATCAAGCCTGATGGACTGCTCTGCGTTTCCAAGGACGATCAAAGAAATCGGTTCACCGGGACCTTGCTGACGTGGATGACAAGTAGGCACGGGCCAACGCCGCAAGCCCTGCAAGCCCTAACACCGCATTACGAATGTGCATGCAAAGGTGTCTCCCATAATGCAAGACTGAGCTGCATGCTGATGTGCATTGCATATTTGCATGGTGCTGCACTCTTACTAGTGTATGTCGAATCATCAAGGTTGCACCCGATAAGAGGTTCCTGCATTGTCCAGGCTGTTCAATTAGGTTGGTCTAGGTATGGTTGAGACATATACGATGTGCCCTTTTGTCGAACCAAGGCTGCTACTGCCATGTTCTGCAAGTGTAATGCTTAGTCATGCATGCTTCTGCCCCAATTCAGTATCAGAAGTCAACTAACCAGGGTGTGGCCACATGTAGATTCTCCGGACAGTAGGTCTCAGCGATCAAGCGCTACAGGTCCTGCAACCCATGCAGTGTCGCACGCTGAATGTGTGTTGTGCCCATGATTTAAGCCGTGCAGCCACTGTTGCAGGAACCACACGCCAACTGTGACAGATCACTTGACGTTGCCAAGTCGAGAGTTTCCGCTGCTCAAGTCATCGAGCAGTATATGCACGCATCGCTCTTGATATGCTGTGCAGCAGTCTGAGCGTTTCGAGTGTTACAGTGCTGTCCAACAGCTTGTTGTGAGCCTGAACGAATGGCAGGAAGCTTGTATCGTTGCTCACATCTCGCCAGCCGGCGTTCTCAAGGGATATTCGCAAGGGAAATCCACTCACCAACATCACCTCGCGACGGGTATACTTGTCCTTCTTGTAACTTGGGCACCAACTGTTGCAGGCATTCTGTACATAGCTGCAACCAAAATGCTGTACAGGGAGAGGTTTGTACGCAAGCATCCCGGATTTCAGGCTGCAGAAGTAGAGGCGTGGGCAAACTTGACAGGGGATGCAAACCCAATACATACTTCCACCAATGCAGCTGCAGATGCAGGTGTTACGCATGACTGCCAGTCCTGTGCAGCATCTTTTGAATGGTGTTGCTTCCCTCATTTCCTGACAGCATAAAGCATATGTCTTTTATGTCTACTCTTGAAATGTGTTGAGCGTAAAGTAAGAAAGCTTAAAGACAGAAAGCTGGAAACCCCTGCTCTTGTTGTATCGACCAGGTTCTGTACTGAATGTGACAACAGGGTTTAGCGCTCCAGTGCTTCCAGGCATGCTGTGTGCATCGCTGTTCCCTGCGATTATTGGCAGTCAGTTTCCTGGCGCTTTGTATTTGACCCAAACTCTGAACTTTCGACAAGTGGCCTTGGTAAGCAACTTCTAGCAGAACGCAGTGCAATAAACATGCAGGCCATGGTGAAACTGTCGCGTGGCAATATCCAAGCATGCATCCTGTACATGCGACGCCTTGACTATTGCTCTGTTTGCATGTCCAGCTTGCTGTGCTGATATTTTGGACACTTGACTGCAAACACAATGCCTGATTTTAAGAGGCAATTTGCGTGTGAGAGCGTGCAGTTGCATGAGCTCTGTCTGCACGTCCGGTTTGCTGTGCTGACAATTTGGACACATAATTGCAAACATAATGCCTGGTTGATAAAGACAAGTTGCGTGTGAGTGCATGCAGTTGCATGAGGCCCTGGAGGCTGAAGTGACAGTCAAGAAGATCAGTGGCAGGCGCATCATGTTTGAGACAGTCTGTCGGCGCAGCAGTGATCAGGCTGTCTTAGTGGATGGTGCTGCCCTTGCTCGCATGCGCTCCCTGTAGCTGCACCATTCAAAACTCACACAAGCAAGATTGTGATGCATCAATGGATGCTGCTCGGAAGATATAGGGTAGTCACACATCCTCTGGCCTGCACCATTCTGCACAGCTTTATGAGATGCTTGCATCTTAGATATGGTTGAGCTGTATACAAGGGGCTTGGGCTTCAGTTGAATTTGTTTCTGGCTACAGATTCCGACAAAAGACATATACATCTGTCCTTGTCAACGTGTGCAGACCACAGTGCCAGGCATGTATATGCGTGTACACAAAGCGTAATGCAAGTTTTGATTGAGTCTGCCACAACTGCAATGTGTGTGATGGCGACTCAAACTTGACTTACTGGATCACAGCTAGCCCTGTTTGCAGGCTCACCACATCTGCATATGATCGATAACCATAACACATCAGTCTGCCTGGGTAAGCCAGCGCATGCTTTCACGGTTCTAACCAGGTTACATGAAATGCAGGCCAGCAACAAAATTGATGCTAAACATAGCGTACACGTGACGAAATAAATAATACGTACTCTGCAGGAGTTGCTTGTCAGCAGACATGACAACAGAGTCACAGTACACAAGTGTTCCTCTTCTCGTTCCTCTTCTCAAAAACACAGATCTGTACCCCACTTTGGTACGCACACATATGCAAGCTCATTGTCAGGACACCTCACTGTCACTGAATAGTCAATGCTCTCTGCGTAGTGGTCTTCCCATAACTAGACTACAACCTAGCAAAATCTGTTTGTGTACGATGCACAACAAAGCTGAAACCATTGGCCACAGTGCAAAAGGCCAAAGAATAGGATGCTGCCAAAACAGCTGATGGATC
>JAABUV010006091.1_pt1 | contig 13326 bp, 5 predicted proteins | sample 5559971 | NCBI WGS metagenome assembly JAABUV01 (sample SAMN10711881, study PRJNA513362) | rock metagenome | isolation source: Antarctica rocks | place: Antarctica: Victoria Land, Knobhead nord | collected 2015-12-19
CGAACCAGAATGTGCGTAAGAGAAAGCGTAATACCACGATCGAGGATCCTGAAGAAGCTAGGGAAGAAATTCCTGTCGCCAACGGCACGACGGTTCCTACTAAAACCCACGATGGGGGAAAGAAGCTTTGTCGAACTACGAATACGAATGCTGGAAAATCGAAACCGCCCCTACTGCGCCGAGAATCCTCTACAATCGTCGAGACTACGATTACATGGCCCGAACACTTCACCAAGCTTGCCCAGACACATCGTGCCCTTAACCTAGTGTATACATTCTGCTGCACTCGTAAGCATCTAGCAACTACTTTTGAAACCCTCAAAAAGGCAGTCGAAGGGCATATTCAACGCGAACTACTGATACGAGACGTGGCGCAGATTAAAGCTTTGGTACCGAGAGCCGTGAACTTTGCCTACGTTGACGAGGCGAGCTTACAAGTCGCGGTTCTTGGAGAAGAAGATGGGATCAAGGGTGGGAGAGCGAAAGATTTCCGATCGCTGGAATTATCGAGGGAAGATAACGACACCCACGGCTCACATAATGCGAAGAGCAAGGAATTATTGCTGTTTGAGTTCATCGATGGGGACTTGAAGCGTCAGGTTGTCAACGCGAAAACGGGGGAACCTATGAAACCAGTCAAGAAACTAAGGGAGGAAGATCTGAAAATGCCAGTCTATAGCCAGAAGCAGATGATGAAGCTTATAGAGAAGAGGAATACCAAGTTTACCTCTGCTGTCAATGCTTTCCTGAATCAATGCGCCGCCGACAACATTGACGCCATGGAAACGATCCGTGAAAAGGCGAATATCTACGTGCCCGTACCATCAAATAGTAGAGCAAATACACCGGCCCCAGAAGGAGTGAGGCCGCCGTCATCTATTCCTACCGAACGCAAATCTATTGCGGAGATAATCGCCGGGATCAAGGCTATGGAGTGGTATACCGGCCAAATCGTACCAGACGGGCATCGAGTTTTCGATCCTCAACCCCCTATTTATGGTGACTTGAAGTTTCAGCTGTCCCAAAATCTAGTCAATGCGCTCTACAATACTCGTGGCATCACCCAAATCTATTCGCATCAAGCTGAGGCCATTAACAATCTTTATGATGGCTATAACGTTATAGTGGCCACTTCTACGAGCTCAGGGAAATCATTGATTTACCAAGTACCTATGCTTCATGAACTTGAGCTTGATTCGAATAGTCGAGGCATGTATATCTTTCCTACCAAAGCGCTAGCCCAGGACCAAAGACGGAGTATGCGGGAGCTCTTGAAGCTTATGCCTGGCCTGGAGAACTTGGTTGTCGAGACGTTTGACGGGGATACGGCAATGTCTGACCGCCATCTTATACGAGATGAGGGCAGGATCATCTTCACGAATCCAGATATGCTACACATCACTATCCTACCTCAGGAAGACAAATGGCGGACATTCCTACAGAATCTTAAATTCGTCGTTGTGGACGAGCTCCATGTCTACAACGGACTTTTTGGCTCTCACGTTGCATTCATCATGCGAAGGCTAAGGAGAATATGCGCAGCGGTGGGAAACCGCCATGTTAAATTTGTTTCCTGTTCGGCTACAGTTGCGAACCCTGAGGAGCACATGAGGACAATATTTGGCGTAGATAAAATCAAGCTGACGGATTTTGATGGGTCACCTTCGGGACGGAAGGAATTTCTATGCTGGAATACACCTTTCAAAGATCCCAAGGACCCTTCTTCAGGCAGAGGCGATGCTATGGCTGAAACTGCGAAGCTCTTCTGCCAGCTCATTCTGCGCGGCGTACGGGTCATTGCTTTTTGCCGGGTGCGGAAGCAATGCGAGGTTCTTATTACTGCTGTGCGCAATGAAGCTGCCAATCTGGAGAGGAATGACCTAGCCGCTCGTGTCATGGGCTATCGTGGAGGCTATGCCCCGCAGGACAGGCGAAAGATTGAGAAAGAAATGTTCGAGGGAAAGCTCATGGGTATCATTGCGACGAACGCTCTAGAGCTAGGTGTCGACATAGGGTCGCTCGATGCAGTGATCACTGTAGGGTTTCCCTATACCATTGCCAACCTTCGACAACAGAGCGGGCGAGCTGGGCGACGGAACAAGGACTCACTGTCTGTGCTCGTTGGAGATTGCTTTGCAACGGACCAGTATTACATGGACAACCCGGACGAGATCTTCACAAAACAGAATTGCGAGCTGCAGGTCGACTTGCAAAACATGTTAGTTCTAGAAGGCCATATCCAATGTGCTGCCTTCGAGATGCCTGTCCGCCCTGACGAAGACAAAGTCTACTTCGGCAAGCAATTACCAGAAATCGCTGAAGAACGTATGGTCAAAGATCCCCTAGGCTTCTACCACTGCAATGAACGTTTCCGTCCTCAACCATCCAAATGCGTCGCCATCCGCGATACCGAAGACGGGCACTTCGCCGTCATAGACATCACTAACGGCCGCAATATCGTCCTGGAAGAAGTTGAACCATCCCGCGCATTCTTTACCATATATGAGGGCGGCATATTCCTCCATCAAGGCTATAGCTACCTCGTCAAGGAATTTTCACCCGAGCAGAAAATGGCCAAAGTCACACTTGTCAAGGTCGACTGGACCACTCAACAGCGCGACTACACCGATATCGACCCCATCGAAACCGAAGCGATCCGCCGCATTCCAGACTCACTCTCCCGCGCCTTCTTAGGTGCCATCAAGATCCGCGCCGTCGTCTTCGGCTTCTTCAAAGTCGACAAAAAGCGCCGCATTCTTGACGCAGTCCAAGTCGACAATCCCCCCATCGAGATCTTCAGCAAGGGCATGTGGCTCGACGTCCCCAAATCTGCGCTCGAAATTCTCAATAGCCGGCGCTTAAACGTCGCAGGCGCCATCCATGCTGCAGAACACGCAATTATGAGTCTCATGCCCCAGTTTGTAATCAGTATGCCAGGGGATGTGCGCACAGAATGCAAAAATGCCGTCAAGGAATTCGCCAAAAAAGAAACATCGCGCAAGCGCCCCGCCCGCCTTACCTTCTACGACGCCAAAGGCGGTGCCGGCGGCTCAGGCATCTCAACCAAAGCGTTTGAATTTGTTGACTTGCTACTCGTGCGCGCTTGCCAGCGCGTAGGGGCTTGCCATTGCTCTGAGGGATGCGTGGAATGCGTGTGCAGCGAGATTTGCAAGGAGCAGAACGTTGTGATGAGCAAAGCGGGAAGCGAGATCATCTTGAAATGTTTGCTAGGAAGGGAAGGGGAGATCGATATTGATGCGCTGCCGTGGGGCCCGGATGATGAGAGGGCACCGGCGGGCATAGAGACGGTCGTTGCGGCGGAGGAGGTGAGGCCGGCGAGGGGAAAGAGGGTGGAGGTTGTGGAGGTGAAGCGGGAGGGGGGTGAGAGTAGAAGAGTGGTTGTTGGGAGTAGTGCGGGGGGCGCGGCTGAAGATATGGAAACAGAGGTCATGACGATTAAAGATGAGCCCCTGGATTGAGCATCTGGGAATGGGTCACATTTCTTTCACCTGCATAGGCGTGGAAATGGTACTGTACAAATTTGTCGCGTCCAAGTAAATCTCTCCCATGACTACCTACTATTCTGCAGGACCGCATAACATCATTGCTCAATCTCGAACCGGTCTACGTTTGCAAACACAAGAAATCATCCCCCATTCAGCGTGCGAGAGAATCGAATCGTGACAGCCACATGCCTGAGGCAGTGACAGAATCAGAAATGGTCCGATGAGAAAAAGGGAGCGGAGAAGTGGCACTGGCAATCCTGTCGTCGTGCGCGAACTGTTCGACCCGTCCCACGAGGCTATTTGTCGGAGGCCGCTAGGCTGTTTTCGATGGGTGGAGGAGATTATGTACGGAAAGTAAGAGAATGGGTCATAAGTCACGCAAAGTTTTGTTTATTTTGACCAAGTCCCACTGTGTATCCCATCTGTTGGCTACAATTTGCTACTGTGGCACATGGCCAATATAAACAAAACTTTGTGCCTCTATGCATTACTTATGACCCATTCTCTTACCACCCATGGTATTAGCGCCGGTTAGTACTCAACGACAAAACTCCAGGAGAGTGGCACAGACCAAGAGCTATCGTTAGAATCTGGAACGACACATAAAGGACCAGTCTTCACTGGGCAACGGTTATCATTTGCACAAAACCACGGGTTTTTGATGGCTGTCTGGATCGAGCATCGACAAGTTCCCCATGAAAATACCCAAGCCGGTTTAGGATCACCTCACAGCCCAGACAAATAGTAGTATATCTTCGTTCATACAAACTCTTCATCCTAAACAGAGCACCGTCTATCATCGCATACATTTCGAGAGGCATCACTCGTCACTATAGCACTTCGACTTTTGTATTGGTGAACTTTCTTCTCCAGTCGAAACGGTAGAAATTCCCCCAATTCCCAGTCTCGCACATCGTCGTCCGATCTCTGGTTACGTACCGGAAATCTAAAAGCAGACAGCGCTCCTCGAAGCGTGGACCTTGTCTACATTGCTTGCTGGAACTTGCGAACCTCGCGATACAGCGTCTTACTCTCTGCTTCATCGCTTATCTATTGGGAGGTATGGATTAGCACTTCGTTCGTGTTGTTATTCATTAGACCATATAATTACTTGCCCTAATCATATGAGGAACTGCCTTGCCCTTCTCGATCACTGCAAAGGCGAAGGATCTGCTCTTGGGTTCGTTTCCCTTCGCGTCCCCAACCAACATCTCCTTGAAGACAGGCTCATTGAGCAGGACTCGGTAAGTTTGGTGCGCTCGCATAATAAAACGTCCGTTCCTCTGAGCTCCTGTTGCAGCATCTGGGCTCTGAGCAGTTACATTCAACTTGAAGATACCACGGCCACCCTCTTTCCAAGAAGTCCCATCGAAACGAAATAAAGCTGCGCGAGGGGTCGAGAATATGGTCTCTTCGCCGTCCTCTCCGGTTTCGACTATAGGATGTTCAGTGATCTTGCGGCCTTGATACCAAGCCATGTCAGTGGACCTACTACCCTGTTGCTGGAACCTGCCATTAGCTTCATCATTCTCTTCTGCCTTGTTGCTCTGCACGTCGTCTTCACTTCCACTGGCCTCTTCATCATCCGCGTCTTGAGCTGGAGCTCCAAAAGGCCTGACCTCGCTAGTGCTGCTACCCCACTTCGCATCACCCGTGGGAGCAGCGAAGCTAGTAAGCTTAGAAGTAGCAACAAATGCACTTCCAAACCCACTTCCAAATGTTGAACCGCCGAAAGTATGGAGGTTCGACGTCACAGCCGCACCAAAGCTTTTCGATCCCACGGTACCCAACTCCGATAATGTGCTCGTTACTGCAGATCCAAAAGCCCCGTTCGCCACCGCTTTTGGCTCTTTGCCAGTCAGGTCACTACTTCTAGGACCTTCCATGTCAGACGTCGTTACCGAGAGGAAAGGACTAGCGACGGAGGTTGTGCTTTTAGCACTTAATGCACCGAACGGCGAGGTAGACGACGACGACAGCGCTGCAAAACCGGATGATGCAAAAGCGGTGGCGGTTTTCTCTGCCTGTTGGCTTGTAGTGTCTCTGTTTCCAGGTTTGGATTGGGACGCTGAGAAAGGGTTTGCTTTTCTCATAGCATTGGGAGCGGAGCTTGAAGAGATATTCTCGACCCCGGTTGTAACTTGTTCCTTTAGCGCCATTAGCAACAAGAAAAGAAGCACATTCATAATCAAGATACTTGCATTTTCATTTGATTGCTTGGCAGTCCCACCAACAGACTTTGGCTGCTTGTCCGGCACAGTCTGTGCTTCCGAAAGGTCAGCAGCGCTGCCATTCTGTAATATTCCTTCCCGGTCATTCTCTTCTGATCTTCGATGTGCCTTTGCTTCTTCGGTTGCTGGGATCTTCTGTTCTCTGTGCGTTTCTGTGTCAAGTTGGTCTCTGCTGCGCTTCTTCCTAGGACTAAAGGCTGTATCTCTCATCTCCTGGTCAGCCACGTCTTGGTGTGATGACTGTGAAAGGCCTTTGGTAATTCCCTCAGTGTTTTCTTCCCTATATCCGCTGATATTGCCCTCGAACCTGTCCGCCTCGTCCTCGTTCTCCTCTCGCACTGTCACCGGATCTGCACTCCTCAGACGCTCATCTCCTTTAAGGTCTTCGCCTACACGAACATCTCTAGACCGCTTTCTTGAATGCCCACTCTGATCTAAAATTGGTCGGTCACCGGTGATGGCTTCATCTGCCTCCAAGTCATCGAATGAGCGCTTTCTCACTGGTCTTCCCCGAGATTCAATTCCTGCCGCCACGACTTTTTGGCCTCCAAACGAACCTTCTTCAGAATTTTCAGCTGCTGTACTAGGATCTGGTTCAACTGCAAAGTCATTCCGTGGATGATTTGTGTCGCTTTTGGGTATGGAGGCGATCGAAGTCTTCTTAAGCTTTTCGCGGACTGGTCTCTCGCTTGCATCGTTGTCACTTGTAGAATCGGTAGCTGGGTGTAGCGACCGGTTGTGTGTTTTCGAGGGGTCGGAGGCATCGCCTGGATGTGGAATGCCGTTTTCTGTGGCGACCTCATCTTGTTGTGGTGTCATTTCCGTCTTCATGATAGATATGTGACACCCTTTTTCATGTAATTTGGGAGGAGACGACCGTAGCCAGATTGAGAGACTCGGTGAAATCCGAACGGCGAAACTACAATTGGGTAGTGCAGGCAGCCGTAGTCATGTTCTATGTGACGAGATTCGAAGAAGTAATTGAGGATCCTCGATACGATGCTGCAAAGATGCAAATGCTGAGCCACCCAAATTTGTAGGCGTGAGTATTGAAACCAGAGGTACTTATGGTTAGTGCTACTGTGACTGAACTCCCAATATGTATGAGGATTATGGCGGCGTGGGTTGAATCACGGCTGCGAGGTAAAGCTGATAAGGGAGGAAGGCTACGATGCTGCAGCGTTCCGACCGCTGCAAAGCTTTCAGGGAGAGAGAGGAATATCAGAGATGCCGGTGGGCTTATGTTGTTGACTTGAAGTTGCTGGAAGAGAGAAAAAATAACAATTAATTGGGTTGTGAGTTGTTTGGCCCCGCCCGTAACAAAACATGAGGATGTTACTCTATCTTACGGACGACTCTAGACTCCTACCTAGTCAGTTGGTGGTGTATAAAGTAAAGTAAATATACTACCTTAGCGTGCTTAGGTAAGGTACCTTAATTTACCTTAAGGGCCGTACTGTGTACATACTTAGCGGTTGTGGATCTTCGGGCCGAGGTACCGAGTCCTGGTATGACGTTAGATGTAAGATACAGTATCTATCGTGTATTATGTTTGGTCACGTACATTCGTACAGTCTACCGTAGCACCACTCCCAGAACTGATTCCCATATATCGAAGGAATTATCCCCAGAAACACGTTTGGGTTGTGCGAGTTACACATGCGGAAACTGAAAGACTTTCAGATGAAGAGTGTGTCTGTAGAAGCCATGACCTCCTTATAATATTGAATTGAATACAATGTTGTGAATCAGAAAAACCCCATGTCTACAGATTATGACGTTGATGGAAATCATGTCCCATTCTGCAATCCTAACTGATGAAGCACAAGCAACCCAGTCCAATGTAAAATACAAACAAGGGGTATACTGCAAGTCCAACCCGATTCTTCACCACTCCAGAGCCCCCAAGAATGCTGATGCCAGCAGCTAGCGACCAAGCAACCAAGATTAAATACACCGGGACCCGTACGACCCCGGGGACATGTAGAGCGCTGAGCATCGCCGCGATGACGAGCGGGAATAGCGTATATCCTATGATGCAAATTGACTGGAAGAAAGAACTATAGAGAGTCGTTCAGTGAGTTCTCGGTTACCCAGACTCTAAGGGACTTACACGTTACCACCCAAAAGTTTAATTTGCATTGTTACAACGGCTTCGCCAATCCACACAAGCGCGAAGACGCCTGAAAATACGATGGTCTTCTGAGCCGGTGACGCAGTCAATGATAGAAGTAGACTGAGCAACAAACAAAATATGAGTGGGCCCCTGTGTATTGGTTCAGTAAAATGTGACGCTCTTCCATAGTTAAGACCTAAGTGCATCGGCGGCTTACCACAGATCCCAGTCTCGCAAGCCTTCGCTCATACCTCCCTGCAATACCACGTCGGCATCCGGCCACCTTCCAGCGATTCCCCGCAGCCCTCCGGTCAAACCATCTCCTCTCTCTGCTCCGCCAATGCCTCCACCTCTTTGGAGCATTCCCCCAAGCAAATACTTTGGCCATAGCACTTGCCGCATCTTTTCCCACACAGCCAGCAGGTCTCTTGACAAGGTTTCCCACACTGACTCATCAATGGTGTTATTAGGAGCACGGCGATCCTCTCCTGGTATGGAAGAATTGAGGTAAGATTGAGGAAGAGGGTTACGAGACGACGGGGATTGGATGTTGCCTGTCAAAGGGGCTTGTTCGGAGTTGGATTGTAGGGGATCATCAAGGTCATTGAAGTTCGCTACTTAATGCATAGTTAGTACCTGGTATAATCTAAGGAAGGGTAGCTTGCCATCGTTAGGATCTATAAGATCTTGCTCAATCTCGGTAGTATCATAGTTCTCGTAGGGATTTCCTGACGATGCACTCGCCATCATAGCCATGAGTGCCTGTTCGGTCGGATGTGAGGGCCCTAAGGATGCCGAAGAGGCCTGACTACCTACCAAAGCTGCGTGCAATATGTGATTACCTTGATCTGGCGTGGGTGTCCACACGAGACTTTGTCAAATTAGGGTTTTACGGGCCGCGTAACCGAGTCTCACGGTACCCACTCCCATTCGGGGCTAGAGTGGTGTTTCTTTTAAATCTAAGATACTGTATAACACAAGAGCTCAAGGGGGTGTGCTGTTATCCATATCTGGGTACTACCTGGTGGGTATACAGATAGGATGTGCTCTATCTCCGCCACTGGTCAGCCTTTTGTCGCGCAGCGGTAAGCCCTCCGTCCTTTCTTCTGAGGGCCCTCGAGGTAATCTTCATGACCGTTAGCGTGTTAGTGTTAAAGTAAGAAAGGTAGACTCTTCAATATAGCTGGTGGACAGTACTCACAAGTGTGCAAACGACACTCAACAGCTTTCGATAGATCTCAAGTTGTGACGACCATCGATACATGCTTTTCCATTTCATTAGGCAAGATTCTAGATAGTCCATCATTACAATTGTACCGAACAATTCAACGAATTTAATGTCCTACCTAAGTAGGTAATCGTCGTCTAGAAAAAGAACAGCTCGAAAAACATGATTCCGGTGTCAGGTCTTCAAAAGTTCATCGGATCTCGGGAGGGAGGAGCAGAAGCTACGGATCAAGGCATCAGCTATGTTGGAGAGAAGAAAGAGAGGCTCCAGGCCAAAATGCAAGAAATGGGTTTCATTGACTTGGAAGAGGCCGACATATTGTCCAATTCTGCCAGCAAACCGACAGATGCTGTCAATCTGCGCCGTAAGATAATTGCAGACCAGCACCGTTTAAAGGTGCCTACAAATTTCTCGAGCCGCAATAGCAGTAACGTACGAAGCCCGGGTATGAGACAAGGACACAATTCGAGCTCAGTTCCCCCTCAAGCAGTGCAAAGCATGCCGCGGAAGGATCAAGAGGATTCCTATAATCCTTTTGATACGGACGCTGACAGTCTGGAAGCCACAGCCACATTCAGTAACTTTACTGACTCTAGAGAGCATGAAACCAGCTTCCAAGACATTGGGCATTTCGGCAACGACTCACATCATGTCTACGGCGATAAACAGGACACTCATCATATCTCCGTACCAGCAGTTACGCAACGGCAGCGTCATCTCTCTCAGATCTCGGACCGACATGATCCTAACATTGGGTCCGAAGACGAAGAAGTGTCTGGGTATGATGGAAGCGGAAATGTGAGCAGCGACGAGGAGCGGCCAGAAAATGATGGGAAAGACGACGATCGAGTAATTGAAAAAACTGTGACACAGGAAGCAACTCACCAGCGCGAACAGGCGACGTACTTTCACTCTCGCCCAATGGAATATCCACGACCAGAAGAGGAGCATACGGAACCCCCCCTAAACTTGCCTACGATCTCGCCTGAGCTTTGCCAAGAGTCGGCTGGTGGGTACACCAACAAGCCATCATGTAGGATGGTAATCTCGGTTGCCTCCGAAGCTGTGGGCGGGAACGCTTTTGACTCAGAGCTCGACCAACAGATCCAGAGCAGACAAATACGACTTCCGGAAACCTCTTCAAAGCAAGACCGAGCAGGTCCAAATGGGAACTCCCGATATGATGCAATTGGAAACACCGGGTTGCTGCGGACAGGCATGTCCAAGAAAACATCTCCATACAATTCTCCACACTCTGAAGTGGAGATATGTGAGCAGCATCATTCGGCCAACCCAGCACAGCTACCCAGAGAGGGTGGGCGAATATCATATAGTCAGGCCACCAGTATTATCTTTCCACAATCAGCGAAACCAAATCAAGCTCCAGCCACCGAACTGTTCGAAGAACGCCATGGACCTAATAAGCTTCCTTTTGCTGGTGACCGTCGCAATCCAGATGCTAGGAACAGCCAGAATGAGATGCCGTCAAACACTCAAAAATGCGCGCAAGATCTAGACTATACTTCTGGCCAGCTTAGCGGTATGCCTTTCGATCTATTGAGTAGCGAATCCTTTGACAACGACCCTCGTGCACGAGAAGGAGACTTCCCCGAAGGCCTTACCACTGCTCCTCTATCACAAAAGCTTCAGTATGCACATGATCTGAAGCACGATGAAGAGCAACATCTGCAGCGTAGAGCAATATTCTCATCCATGACAATCAACCAGTACGAGGAATGCGGAGACCTTCTGATTGAGCGATTTGGTGAAATAACGACACGATATAGGCAGGCAAGGCAGCAGAAGCGAAAGGTGGCTAAGGAATTTGAGGATGAAGTTGCGAGAAGAGAGGAGCGTGTAAGACGAAAGAGAGAAGGTGTAGACGGGGATCTTCGTCGGCTGAGGAGAGCTGGGGAGGATGTCGTCAGGGGAAAGGAGAGTTAGCGGTTGGGTGACACCAGCATGTGGAGAAGAGTACCAAAGGTCTCGCTTTGCATTCAGCAAGTAGGCGAATTAGTTATGCTAAAACTGGAGCGTCTTACGGCAAGTTTAATCGCATGCAACAATACCTTAGGGTTGCAACTTCGCAATATACGCTTTACGGTTTTAGATACCCATCTGCATAGCTTCTAAGCAATCTTGAACTTCGATATTCGACGAACCAATCAGCTAGTGCGAGATGTGATCTCCAGATTTCACTCTCCTCTGAGCCATATTAGTGCAGGTCCAACGGCACTTCGATAATCCCCAAAGGTGGGAGCGTTGATAAGGGGAGACTCGTAGCGCCTTGCCCCAAGCCGGACACATTATGGCAGACACCAGACGCCATCCTCTTTGTGCATCAACAGACTATGAGTTTCCCAACCCACCAGTCGATAAAGTCCTGCACCATACTCTCCTTTTCCCACCATCGACCCTTTGCCGATTCGTCCTGACCACCTCCAATCCCTTTCACGCCAACCATATCCTCCTTTTCTCTCCATTCCTTTTCTGCAATTTCCCCAGCCATCCTGACCAACGCCTCCTCCTCGGCATCTTTATACAGATCACATTTATCACAATCCCTACACTTCCCACCCCCAGGTCTAAAATGCTGGCAGAAGTGGCCGTACCCCTCTCCTCCCTCATCACGCCCGAGGCCTTGCCGGCAAACGTAGCACATCGTATAGCCGCAAACGCACGTCATTTTATTACACCCGCTCTGTTTGATAAAGCCCAGTCCACAACGTGGGCATGTTCGTTTTAAAGCTCCAGTGCGGGCAGCTTCGACAGTGGTACGGAGTGAAGTGGAGGCAGATTCATGACAAACGTGGGGATCACGCCAGCACTTGGAGCAATCGAGGCAGGATGAGACACCACAAGCAGGAGAACGGCACTGAAAGCGATGGGAGAGGTGCTTTTGGCGTGCCAGACTGAGCACCGAATTAGAGATAAGGTTAGAAGGAGCTGGCAGATTCTTGAAGAGGGAGAGACGGTGCAGGAGAAAATAGAGAATCAGTAATGGAATAAAATTAGCCGTGATCAGGAGCATTAGAATAGAGGCTGTGCTGGCGAAATTAAATCTGTATTGGATGGTATGTGAAGGAAAGTAAATGTCGTCAATTTCGGCGTAGGGACAGAAAGGGCAACGGATCAGCAGAAGATTGGCTTGTGTTAGGGCTTCTTCTGCAAAGCGAGACTCGAGCCTGAGCCAAATTTTGGCTCCACCTTTCGTCTCCAGCACGGCACGACGAACACCCTCTCGAGGAATGCAACCTGTGCAGCTTTCTTCCGTTGTTGGGGCGAGACAGACAATTTGACCGCGTCTGTGATCGATATTGCAACCCCAGCTTTGACCGAAAAGCGCTTCACTGACAGCATGGCGGAGGCAGCCAAAGCATATCATGTGCCCGCTAGCTGTACATGCTGCCATTTCCTCAAACGCGCTGTTAGAAAAACAGCATTGGCATTCGTATAATGCTTCGGCGTTGGCAGCCTCCCATTCGTTGACCTCCAAAGCAAGTTGCCAATCCTTAGCTTCTTGTTCCTCTTTTAATCTCTCCAGTATGGGCGTTAGGATTGTGTGTTCAAGTTCCTGATCTAGCTCCCCATCTGCCGTCTTCCTTAGTACAGGCACTCCAAGTGCCACTCCTACCAATGGTTTGCTCCAAAATAGCATAGGATGCTGGCTCGAGAGATCGACGCCAGGTCTTTTCAATTTCAAAAAGAAGGCATTGATGCTGTGCCTCCAGCTCTTGGCCGCTATCTGCTGAAGAGCTGGCCTTGAAAGCGTATAGGAATCATTATATTCTGCCATGACCGCTCTTAAGGTGCTCTTACTCAGTATTCTGAATTCTTGAGATAGCAATGCCCTAGCGGCCCTTCTATAACTATCCCGCCTGAATCGGTCGCTAATGAGTGATGGCTTGGGACCATTGTCTCCACTCGAAGTGTCCCTGTCGTCCATGGCGTTTGTAGTCCTCCATCGACCTCGAACCCATTTCTCTTGGTGCTTCAAGAGCTGATCTATCACAACATTTAAGCGGCTATCACCACTATACATACTTAAGGTTTCACGGAAGACCTCAGGAAGTATGTGTGGAAAGACGACAACGAGGGTATCGAGTAAATTATTTATTTCTGCCAAATTCTGCTCTTCCTTGAGACCTCCGGGTGAATTGTGGGCGCTGTACATCACAGGGGTTGCCAGAAGGGCATGCATAGAACGCTGTGCCGGTTTTAATTCCAGTCTGAAGAATGCGAATG
>JAABUV010006092.1_pt1 | contig 13325 bp, 14 predicted proteins | sample 5559971 | NCBI WGS metagenome assembly JAABUV01 (sample SAMN10711881, study PRJNA513362) | rock metagenome | isolation source: Antarctica rocks | place: Antarctica: Victoria Land, Knobhead nord | collected 2015-12-19
TTGTATGCAGTGATGTATTTAAGAACATGAGTGCTGATGAGTAATGAGATTTACATTAAGACATTGCTTAATAATGATGCTGAAATCAACGTTATGTCTGAAACTCTTGTTGCAAAAACTCAGTTGTCTAGACAATAAGACATTTATTTAGATATGATAAAAGTCAGCGAAGCAAAGACTAACATCATTGAATGCTGCAATGACATGAAGATCAATATTGATGAAGCAAAATTAATGATTTCAATATTTGTAATTGAAAGCAACAAGTACACTCTGATACTGAGCAGATCATATGAGTGAAAGACATGTTTATGCATCAACAATACTTTGAAAGAAACTTGTAAAATGACAGTCATTAATGATGATGAAAGAATGATGTTCTTTAAATTAATTTTAGCGCACAATTTTGTCAATCGAAATGTATTAAAAATATTTCTCAAGAAAGCGAAAGACTCTTTAAATGAGTAGATGAGTGCTTTGTCAAAAGCGTATCTGCAATGAGAAGTGTAAGCTCAAAGACTGTTGATTTAGCGCGCTTGAAAAGCTTTGAGATGTTCATTGAAATCAAAGAAGAAAAGAAAAAGAAAGATCAAAGCTTCATTTAATGATTTTGCTTGAACGATAGCATGTGACATGCACAGATGTTATGATGTCGTTCAAACAGATTTACAATGCAAATGACATGAAGATTTGATCTGAGTTCAATTCATCAGCATGAGAAGATAAATTATGTCAAAGTAGTGACAACATACAAGAGAAAAGCTCAGAAAATTCAATTCGTAAATTCATCAGAGTTGAATGACTCAATATCAGAAAATTTGACAAACTGAAAATAAATCTTATTGATTCAGATCAAATTGAATATGACAGAAATGAAGTCAGAGAAATATGATTATTGACTGTTTCTCAAATTCTTCAAAATTGCTTAAGATTTCAAACTGACTTTGAAGTAAGCGAAGAGAATGATATGCAATGATGCTTTAACTTTGCAAGAGAAGAATTTACTACTGAAGATGTTGTTTAACAGAGAAGTAACAATGATCTGAAACTTCTCAGAAATGAGAAAGATAAAAGACATAGTCTCATCTTCGCAGCAAATTCAAATGATATCACATGATGCATGATAGACACTCAATTTCTCAGTCTTTAAGACATTTTATCAGATTGTCATAGACATGCTCAAGAATTGAATAAAGCATGACATACTGAAATCTTGTCATGACTCGTATCAAAATTTCTGATTTCTGATCAAGAAAAAGTTCAATCAGTATCACATGATTAATGCAGCAATGAATATGATCAAGATTATCATTAAAGACGTTAATCTGTCTTCAGATGTGAATGAATTCTTCAAAGAATTCATTGATATGATTATGATTTCTTTGATAGATTTGTTTTCTGAATACGATCAGATTATGCTGACAAAAATATATTGAAATCTTACAATGTTCATGACATTTCTGAAATTATTGTGACAGATGATGTTATCACAAAATGTCATCAACTTCGTTGCTCAGTTTGTCAGAGTCATAATCAAGATATTGAAGAATCTTCTTGAAATATACAGATCTTTTCTCAACGATATTGAAGTAAAAAAATTGAAGACAATTTATGATAATGCAAAGATCACTTCAAAAATGCATCAATTTATGCTGAAGCACATTAAGAATCTCAACTTTGTACTTTTGAATTTTGAATTCATTGATTGCATCATATCTGACAAAAAGTCGCAATTCTGCATGTTGAGCATAAAGATTGTGAAATTTGTTTGTGACTTTCATGATTGCAGATCAGAAAATTTCAAAATTATTAAGATTTTAGAATAATGTCTTTGTCATGATATCACATCTGTTTAAGCATTTATTGAAGTATGCATATATTATTGAGTGTGAATAGAGAATTTTATCTTGATCACAGCGTTAATATTTCAGCTCTTCAAAAAGAAGATCAAATTCATGTGAGAAAGAGAACAAAAGAAAGTCATGAACAAGCTGAAGCTGATACTGATCACTGCATCAATCATGAGAAGTTTGAATTACTTTAAGAAGACAGAAGAAATTATTCTTGTCATGAACATAAGTTTTCAAGAATGAGAAGCGATGTTATTGCAGACAGCATTAAATTCTAAGAATCAACATTTTATATGATACAAAAGTGAATTATGAAATGAGCAAGAGACAAGATATGATGCTGAAAAGTGAGAATGCAAAGATTTAATGAAGACATTAAAGAAGATTCATTACTGATTATATGACATGAAGTTCATTATTGAAATAGACGTCAACACTCTGATGATGTAACTGAATTGATCTGCATTAGACTTATCAAAAACATTGATGGCATGATGACTTGCTTGAATTCGCTTGTTTAATTTTGATGTTCATCACGTTTTTGATCGCAAGCATAACGCACTCGATGAATTCTTGCGCAGACTCAGAGAATCTTCAGACGATGAAGATGAGACTCACGAGAAAAACATAAATGATTTCATTGATGCTCAGTTAAATTTCATTCATCTTTGCTCAGTCAGTATAATTGTTAAAGAAGACATGTCAATATTGAAAGATTTATATTCAGAACACTTCAAGAAAATAGCTCATTATCTAATTTTCTTATCGCGCTCATTTGAAATGTCAACAAAAGAATTTTGAAAGTTCAAACATGAAGCGTTGAAATTCATGATTCAAGATAAACATTTGTTTAAAAGATTCAACAAGATTGCTTCTGTGCAAAAAGTGATGAATTTTCAAGAAAAACACAATAATATTCTGCAGAAATTGCATGATGAAAGTGATCATCATGAAAGAAAGAAAATATATTGAAAGATGATCAACAGATATTGATGAAAGAAAATATGAAAGAATACATGCACATATGTAAAATTCTGTAAAGAATGTCAGTTGCAAGCATCAAGATAAAAGAAGAAAACTTTGCATTTTATTTGAATCTTGAAAATCTGAGAGAAGATTGAAATGAATGTCATTCACATGTCTTCAAGTAAAGAGAAATGTTATATTATCTTGACAAAAGATAACTTTTCAAGATGAATAAAAGAAAGAATTCTGAGAGCAGCAACTTCAAAAGCGATAGCAAAATTTCTGTGAGAAGATATGATTTGCAGACATGACTGTTTAAGAAGATTTATCATGAATGAAGAATTAAAGAACAAAAAGATTGTAGAAATGCTGATCAAGAAATATAAGATAAAGCAAATGATGATGTTGACTTATCATTCACAAATAAATGATTTTGTGAAGAGAAATCATACAACTGTTGTGAATGTCTTGATCAAGATGACAGTCAATAAATGCATGAAATGAGTCAGAAGCTTTATCAATGTGCTATAAACAGACAAAATCATCATGAGAACTTTCATTGAAATGACTTCATATCATGTCTTGTATGACTGCAATGTCATTCTTTTTATAGAACTTGATGTTTCAATCTGACAGATTCTTTCATGAGACAATGTTTGCACAACTGATGAGCTACTGACTTTTTATGCTTAACAACTCAAATGTAGAGACGAGAATTTGAAGAAAATTATGCTGCATTTGAGAAGAATGAAAGAGATTAACAAAAAAGTATGAAATGATTACAGACATATTCATATTAATTCAATTCTGAAGAATGATCTTGTACTGCTGCATGACATCAAATTAAACAACATGCATACGCTGAAATTAACATGAAGATGACTGAAATCTTTTTGAATAGTGAAGATGAACATTGAAAAAGAATGATATAAAATTGCAGAACTTGACGAAGCAATCTTGAAAGAAATGATTGCAGAAAATAGATTGAAGAAGCATGTGAATCAAGCATCAAAAAGTGAAATCAGCAATGAACAAAAGAATGAAGATCAGAATTTATTGATGACAACGCTCATTGAGAAAATCATGTCAGAAATTACGATTAATATTTTGATCAAAAACTCAAATGCATTGCTGAATTTTATTCACTATTAATTGAAAGTCTTTGTGAACTTGAAAAGAACATCTGTCACTGAAACTTCTGTTGAATTGAAATAAGATTGTTCACACTCAAGAGTGCAGCTTCAATAGCATTGTCTTGTACAGCATCATTCATATTAGCTTTTTCTCTGTTGAATCATCAAGAAGCAAAGTTGATGCAAGAAGATCATGAATTGTTAAGAATATCATAAAGTCGCTTCAAGTTACTTGAACATATGAAAAGAAGAATGAAGATGAAGATGCAAATGTCTGCAATGTCAATATTGAAGATTGAAAGTTTCAAAATGCTTTAATCTTGAATGAACAAAGCGAAACTTTAATCAATTTGCAGAGTACGCGCTAAAGTTCACTGCATAATGATTAAAGTTAAAGTTTAAAGCAAGAATTAAAATCGATCGATGATTGTATATCAGAAAATATATCAAGATCAAAGATCAAAAATACATCAAGATTGACTTAAATGATACACAACAAGATAACATGATGTTACATCAAGTCAATTTAACTCATGTGATGTGCAGCAGATAGCATAGAAAAATAGTCAATCAGTCAGCTGAGAGATTTGTTACTAATATCAAGTTATCAACACTTTTTCAGCTATGACAAGCGCAAGTTGCAGAAGAATTATTTGCAAAACTGCAAGCAATTTCTACTAATGCTGAACTTTAAAAGACTCAGCATGTATTCTCTATCTTTCAACATAGTTATCATTTTTGTTATTTGAACTCGCACTAAAACGTTTAAAAATCTCACGTATTTTATCATTTCTATTATTTGAACTCACATTAAAACGACTAAACATCTTACATAATTCTTCATTCAGCATTTGTTTTCTCAGACATTAAAAGCTCATATTAAAGCTTTCATTAAAAATCTCATTTGAATTCTTTAATTATCTTTACTTTCATCATTTCAATGACACTCACTAAAGCAAGCTCTGTGATAATGCTGCATCATCTGAAACACTTCATAAATGATCAAAAAGAACTAGTCGATTACTTAAATTCTCTGCGCATAGAACAAGAACAACAGACAGCAATTCATCAATTTCGAAATCAGATTATGCAATTACACATCAATGTAAAGAATCTGATGTACAGCTTCATGAAATTTCTTGATAATAATTCACTTTATTCAAGAATGATTAGCAAGAAAGAAGAATGAAAAATGATGAATATTAAGCATGAAAGAATTGAAAAAGAAAGAAGAGATATAATTGAGATAAAAAGAATCATGATGAACAAATAAGACTTGAAGCTACTGAATCTTTAAATTTCAAAGAAAGATTCTTCATTGTAATAATAATAATAAATTCATACATTCTTGTGACATCAATTAAATCGACTCATGAGAAACTTTATGCTATGTGTATAGAGTGAGCAAAACTCTCTGAGATAGAAAATCACTCGCTATTTATACGACTGCTTCACGCAGTCGAAACAACAAGATTAAGACTATGTATCAAATTTGTTCATGTTGATTGCATGTTAAAGAATAAGTGTTCTAGTCACTTTAAATTGCTTCAGAAGCTTCGTTTTTATCATCATTCTCGCTGCTGCTTTGAGATCTTTCGTGATCGCGACGATTATTCGATAGTTCAAAAAGTCAATGTCGCATAACATTCTTGATCGTAGATGTGTTCAGTTCAAACAATGCATAAGTACATGCTTCGCTGTCTGATGACTTCGTTCGCAGTTGTATCATAAGCTATTCATGCTCAAAACGTTTCTTGAGTGCAAATAGATGTTAAGATCTATGCATTTGATTTTGATGTAAGTTGCAAGAGTGCTTTCAATCTTCTGAAAATCATCACGCATCTTTATCATCTTGTTGAATAAATGAGATCTTTGTGCTGAAGTTATGTTAACGTCTGCAATTCATTTCTTGTATTTTTCTTATTGTTGCTTTCATTGATCTTTATGATATAATGCTATTGCGATGCTATTGCTTATTGAAATCGTCGTAGAAGAATTGAATCATCTGCATCTCAACTGCATTCTTATGTCTTCTTGAATAAATGTGTTCAAAAGCACTATTTTCTTGATGACAGAAAAGTAAAAGATGAGATGATTAATTCTCATTAATTGAACGCGTATGAGTTTGCATGCTCATTTAGTCTCTTGCGTTCTGTTATCAATTCAACTGCGTAATGTGACTTTATTCTGCAGCATGTTCAAATGAACATGCAGCGAACTTGTGTACATTTCAATCTTTAGCATTTCAATGTTTATTCTTTTGAATGCTTTTGCAACGTGATGTAGAGCCTGATTTTACAAAGTTTCTAGTTTGCATTTCTTGTCTGACAATTCTTTCTCTTTGTCACGCTGATGTCAGACTGATGCTTCAAATGCGATTTCTGATCTTATTACAGCTGAATACACTTGTCTCATTTTTGTGAAGATTGTCTCTCATATGAAAACTTTTAAACGACTAAGCGTAAGCATTCTTGTGACGTGACTCACTTCTATCTGTCAAAGATGCGCGTCTCATTGCAGTTTCATGTTCAGTTGAGTCTTTAGAACTTGCACATCTGACTTTGACTTGATCACTGAGCTTTTTATTTGTATGCTAGTCATCATGTTGAATTTTCTTGATTTTCTAATGAAATGTGTAAGCTCATATTTTTCTGATGCAAACGTTGTGTCATGAGTTCAAGCTCACTTTACGCAGATGTTGTGTATCTTGCTCAGTGTTTTGCAAATTTCTTCAATAAATCTGTCATAGACTAGAATGTTGATGTCATTTATGAAGTTGAGCACTTCAATTTTGATTCTCAATGCTTTGCATTTTTTAATTAGACTTGCGTTGAAAAATAGAAAGAGAATCGATGAAATGAGAGACTCTTGAAATATGTTTGCATTTATCTCGCGCATAGTGCTCATTTACTCATTAAATATCAGCGATGTCTCTCTGTTCTTTAGAAAGCTGCGTGCTCATTTGACTATGTAGCTCAACGTTCTTCTCATTTTCAGCGTATGCAGCAGTCTGATGTGCAAGACTTGATCAAACGCTTCAATGATATTTAGACTTAACATGAAGATCACGTACTTGATTTCACAGTCTTACACAATGTGAACTTGATCTACTAGTAGATCTAACGTCAAGATCACAAATTACTTGCATCTCGCTCTCATTTAAGCATTTGAAAGCATGTGATGAGTCTCAGCTATGTCACTCAATCTTTTGATCATAATTGACTTTAAAGCTTTGCTCATGATATCAAGCAGAGCAATGAATCAATATGTCTTTGAATTAATGTAGTCACTTTTCTTTGATTTATGTAACATTATTGTTTGAGTCTTTTTGAACTGCTTCAAGTGATATTTGTGTATCATGCATGCATTGAATAAACTCATCAGCACTGAGATCAGTTCTGTGAGATCTGCTTGAAGTACTCTGTTTGAAATTTCAGAGATGTCTGACGCTTTGTTCACTTTTACTCATCTGATTGCTCACTTCATCTTGTTCTCTGAGATGCGTGAATTTGATGATACTGTCAAAAATATGAATGAATCTGAAATGTCATTGACATTTGCTTATAAGAATGAAGAAAATAATTTTTCTTGCAGCATCTCGATTTTTTCTTCAAACGTTGTTATCATGTGATCAGTATCATCTCATTTCAGCGATGAAAACTGAGAAAGCTTTTTAAATAGTTGACTTTCAATTTTAGCTCATTTTGCAAAGCATCATATTGATTTCGATGCGTCGCTTAACTTATGCATCTGTGATCTGAAGTGTGTGCATTTTGTTTATCTGATGATCTTGTTTTTGTGATCATTATGTTTCAAATATTCATTTCATGTCTTTAATGTGTCTTACTTTTTTCATATAATTTGCAGTCGTCTTGATTTCGTTACTACTTCAAAGCAGCTCTGATTTCAGAAGTTTCTTGCTCAATTTAATGATTTTGCTCAAAGAGTAGATTTCTCAATGATCTTTTGTAATACTCTGATGATCTCTGTCACTCTGTCATTTATTTCAGCTTTGCTGTTCAAAGAGTGATCTGACAAAAGATGTATTTGCAGATAAGCACTCAATGCTTCTGTTTTTATTTTTTTTCAGAGTCGACGAGTCAAGAGCTGCATTGAGATTGTTTGTAGATTTAGCTCTGTGACAATCAAAAGATGATTTGATTTCTGATGTAAATTGATTCATACTTTGCACTTGCATGTCATAAACTGTATTTTCTCGCTGCTAAAGACTAAATTTATCATCATAAACTGATTATAAATCTTACGAGTGATTGTGTCTGATTTCAGCAGTAGTCTCAGTCTTGCATTTGTAATGACGTTTAGTAGAGTATCAGTCATCATATGTTGAGTGAAGCATCTTCGTTTCTCTCAATGTAAATGATGTAAATTGAAGTCTTTTATGACTAGTTATTTGCAATTACTCTTGAATAGTTTATTCAAGCGAGAAATAGTTGAGAATTTCTCTGTAAATGTGATGAATAATGAGCTTGAGTTGTAGACGTTTAGAAGTCTTAGCATTTGCGTTTCATCATTTGTGTTGCAAGTTAATATTCTGATTGAGCAGATGTCTGATTCAGCTGTCTTTACTGTTTACTGATTAAGTCTTAAGTGTTTATTAACATATATGCATGTTCTTGATTAAAATAATGAGTTTTTCACTAAATAAAAGAAGTTGTGAGCTGAGTTAAATGATTGTAAATCATTAATGTTACGTTCTTGCTTCTGTATGATTACTATGTCAAATTTGCGAACTTCTTTGTCAATCAAGAATGATTCTTGAATTTTTAATGACTTTCTGATGTTGTACTGTAGAATTTGTAGAAAAAGTTGTTTCATCATAGAATTATTTGTAGCTGTTGTTGATTCTGCGCTGAAAAGACTCTTTGTATGCTTTCGATCACTGAGAGTCTTTCGTGCTTTCTGATTGAGCATTTCTGAGTCTGCTCAGATGTCGTCTCATCTGAGTCGCTAGTCGCGCATAAGAAGAGATTGACTCGTCTCTTCTTGACTTCTATCATCTGTCATATTGATTCAACGTCTCGATTACGTGTTTTCAACATGATGATTGCTGAGCTCGAAGAGTTCATTGAATCTGCGAAGTCTGTTGAGCTCAACGAATTCATTGAGCTTAGAGAGTTCAGAAACAGCGAGAAGAGTGCGCGATTGTATTTCAACACTTTTGAATATTTGATCAATCTGTTTCTGTAGATTTCTGACGTCTGTTTCATCTGCTGTCATCATTTGAGACAGATGCATCTTCAGAGTTCATGATCTTTGTTGCAGTTGATGCAACGTCTTTTATTCAAAGACATCATGCACTCTTTAATGTGATGTTTATTTGTGCATTTAACGCAGTGTTGTTTCTTCTTGCAGAATTTGATCATATGATCAAATTTGAAGCATCTGTAGCATTGAGTGATGCAACAGTTCTTTTCAAACAGCTTGCATAAACATTCTTGATATGAGTTTAGCATGCTCTCGTTCATTAGTTGATTTGTCATCGCTTTGATTGCGATCTCTACGATGAGCGACAAGTGAATCTTTTCACTTTCAACTACTTTCTTGAGTCAAACTATTCTTAGAATCTTTAGATTTTCATGAAGTCTTGCATTGTCTTTTATTAATCTTTTAATGATTACTTTCTGATTGCTTGTATCTATTGTGATGTGTATTTTATGTGTTAGCACAGCGAAGATTTGACACACTATACGCATTGAGTTTGCGATTTCTTTTGCTCATGTTTGAAATCTTTTCAGATTTGCTCGAACTTCTGAACTCACTGCATGAAGTGTGATGTCTTCGCTTTCAAGCTTGCAAAGAGACATGATTAAATCTCTTTGAGCTGTCGACATGTTTGTGATTTGTTGAAGAATCTGTTCAATAAATTTCTTTTATATCTTCTTTATTTTCTTTATTTTTATTATCTTCATCATGACTTTTCATCTCTTGCGAAGCGATGACAATTTGTCTCTGAGACGTTGCTTTCTCATTGTTACTTCTTCTCTTATCATGTTTGCTCATGACGTGATTCTCGATGAAAAGTGTATGCTACTTTGCATTTTCATGCTATCTTGTGTTTGTAGCTGCTTGCTAAGCAGTTGTACAAATGTCTTTAGTTTCTGTACATTCTTCGCAATAAATGCATTCTGATTCTCATTGTTTCTTTCTTCTGAATCATTTTGAAGATGTCATATCAGCTTCACTGTTACTTCTTTTCATGAATGATCTTTGCTCTTCTCTTTCTTTAACATTAATGTCTGTATTAGAAGATCAATAATGTTAACAACATACTTCTTGTCGTTGCGTGAGCTTTTCGACTTTACGTTGCTGTTTCTTCGTGACGAGTCAACGTTGCTTGCAATCGTCTCTGAATCAGCATTGCTACAGTTCATGCAATTCATTGTTATTTATTCATCTTTTAGATTCATTCTGTCTTGATTGTATTGCTTTTTTCAAAAATTTGCTTTGCATGCGTTGTGATTGTTTTTTGATTCTTCATTGTATTCAATAAAAAAAGAAGTAATGAATAAAATGCATGCTGTCATTGCAAGAATTCAGAATGAACATTTGATCAGAGCAATGATAAAGCAGATAGTATATCATAAAGTGATGCAGATAACTGTCAGCAAAGATTGAGTTTCAATCTTCTTATTCTCACAACTTACAGACTTTAACAAATTAATTACAAATCAGATTGAAGTTATATTAATGAATGAGAAGTTAAATTACATGAACTGAAGATGAGTAGAATCTGACTTGCTATGTGAGTGTATCAGCAACATGATTTTGAAAACAGATCATGTTGAGACTGTTTTTAGCTCATCAGCAATCTTGCAGTTTGATTTTGAAAGAAGATCAAGATCATTGATACTATCATTGCAATCAAGATGCTCATCAGTAATGTTGAAGAATGAAGATTCACACTTCATGTTCATTGCAAGCGATGTAGTAATGATCTCAGATCTTAATTCATTGATGTCAGTAATGCAAAGTCTGATAATAAGATTTCATCAATCATGTCACGATTCTAGCCTTGTCAGACTCAGCCTTCTAGCCTTATCAGGCCTATTCTCGCTTCGTCACCTTAACTAGTTCCTATTGAGCCTAGCGTCGGCTGAGAAACACACATATGTAGTCAGCTTCTTTTCCGTAGCTATCTTTCTTTCTTAGCATTTATCTTCTAGTTAAATGACATCTCTATCTGACTCGCTCTAGACAGATCTCTAACAAATCATCAAGAGTTGTCACATCAATCTCTTCTGACATGATCACTTCATTCACGTCGTTAAATTCTTCAAGAACATCACATGTACATTTTTTTATATCTTTTCATTCTTTTATCTTGATTGCTTCAACGTTCTTGAAGCTAGCAGAATATGATGAGCAAAGATTTGCTCTTTTGCTAAATGTAATCATGAATAACAAAAAGATTCTTCTACAGTACAGCTTAGAAACAAATATGAGTGATACTGCAAATGTTTGCAAGAAAGTTATCATTGTGACAGTGATAAAAAGCGTATGATCAAAAGTTCAATGATCATGTTATCAAATTATTGAAAATATCTAAAAGATGAGAAAGAGTAGAGCATGCTTTTGCATACAAGTGTTTCATACATGAAAGCAGAGACTCAATTATCTTGATTCAATATCTTTGATCATGACAATGAAGTTGCTGAGAGAATATCGCTTCAAAACTAAGAATGAAGAAACATTTATGTATCATTCATATCTTCAGAGACTGAAAAATAGACTTGAGCTATTGTCACTTCACTGACTTACTACAACTATTTTGACTACAATTGCATATATTATAGAACTACAAGATTGATACGTTTCTTATTCATAACATGTTCATAAAGAAGATCAAGTATCAGAAGTGAAAGAAAAACGATGCAATAATATTATTAAATGTGTTTGATTGAATATTGAATAATAATACATGAGTCTTGATAAAAGAGAAACTAAACATGTATTTATGACATCAGAGAAATGACTTAAATCTTACAAATCACGACTGATTGAGAATGACTATGTACATCACATTGCAACAATTAGTACGTCAGAATATAGTGTACTATTTCATTACTGTGATTCTTCAATTGAATCATGAAATCAATCTTTTGATCTTCTCATATTTCATGAAGATCATTTTCAAGAATGATTCAGAAATTATAAAATATGTGAATTTGAATGTCAATGATTTGATGAGTGATAGAAAACAAAGTCGAATTCAAAGCATAGCAATGTTTGTAGATGAGTCAATTAATAAAGATGATGAATTCATTCTTGATTTACATCTTTGCATGAAAAAATGATGAAAAGAAGCGATCAAGCGAAATCTAGCAATGAATGAGTATACTCACTGTGTAGTACTTGAGATGTTCAATGAAAATGATTCGCGAAGATCAAATCTGAAATGAGTGAATCAGTCTTACTTCGCAGACAGTGTTTGTTTCTGAATGTCAAATTTATCACATGACAATAAAAATAAATCTGATAAACAACACATTGCAGTGCTCATTTATCACACAATGATTTTCAAAGATGAAGTCAATATGAAAATTGTAAAATGTGAAACTAAAAATGAAGTAATCATCATACTACAAGATCAAAGATTCATTGACGTGACTTCTTTTAAACTAGAAAACAATAAACAAGAGAAAGTATCATTTCATCATTCTATCATCGTGAAAATTCGAGAAGTATGTTCAACTTCAAACGCGTTGATAAATCTTTAAAGCTGAAATTCAATGAAAATGTTAAAAGAAAGAAGTCTTTTATTTGATCAAAATCTGAAGCAAGTAAAAGAGTTTGTTAAATTTCATTAAAAATCTGCATTGAATCAAATGAGAAAAACTTACAAAAGAATGAAAGAGACAAAGATTGCAGTCTATGAGTTTAAATTCTATTTCTACTGCGTCAAGAATGATATTAAGTCGATGAAAGATGATGAATGAAAGCATTTAAAAACAATTGCTTGAATGTTAATGATAGATTGTATTCTTTCTGTTTTCTTGAGCGTTGATGAATAGATTGTTTTCTTGCTGTTCTCTTTCTGTTTTCTTCTTGTTTCTTTCTGTAGTGATCAAAGGATGATCACTAATTAGATGAGAAATGAATGTCATAAGACTGCTTGCATCATTCTCATGAGATAGTTAGTAAGAGAAAAGAGATCAAGATCTGAATCAATGATAAAAGAGTTGAAAGACGTTTTTCGAGTATACATATAAATGTCATTGCAACTTGTAAATAGAGACAGAAACATATACGTTTTACATTATCTTTCTACTAGCACGATCATTGCATGTGTTCATTGTTTGCTTTCTCTGTTGCTTTGATACGACTTTCTATATTGCATCTGTACTTTATTTCTCAA
>JAABUV010006093.1_pt1 | contig 13325 bp, 15 predicted proteins | sample 5559971 | NCBI WGS metagenome assembly JAABUV01 (sample SAMN10711881, study PRJNA513362) | rock metagenome | isolation source: Antarctica rocks | place: Antarctica: Victoria Land, Knobhead nord | collected 2015-12-19
GCACCTGGTCCAGCCAGGCCCGCAGCAGCGGCTGCACCGCGATGTCGCGCCGGGTCTTCATCAGCAGGCGGCGGCGGTGCCGGCCGCGCAGGATCGCCAGCGGCGCCGGCGCCGGCCCCAGCACCAGAACGCCGTCCCCGCGCGGGGCGGCGTGGCCAAGATCGCGCGCAACCTCGTCCGCCGCCTGCGCTGTGTCGGCGCTGACGATCAGCGCGGCCAGGCGGCCATAGGGCGGCCAGTGGCCGGGCTTGCGGCCCTCCGCCTCCGCCTCCATAAACGCCTGCAGGTTGCCGCCGATGAGCGCCTGCATCACCGGATGGTCGGGGCTGAAGGTTTGCAGCAACACCCGGCCCGGCGCCTCCGCCCGCCCTGCCCGCCCAGCGACCTGGTGCAGCAACTGCACCGTCCGCTCCGCCGCGCGCAGGTCGCCGCCAGCCAGGCCGAGGTCGGCGTCCACCACGCCCACCAAGGTCAAATGCGGGAAGTGCCAGCCCTTGGCGACGATTTGGGTGCCGATGATCAGGTCCACCTCGCGCCGCTCGATCATGTGCGCGGCCTCGGCGGCGGCGTGCGGCCCTGGCAGGGTGTCGCTGGCCATCACCAGCCGGCGGGCCTCGGGGAAAACCGCGGCCACTTCCTCCGTGATGCGCTCCACGCCGGGTCCGATGGGCACCAGGCTGTTCTCGGCGGAACAGTGCGGGCAGAGGAGCGGGACCGGCTCGGCATGGGCGCAGTGGTGGCAGGTCAGCACGCGGCGCGCCCGGTGCTCGACCAGCCACGCCGTGCAGTTCGGGCAGTTCATGCGGTGGCCGCAGGCCCGGCACAGCGTGAGCGGCGCGTAGCCGCGGCGGTTCAGGAACAGCATGGCCTGCTCGCCGCGCGCCAGCGTTTCCTGCACCGCCTCGACCAAAGGCGGGGAAAGGAAGCGTCCGCGCTCGGGCGGGGCAATGCGGAGGTCGATGGCCGCGACCTCTGGCAAGGTCGCTCCGCCATGCCTCTTGTCGAGCGTCATGCGGCGGTAGCGCCCGGCCTCGACGTTCGCCAAGGTTTCCAAGCTGGGCGTCGCCGACACCAGGACAGCCGGCGCAGCAGCCAGGCGGGCGCGGACGACGGCCATGTCACGGGCGTGGTAGACAACGCCGTCCTCCTGCTTGAACGCGGTCTCGTGCTCCTCGTCCACGATCACGAGGCCAAGGTCGGGGAACGGCAGGAACAGCGCCGAGCGTGCGCCGACCACCACCGGGGCCGCGCCGTCCGCCACCGCCCGCCACGTCAGCCGCCGGGTGCGGGAGGCGAGATCCGAGTGCCAGACCGCTGGCGCCACGCCGAAACGGGCGGTGAAGCGCTCCAGCCACTGCGAGGACAATGCAATCTCCGGTAGCAGCACCAGCGCCTGGCGGCCCTGCGCCATGCACTCGGCGACGGCCTCAAGGTAGACCTCGGTCTTGCCGGAGCCGGTGACGCCGTCCAGCAGGGTGACGCTGAAGCGGCGGCTGGCGACGGCGCCGCGCAGGGTTTCGCTGGCGGCGGCCTGCGCGCCCGACAGGACGGGGCCGGGACGGGCGGCGTCGGGCGTGGCGAACGGCGCACGGGCCGGCAGGGCGACCGGGAGCAGCAGGCCTGCCTGCGCCATGCCGCGCACCACCCCGGCGCTGACCCCGGCCCCGCGCGCGATGGCGGAGGTCGTCTGCGGCGCAGCGTCGGCCAACAGCGCCGACACGCGGGCACGGGCCTCGGTCAGCGGCTTGCCCGGCTCATCCTCAGCCAGGCGCCAGCCGGCCGCCGGCGTTTCCGGCTGCAATGCGTTCACCCGCAGCGCCATGGCCAGGACCTCGCCGGGAGTAGCGAGGGTATAGCCCGCCACCCAGTCGATGAACCGGCGCAGCGCGGAGGGGATCGGCGCGGTGTCCAACACTGCCGACACCGGCTTCAGCTTAGTGTCAGCGACGGAGGGTCCGGCGGGCGCGTCCCAGACCACGCCGACCTCCTCTCGCCGGTTGAGCGGAACCAGCACGATATCACCGGGTTGAGGGTCAAGCTCGTCGGGGACGGCGTAGTCGAAGGTGCCTTGGAACGGCCTCGGCAGCAGCACGGCAATACGCTTCCAGGGCGTTGCAACCGGGGGTAGGCTTGCAAAGCCTAAACCTATATCGTCATGCTCAATAGTGCGTCGGCTTGCCCGCATGTGCCCAGACTTCGTAATGGTGGCTTCGTAGTGGCGACTTCGCGAAGGCAACCGGTCCCGGCGGCCGATGAACGGAGAGGGAACATATTGCGAGATGAGGCACCAACCCCTGGAATGCAACCAGGACAGGCTACGGCTGCCGAGCCGGCTGGCGGCGGCGTGGCCAAGTTCCTGCGCGCCAACCCTGGCTGGCTCGCGGCGCACCCTGAACTGTATGCCGTGCTCGAACCGCCGGCCCGTGTGCACGGGGACCGGCTGGCCGACCATATGGCCGCGATGCTGGACCGTGCCCGCGCGGGTGTGGCGGCGCTCGCGCACGTGACGGTCGAGCGCCGTGCGGCCGATGGTTTCGCCGAGCGGGTGCAGGATGCCGTGCTGGCGGTGATGGCCGCGCGCGACTTGGCGTGGTGCCTGCAACATGACCTGCCGGGGCTGTTGCGGCTGGACAGCGTCCGGCTTTGCGCCGAGGCCGGGCATCGCGCGGCTCCCGTGGTCCCCGGCGCGGTCCGGGTGCCGCCGGGAACGGTTGCGGCGGCATTGGGCCGCCGCCGGGCGCTGGTGCGGGATGCGGTCCGCACGTCGCTGCTGCATGGCGAGGCCGCCGCCTTGGCCGGACGGGAGGCGCTAGTGCGGGTTCCGTTGCCGGACTCCCCTGCCCTGCTGGCGCTCGCGTGCCGGGACGGACGGGCGCTGGCGGGTGCCGGCACGCCGGTGCTGGCGTTCCTCGGCCAGGCAATCGCGGTGGCGCTGGGGCGCGGATGACGGCGCCGGAGCGGGCGGCTGAGTCTGTCGCCGCGTTCCTTGGCTGGATGGCGCAGACGCGGCAAGCCTCGCCGCTCACGGTCGAGGCATATGGCCGCGACCTCGGCGCGTTCCTGGCATTCCTGACGAACCACCTCGGGGCGGAGCCGTGGCTTGCCGACCTCGGGGCGCTGACCCAGGCCGACCTGCGGGCCTGGCTGGCGCACGAGGCCGGGCTGGGCACGGTGAACGCGACGCGGGCGCGTCACCTGTCCGCGGTACGCAGCCTGTTCCGCTTCCTGGCCCGGCACCGCGGCGTGTCCAACCCTGCGCCGGGCCTGCTTGGCACGCCGCGCGCCCGGCCGCCAATTCCCCGTGCGCTGACGCCTCCCCAGGCGTTGGCCATCGCGGACGATATTGGCGAGGCGACCGATGCGCCGCTTGTCCAGGCTCGGGACACCGCGCTGTTCACCCTGCTCTATGGCGCCGGCCTGCGCATCAACGAGGCGCTGTCGCTCGATGTCGGCAGCGTTCGGGCTGATGCGGACACGCTGCTGGTGCGGGGCAAGGGCGGGAAGGAGCGGTTGACGCCGCTGCTGCCGGCGGTGCGCCAGGCGCTGGCCGCCTGGCTGCGGATGCATCCAAATCGGCAGCCGGACGCGCCGCTGTTCGTGGGCGTGAGGGGCGGGCGGCTCGCGGCACGGGTGGCGCAGCGCACCATGGAGACGTTCCGGGCCATGGCTGGCCTGCCGGCCCACGCCACGCCTCATGCCTTGCGCCACAGCTTTGCAACCCATCTGCTCGCCGGTGGCGCCGACCTGCGCTCGATCCAGGAATTGCTGGGCCACGCCAGCCTGTCGACGACCCAGCGCTACACCAGCGTCGACCCGGCCCAGCTTCAGGCCATCTGGCACCGCACGCATCCACGGGCGCGGGAGTGACGCGCAGCCGCTCGGTCAGGTGGAAGCATCGAAGCCGGGTGTCCGGTAGCGGCGGAACCAAAAGTTCGACTCAGCCATACTTCAGAAATTCCAGGGCATGACGGGTTATCAGTGGGCAGATTGATGCACTGGCGGCTCCTGGCGCTTACCGCGCGTGAAAGGTCGGCGCGGGCCGTCCAGTGGGCTATTCAGTTCTCGAAACAATGCGGCGCTTCGAGATCGGCGATGAAGCGAGGATGAGTTGGACGCCATTCCAGCCTCTCCTGGGTGTGCGCGTTCGAGGCAGGATTGTCCACTGAGACGACGAAGGCAGGCAGGCCGAAATGGTCGGCCGCCGCCCGATCACCCCGGCGATGTCTCGGAACGAGATGCCTTCTTCTCCGACCGCATGATACCTGGCTCCGGGAACGCCCTTCTCCAGGGCCAGCCTGAAAAGGTGGGCGGTGTCGAATCGATGCACCGCGGGCACCACTTCCGTGTTGTGACCCCGGTTGGGCGTGATTAGGACTTGTGTCCTTGCTCAAGGAGGTCGATACGGGGCCGGCGTCTCAGCAGGAGGTCCCGATATCTGACGACCCCTCATCCAAGGACCCGCCGCCCGAGGACCGTTCGGCCGACCACCTGCCTTACGGCGTCGACACCATCGTCATTCCGTTTACCTGGTCTAATCGGCAGGAGGTCCCGGTGTCCGGCGACCCCTCATCCATGGACCTGCCGCCCGAGGGCGGCTCGGCCGGCGACCTGCCGTATGGCGTGGACACCATCCGGCTGCGCATCTCGTGGCCGGCCGCGCCCGCATCGCGCGGGTACAACGGGCGGATGTGGCGAATGCGGCCGCTGCGGGGGTGGACGGGCGCAGCCCGGCAGGACGCGCCGGGGACGGGCGAGGGGACCGGAGACCGCGACGGCTTGGCAGTGACAGGCCCGGGTCACGCGCCCACCTTTCCAGAACAGGGCCAAGTCGCGCCAGCCAACCAAGCTGTAGAGGGAGAGGGACCCGCTTCCGAACTGCTGGCTGCGTTTCGCGCACTGCGCGTCGGTGCGCTCCAGGGTCGAGGACCGACGGCGAAAGAGGCCGACGCCGGGCTGAGCACCTCTGATGGCACCACGGTGCGCCTGGAGACAGGCATACTGGGTGCGACGCCAGCGCCCGTCACAGCCAACCAACTGCGCGCGATCATGCCCAACGCCGGCGCCGCGGCGGACCGCTATGTCGATGTGCTGAACCAAGCCATGGCGGTCCGCGGCATCAACACGCCCGAGCAACGCGCCGCCTTCCTGGCCCAGGTTTCAGCCGAAACCGGACAGTTGCAGCGCTTGGTCGAAGGCATGAACTACTCCTCTGCCCAGTTGATCCAAAAGACGTGGCCGCGGCGCTTCCCCACGGAAGCTGCGGCAGCGCCGTACGTTCACAACCCCGAAGCACTCGCAAACCGGGTCTATGCCAATCGGAACGGCAACGGCGACGAGGCGAGTGGCGACGGCTATCGTTTCCGTGGCCGGGGCTTTGCGCAGACCACTGGTCGCGGCAACTACCGCGCCGTTGGCTTTGAGGATAACCCCGAAGCCTTGGCGGAACCGCAGAACGCCGCGAACTCCGCAGCGGCGTACTGGCAGAGCCACGGCCTGAATGGGCGGACGGCGGGTGTGCTCAACCGGGCGCAGCTCGACGCTGTGTCGCAGACCGTCAACGGTGGCGACGTTGGCTCGCAGGAGCGATGGAACGCATATCAACGCGCCCTCCGCACGCTCCACGGCGGCCGGTGAAGGGCGTAGTGATGATGAAGGACGTCGCGCTGACGGCAATGCTCATTGCGGCGGTGGCCACCTACCCAAGCGCCGCTCTGGCCCAGCCCAAGCCGGCTGGGTCCCTTTGCCGAGCGCCGGAACCGGTCCTGTTCACCTGCGCGGTGGGGGCCAAGACGGTGTCGGTCTGTGGCCAGGAGCAAGGCGGGGCCGTCTATCGCTTCGGACGTCCGGGTCGCGTCGAGATTGAGGCCGCCGACCTGCACTTTGCCCAGCACGCCTTCTGGGGCGGCGGCGAGACGCAGGTGTATGCCGACACTCCGACGCACCGCTATATTGTCTACGACCGGATAGTCAGGACCGGGTTCGGCCCCGACGGGCATCACGACCCGAAGGAGACGGTCGGCTTGTTAGTGCAAAGCGGGGGGCGGATAGTCTCAAGCCAACAGTGCGCGTTGCCGAAATCCTTCGACGAGCGCACGGCAGTTTTCGACCAGCGGCTCACCGAGAAGCTGGTGCCGGAGAGCGAGTATGTGCCTCATTAAACGGCGAACTAGGCGCGCCGACGTGCGCCTGGCTCAGATTGCGACGGCGTTGAAGGATGTTCGACAAACAAGCACCGACTTTGCGCTCTCCGCCCTTCAAACGTTGCGTGGGAGTTCCCACAGCTTCCACCCTCATGACGCGGGCACGGCAGCCGCTGCCGACGCCGGGCTGAGCACCAGCGATGGCGGCTGGGGTAGCCTCGCCAGCGGCGACGTGGGTAACACCACGGTGGGCCTCGGCCTTCTACATCCGTGAGCCCAACTCCGCGTGCGGCCGATTGGCGAAGCAGGCGCTGGAAGGGAACCCGGTCGTGGTCGGCAAGCTCAGGGACAATCCGGGACATTGCCAGTTCCCCTGGCCCGAGCCGAGCGCCCGAGCGGGAGCGCGCCGGTGAAGGAGCACATCACAAAAATGCAGCGCCGCGGCTGGCGCCTGGCGCTCGGCCTAGGCGCCGTGCTGCTTACGTTGCTTGCCGTTGTAACCGTTGTATGGGTCGCAACCGGAGACGGAAAGGACACCTGCGAGCACGCCATCGTCGCCCGCGTGCCTTCTCCGGATGGGGCATGGGAGGCCAGGGTGGACGAGGCCGTGTGCCTGTTCGGGTTTGGCGTGGGGGCCGTCGTCGCGGGGGTCCACCTTGTCTCCACCCACGACCCGGCCCGCTCCGTCGACCTGCTCGGGGTGCAAACGGGCGGGCACGAGGACGAAAGGCCAAGCCTGGCATGGACGGCGCCGGACGTCCTGCAGGTCACGGTTCCCAACCCTACCTATCTCAAGGTGCTGACGCGCCAGTTCGACGGCGTGCGGGTGGAGCTGCGATTTGAGTCGGACGACCCCGCCGAAAGGGCCGCATGGCTGCGCCAGTTGCGCCAGTATGACATGTCGCCGGACCCGGACCACTAGGGGCGGGCACCCCACAGACAAGCCTGTGACGCCTTGAGGGAGGTCGTCATGGAAACACATGGAAACCTGCCAAGCCAGAATTTTGCCAGCTTGTTCAACTGCTGGTTCAACTCCGATCTCATTGACGTAAGCGATCATGCCGAAGCGATCAGCCTAGCTGGGACGGTGGTGGCCGACCTGATGCAGAAAGGCACGCCGGCGCAGGAGATCATCGGGCCGTCGACCGGGGCGCTCGCGCATTGGGGGCCGGCAGCCGTGGACGAGTTCAGCAACGCCAGCGATGGCGACTGGTCCCTCAATGCGGATACGGAGAACTTGCTGAAGGACATCGTGCGAGAGATGATTGTGGCCGCACGCCGCCGAGAAGAGCAAGCAACCGCTCTGAAGCTGGGGGACGGGCAAGCAACTTGATGAACTCAGTCTTGAGTGCAGGGTGAGAATACGTGCTCTACGCCGTTCGCAATGCGTATGTTGACGGGCTGGGCCAGCCCGGTCTGAAAACCCGCTATGCCGCCGAGCAGCATGACGCCCTCAGGGAGTTGGAGGGTGAGAAGCCATGACACATCGAAGCTTGGCCAGCCTGGGCTTCGCTGTTTGGGCGGCGGCGTTGGCCCTTTCGACCTCCGCCTCCCACGCGCAATCCTATGAGCAGTGTCAGGCGGAGGCGAACGGGATCATCCCGAGTCTCAAGGCTTGTGACGCTGCCGAACTGGGTCGCCGCGAGGCGGTGCTGAACAGGCTCTACAAGCAAGTCCTGGTTGCCGTCAGCCCTGGGCGTCAGGCAGGGTTGCGCAAGGCGGAGCGCGCCTGGGTGGCCTTTGCCGACGCCGAGTGCGACTTCCGCATGTCGGCGGAGGCTGGAGGCATGGACGCGCCGTTGGTCTACAACACTTGCCGCCTGGAGCTGATCGCACGCCGCACCGACGATCTGCGAAGGGCATTCGAGATTGAACAGTTCCTAGGGGCCACTTCAAGGTAGGCAGGTCGGAAGCATGAGGCACGCCCTTGCGTCCCTTGCCGTCGCCCTGGTGGCAGTGGTGCTGTGGCGCCGACCTGCTGGTCGGCCGAACTCCTGCCGTCAGAGGTCGCCAGGACCCTCGACATCACCTCGTTCCGCAACTCTATCCGTCCTGGACTGAAGCCCGGGACGGAGACTTTGGCCCAGAACGAATTTACGGAGATGAATCCGGTTGAGGGCGATGCGAACAGCGTCGAGGTGTGGCTGCCCGACCGTTCCTGGCTGTTCGAGATTACGGTGCTCAGAAGCGAGGGCGACAAGGCGGTCGTGTGTATCCTCGACAGGCCGAGAACGGCGGCACATACTTGTCGCTGGAGCCATTGGAGCTGTGGCGGAGCAGGTGGCCTGCTGCACGCCACAGGTCGAGCGGTCAGCAATCCCCGTTGCAAGCTAGAATGGTTCCGGGGATGAAGGAGTCGCGAGCGGGCTTCCGGCGCGGGCTGATGATCTGACTCAAGAACTTTCGCCATCAAAGCGCGCCAGCGGCGTGCGCGGACCAGTGAACTCGGCACGCGGCCGAGGGGCACGCGGCGCAAGCCGGTCCTGGCCGCCCACGGCGCGGCGCTTGCGGCCCACACCGCCCAGCACCCCTCGGCCACGCTGGCTGGCCTGCGCGCCTGGCTTGCGCGCGAGCGCGGCGTGTCAGTCTGGCTAACCATGGTGTGGGCTGCGGTGCGCGGGCTTGGCCTGACGCTGAAAAAATCGCTCCGGGCGAGCGAGCAGGCGCACGCAGACGTCGCCGCCCACTTTTATCAAGGGAGACCGTTTATGGCCCAGACTTTCGGCCATTCTGACGCCGCAAAGTCGGTTGGAGGCGCTGCCCGGCTGGTCCGCCTCGCCGCCGTGATCGCGTCGGCAGCGTGCTTGCCGGCGACGGCCTCCTCGGCCGATATCTGCAAGGCGGTGGCTCTCAGGGACGTGGCCGCGATTGAGAACCCGGAGTCAGTGATCCCCCGCGGCAGCTACGACGAGGCGGTTACGTAGTACAACATCAACAAGCAAACCAAGATGACGAGCCTCTGCTCGCACGGCGGCTACTGCTACCCGACCCATGTGTTCGTCAACGGGCAAAAACAGGAAACGCTGCGGCTGGTGAAATGCAAGGTCGGAGCCAAGGACTCGGAGGATGACGAGCAGGTCTCCTACGCGGTGGACGTCGATAGAACGAGGAACTCCGCGGCGGCTCTGCGCGCGGACAATGTGGGTAACAGGTTCCTTGAGCTGGGTCTTTGTTCGGCCTGTGCGGGCAGCGTCGCGGCCTTCTACATCCGCAAGCCCAACTCCGCGTGCGGCCGATTGGCAAAGCAGGCGCTGGAGGGAAATCCGGTCGCGGTCGGCAAGCTTAAGGATAATCCGGGATATTGCCAGTTTCCCTGACCCGAGCCTAGCGCCCAAGTGGGAGCGCGCCGGTGAAGGGGCACATCACAAAAATGCAGCGCCGCCGCTGGCGCGTGGCGCTCGGCCTGGGCGCTGTGCTGCTGTACGGTTGCAACATCAGGAATGCAAGGCACAAGCCAGCCGCATCCAACAATCTTATCAGGCGTGAGCCGGTTCAGGCTGATAAACACACCCCCGATCACGGATGGATGCAAGCCGCCACAGCTAGGCGGAGTTCCGCATCAGCCGGCCCGACGTCTCCGGGTTCTGCGCCCGGTGCCGCAGCATGTGGTCCGCCAGCACACACGCCACCATCGCCTCGCCGACCGGGACAGCGCGGATGCCAACGCAAGGGTCGTGCCTGCCGCGCGTCATCACCTCGACCGGCTCGCCCCGGCGGTCGAGGCTGCGGCGCGGCTGCAAGATCGAGCTGGTCGGCTTGACGGCGAAGCGGGCGACGATGGCCTGCCCCGTGCTGATGCCGCCGAGCACGCCGCCCGCATGGTTGGAGCCGAACCGCACTTGGCCGTCCTCCGCCCACATCTCGTCCGCGTTCTCCTCGCCGCGCAGCTCTGCGGACGCGAAGCCATCGCCGATCTCTACGCCCTTGACTGCGTTGATCCCCATCAGCGCCGCCGCGATGTCGGCGTCCAGCTTGCCGTAGATCGGCGCCCCCTGCCCCGGCGGCACACCTTCGCACACCACCTCGATCACCGCGCCGATCGAGGAGCCGGCCTTGCGCACCGCGGTCAATTCCTCGGCCCAGGCGTCCGCGGTCTCCTTGTCCGGGCAGAAGAACGGGTTGCGGCCCACCTCGTCCCAGTCCCACCGTTCGCGCTGGACCCGGTGCGACCCCATCTGCACCATCGCGCCGCGCACCTGCACCTGGCTACCGAGGACGAGCCGGGCGACCGCGCCGGCCGCGACGCGCATCGCCGTCTCGCGCGCCGAGCTGCGCCCGCCGCCACGGTGGTCCCGTATGCCGTATTTCAGTTCGTAGGCGACATCCGCATGGCCAGGACGGAAGCGCTCGGCGATGTCGCCATAGTCGCGCGAGCGCTGGTCCATGTTGGCGATCTCCAGCGCGATGGGCGTGCCGGTCGTCTGGCCCTCGAACACGCCGGAAAGGATGCGGACCTGGTCGGGCTCCTGCCGCTGCGTTGTGAAGCTGGACTGGCCGGGGCGGCGCTTGTCGAGCCAGGGCTGGATATCGGCCTCGGACAAGGGCAGGCGCGGTGGGCAGCCGTCCACGACGCAGCCGATCGCCGGACCATGGCTTTCGCCCCAGGTGGTCACGCGGAACAAATGGCCGAACGTGTTGTGGCTCATACGGTCTCCTGCCGGTGACGGCTCAGGCTGCTGCCTGCGGCTGCGCCGGAGAATACATGGTCCAACACGAGGTTTTTGAAACCGGTCGCCGCGATGGCCGTCCCCGCACCCGGCATCAGCTCCGGCGTGTCGGAGATGACGAGCGGCCCATCCAACGGGTCGTCCGTCAGCAGCCCGTGCGAGCCTTTGACCAGCGTCGTATCGCGGATCGGGATCACGTCGAGCAGGGCGCGCTGGCCGAGCTTGCGGCTCAGCAGCTTCACGGCGAGCCGCAGCTTTGCCGCCGGCAGGGCAGGGTCGATGAACAATTCCATCGGGTCGTAGCCGGGCTTGCGGTGGATATCGACGGTGCGGGCGTAGTCCGGCGCCTTCTTGTCGTCGTCCCACCAGTAGTAGCTGAACCAGCGGTCCGGCGCAGAGAGGGCGATCAGCTCGCCCGACCGGGGATGGTCCAGACCGTGCGCCCGCTTGCCATCCTCATCGAGCACGGCAGCGACGCCGTCCAGGTTTTCCAGGGCGCGCCGGGCCGCGGGCAGGTCGCCAGGGTCCCGCACGTAGACGTGGGCCATCTGGTGGTCGGCCAACGCGAAGGCGCGGCTGGCGCCGGCGTCGAGCAGCTCGCGCCCCATCTCGACCCGCACCCGCACCAGTCCGGCGGCCCGCAGCGCCCGGTTGACATGCACCGCCTCGCGCACCGGCACGATGCCGTACTCGGATACGACAACGACGCGGCAGCCCTCCGCGTGCGCCGCGTCGATCAACGTGCCGCACAGCGCGTCGACTTCGCGCAGGTCCTTGGCGATACGCGGGTCGTTGGGGTTCGGCCCCCACTTCTGCAGCCCGTAGTCGAGGTGCGGCAGGTAGCTGAGCGTGAGCGTCGGACGCCGGGTGCGCAGCACGTGCTCGGTGGAGCGGGCGATCCAGCGGCTGCTGGAAATATCGGTCGCCGGCCCCCAGAAGCGGAACAGCGGGAACGTGCCGAGCAGCCCGTCCAGCTCGTCGTGCAGCTCCGGCGGCTCGGCGTAGTGGTCGGGGATTTTCCGGCCGTCGGCTGGGTACATCGGCCGCGGTGTGGCGCTGAAATCGGCGCTGGAGTACATGTTGTACCACCAGAACATCTTGGCGCAGGTGAAGGCCGGGTCGCGCCGGCGTCCGGCCTCCCAGATCTTCTCGCCGGCCACCAGATGGTTCGACTGCCGCCACAGGTGGACCTCGGCCTGGTCGCGGAAGTACCAACCGTTGGCGACGATGCCGTGCCCGCTCGGCTCAAGGCCGGTGACGAGGCTGGACTGCACCGAACAGGTTACTGCCGGCAGCACCGTGCGCAACGGGCGCATCGCGCCGGCCTGGGCCAGCGCCGCCAGGTTCGGGGTGTGCTCGCCGACCAGCTTGGGCGTCAGCCCGACAACGAGCAGGACGACCGTGCGGTGCATCTCCTGGCCGCTCATGCGCGACGGGCGACGGCTTCGGGCGTCTCGATCCGCGGCGTCTGGCCGCCGCGCAGCACCGAGTTGCCCATGTAGAGCGTGCGCTGGTCGATGGGCGCCGGGTCAAGCCAATCCGCCTCGCGCATCTGCCCGTTGCGCCCGTAGGCCGCGAGCGCGTTGCCGTAGGTCACTTGGCGGATCGCGTCCTCGCTGATGCCGCCACGGCGCAGCAACTCGGCGGTCCGCGGCACCGCCAGCGGGTCGGACACGCCCCAGTCGCAGGCAGAGTCGATCAGGATGCGCTCCGGCCCATAGCGGCGCACGATCTCGACCATCCGCTCGCTGCCCATCTTGGTGCCGGGATAGATCGAGAACCCAGCCCAGAAGCCACGGTCCAGCACTTCCTGCGCCGTCTCCTCGTTGTTGTGGTCGATCACCACCCAAGCCGGGTCGACACCCTGCTCGACCACCACGTCCATCGAGCGCGTCGTGCCGCGCTTTTTGTCGCGGTGCGGCGTATGCACCATCACCGGCATCTCCAGCTCGCGTGCGAGGTCGAGCTGCTGGCGGAAGTAGCGGTCCTCCAGCTCGGTCTGCTCGTCGTAGCCGATCTCACCAATGGCCACGACACCTTCTTTCAAGGCGAAGCGCGGCAGGATTTCCATGACCGCCTCGGCCAGCTCCTCGTTGTTGGCCTCCTTGCTGTTCAGCCCGATGGTGCAGTAATGCCGCATGCCGAACTGCCCGGCACGGAACCGCTCCCAGCCGACGATGGTGGACAGGTAGTCGATGTAGCTGCCCACGTTGGTGCGCGGCTGGCCGAGCCAGAAGGCCGGCTCGATGCAGGCGACGATCCCGGCCGTCGCCATCCGCTCGTAGTCGTCGGTGATGCGCGAGATCATGTGGGTGTGAGTGTCAATGAACATGCTTTTTCCTTAGTCGCGCTGCCCGGCCACCGGAGCGGCGTCCAGCGCCGCACGCGCGGCCAGCCGTTCCGCCTCGTCGCCAGTCCGCAGCACATGGGCGAGGTCCTCGCGCGCCGCCGCGTCGGCCCAAGGCCCCACGCAGCGCCACAACTCGGGGCTGACTTTGCGCCCGGCTGCCCAGCGCTC
>JAABUV010006094.1_pt1 | contig 13325 bp, 11 predicted proteins | sample 5559971 | NCBI WGS metagenome assembly JAABUV01 (sample SAMN10711881, study PRJNA513362) | rock metagenome | isolation source: Antarctica rocks | place: Antarctica: Victoria Land, Knobhead nord | collected 2015-12-19
AACGGGTCGGCTGCGGTGATGCGGGTTGGCACTGACGGGAAGGCGGAGAAGATCTTCGAGGGCAAGGAGCTGGGAGTGCAGGCGGTGCGTGTGGGGACGGATGGGGCGGTGTATGCGGCCACCTCTCCGGAGGGCAAGGTGTACCGGCTGGGGAGGCCGGGCGCGGGGCCGGCGCTGACAGGACCCGGGGCGGCTACGGTGGTGTTCGATCCGGGGAGCACGACAGAAAAGGCGAAGTATCTTTGGGATCTAGCGGTGGGAAAGGATGGGGCGGTGTATGTGGCGGCGGGGGCTCCGGCGGCCGTGTACCGGGTACGCGGAGGGAAGAGCGAGGTGTTGTTTAAGACGGCGGATCAGCACATCCGGTGCCTGGCCATGGCGGGGGATGGAACGCTGTGGGCTGGGTCGGATGGGGCTGGGGTGATCTACCGAGTGCTGACGACGCAGGCCGGAGCACGGCCGTTTGCGGCGTATGCGTCGGGACGGCGGGAGATCACGGCGTTGGCGCTGGGCGCGGCGGGAGAGGTGTATGCGGCGGCGGTGGGGGCGAAGAGCGGGCCTGGGTTCGCGGCGGGGCTTCCGCCGCTGCCGGTGACGGGAAATGTAGGCGTTACGGTTACATTTGTGCAGCCTGGGTCGGCGACGGCGGCGGGGGCGAATAGTGTGGTGCCGGAGGGCTCAGAGGTCGACCGGATTGCGAAGGATGGGACGCCGTCGAAGCTGGTGACGTTGAAGGATGACGTGGTGTATGCGCTGGCGGCGCGGGGCGGCGGTGTGCTGGCGGCGTCGGGGAATCACGGGCGGGTGTACCGGATCGAGCCGGAGGTGCCGGGGCAGTTTACGGAGGTGGCTCGGTTGGAGGCGGCGCAGGCGACGGCGTTCGCGGCGACCAAGGATGGATTGCTGGTGGGGACGAGCAATGGCGGGAAGGTGATGCGAATGAGCGATGCTCCCGCGGCGGTAAGCAGGTACACGAGTGAGGTGTTCGACGCGGGGCAGATTTCACGGTGGGGGCGGATGGAGGTGCAGAACGGCCGGGGGCTGGCGGCGGGCCGTGCAGGTGCGCTTTCGGGGGGGCAAAACGGAGCTGCGGCGTTTGATGTTTCTGTGCGGACGGGAAATGTTCCGAGCGCGGTGGAGGGGTGGAGCGAGTGGGTGACCGTGCGGCCGAACGTGGATCTAGCCGGGGGAGTGGAGGGCGTTCCGCTGGGACGGTATGCGCAGTGGAAGGCGGAGTTGAGGGCGGGGGCCGAGATTGGAGCCGTGGGGCTCAACTACCTTCCGCGCAACGTGGCGCCGGTGGTGGATGAGGTGGTGGTGGCTGCGGGAGCGCGGGTACAGGCGACGCCCGCAGCGATGCCTCCGCCGACGGTGCAGGTGGTCTTTCCAGCGGCGGCGGGGGTGGCGCAGGCGATCAGCGTTGTCCCCGATGCAGCGACCTCGCCACTGACCGCGCAGAAGGACAGGAACGCGGTGACGGTGCGGTGGGCGGCGCATGATGACAACGGGGACGACCTGATGTTCGCGGTGTGGTATCGCGGGGAACATGAGGCGAACTGGCGACTGTTGAAGGACAAGATCTCGGAGAAGTTTTTGAGCTTCGACTCTTCTCTGCTGCCGGATGGGACCTACGTGGCGAAGGTGGTGGCGAGCGACGCTCCGGTGCACACGGATGCGGAGGCTTTGACGAGCGAGCGGGTGAGTGCGGGATTTACGGTGGATACGACGCCGCCGGTGCCGGGAGCGTTGGTGGCGCGAATGGAGAGTGGGGCGGCGAGTTCAACCAAGGTGCATGTGACGTTTGAGGCGCGGGATGCGACCTCGCCGATTGCGCATGCGGAGTACTCGGTGGATGCAGGGCCGTGGCAGTATGTGGAGCCGGTGGGTGGGCTGTCGGACTCGCTGAGTGAGCGGTATGACTTTGTGGCGCCGGCACCGGTCGCAGGGGCGGCTGCGGGCGGTTTGGTGAATGCGGCGGAACATGTGATCGCGGTGCGGGTGTACGACCGGTTTGAGAATATGGCCAGTGTGAAGGCAGTGGTGCGATAGTTGCCGAAGCTAAGCCCTGCGGGATTCCACAGAGGCGATCCGTTCGCGGATGGGCGAGGTCTCGCGGACAACTTCGTTCTGAAGGAGAGTGCGCCGGGCCTGGAACTCGCTTCGCATCTCCGCGCGGAAGGCATTCAGCTCAGCTCGAAACGCCTCGATTTGCGCGTTGACGGACTTCTCGGAGAGTTCGACCTGTTTTTGCAGGCCGTCCATCTTGACTCCGAGAGACTTCAAATCGGGTGCGATGACATCTTGGAGCACCTGCCGAAGCTCGGCGATGACGATCTCCGCCATGCCACGATAGTACGCTAGCTCTTGTGCGATTTGAGCTCTTCATTGCGGCGCGGTACCTGCGGGCGAAGCGGAGGCAGGCTGTGGTTGGGGTGATCACGGCGATCTCGGTGATTGGGGTGGCGGCGGGTGTGGCTTCGCTGATCATTGCGCTGGCGATCACGAATGGGATGCGGCGAGATCTCCAGGAGCGGCTGCTGGGGTCGACAGCGCACGTGCAGCTGATGCGAGTGGCGGCGGATGGGATACGGGACTGGCGGCCGCTGCTGGAGCGGCTGCGGAGGGTGCCGCACGTGAGGGCGGCGGCACCGGGGCTGTATGGGCAGGTGCTGATCTCGCGGGGGGCGCGCAGCGGAGGTGCGCTGGTGGAGGGGGTGATCCCGGCAGATGAGAGGCGGGTGGGGGATCTGCTGCAGGCGATCAAGGTGGGGAGTGCGGCGGAGTTGGAGCCGATGGAGGGAGGCGGTCGCGCATCGCGCCAAGCCAACCTCCGCGCGATGAAACCGCGAGAAGATGGGGCACCCGAGCCTGAGGTAGCGCCCTATGCGCAGGCGACGCCGCCGATTGTGATTGGGAAGGATCTGGCTGAGACGCTGGGGGCGCAGGTAGGGGATGCGGTGCTGGTGACGAGTCCGCAAGGGGAGTTGACGCCGTTGGGGCTGGTGCCGAGGTACCAGCGGTTTCGGGTAGCGGGGGTCTTTGCTTCGGGGTTTTACCAGTATGACTCGAGCTATGCGTTTGTTCGGCTGGCGGATGCGCAGCGGCTGTTTTCGGAGCCGGATCTAATCTCGGTGATCGCATTCAAGGTGGATGATCTCTACCGCGCTCGGGAGGTGGGAGCGGAGATTGAAAAGGTTGCGGGAAAGGGATTTCAGACGACGAACTGGATGGAGCAGAATCGCGAGCTGTTCCGGGCGCTGAAGCTCGAACAGATTGTAACCTTCATAGTTCTGGCGCTGATTGTGTGTGTGGCGGCGCTGAATATCCTGATTGCGCTGACGATGATGGTGATGGAGAAGACACGGGATATCGCGGTGCTGATGAGCTTTGGCGTGACGGCGGCACAGGTGCGTCGAGTGTTCCTGATGCAGGGCCTGCTGATCTCGGTGATTGGGACGGTGCTGGGGCTCCTGTTGGGGTATGGGGTGAGCTGGGCGGGCGGGCACTACCGGTTTATCCGGCTGGACTCGGCGGTGTACTCGATCGACTACCTGCCGTTTGCGGCGCGGTGGTGGGACGGGGTGGTGGTGGCGGCGGTGTCGCTGGGCGTGAGTTTGATTGCTACGCTGTATCCATCGGGATCGGCGGCGAAGGTGCTGCCTGCGGAGGCTTTGCGGTATGAGTGAAGAACAGAGGTTGAACTACGCGAAGATATCGCCCGAGGGTCTCGGCGCGATGCGGGTGGTGGAGCACTACCTGAACGCGGGCAGCGGGCTCTCGCCGGTGCTGCTCGAGCTGGTGCGCCTGCGGGCTTCGCTGGTGAATGGGTGTGAGTTCTGCATCGGGCTGCATCGGCGTGAACTGACGAAGCATAACGAGCCAGAGAGCCGCGTGGGTGCGGTTGCAGGGTGGCGCGAGTCGGATGCGTTTACGGCGACGGAGCGGGCTGCGCTGGCGTGGACTGAAGCGGTTACAAATGTCCAGGACGGGCATGTTCCGGAGGAGGCTTTCGCGGCCGTGCGGGAGCACTTCCCGGATAAGGAGCTGGTGGACTTGACGCTTGCGATTGCGAGCATCAACGCGTGGAACCGGATGGCGATTGCGTTTCGGGCGAAATGGAGGGGAGCGGCGGTAAGGGCGGCCGCGGGAGGTGCGGATGTGGACGAGGTACCGGTCAATCGATCGCTGAGCGAAGACGGGGAGCGGGCGGTGGTGGGGGATGACGGCGGCAAGGTCTCGGTGGACGAAGGTTGATGGAGCCGGCAGGGGCGGAGGGGTTGGGGGAGGTTGTGCTGCGCGCGGAGGGATTGACGAAGCGGTACCCGGCGGTATCGCGCGATGCAAAGCGTGGGCGCGGGGAGATGGAGCTATTTCGGGGGCTGGATCTCGAGGTGCGGGCGGGGGAGATGGTGGCAGTGGTGGGGGAGAGTGGCGCGGGCAAGAGTTCGCTGCTGCATCTGCTGGCGGCACTTGACCGGCCGACGGCGGGGGAGGTCTGGTGTGCGGGGAAGAGGTTGAGCGCGATGACTGGAGGGGAGGCTTCACGATTTCGCAATCGCGATGTGGGGTATGTGTGGCAGTTCCATTACCTGCTGCCGGAGTTTACGGCTTTGGAGAATGTGGCGATGCCGCTGCTCGCGCGGGGGGAGCGAAGGGCGGCTGCGATGGAGAAGGCGCGGGTGTGGCTCGGGGAGGTTGGGTTAGCGGAGCGCTCCGAGCACCAGTCGGGGGAGTTGAGCGGGGGGGAGCAGCAGAGGGTGAGCCTGGCGCGGGCGCTGGTTACGAAGCCGAAGGTGCTGCTGGCAGATGAGCCGACGGGGGACCTGGATGAGCGGACGGCGGAGGCGGTGTTTGGGTTGATTCAGCGGATGCATGGGGCGCATGGGCTAGCGAGTGTTCTGGTGACGCACAGCATGGAGTTTGCGCGGAGGTGCGACCGGGTGCTGCGGCTGCGGGAGAGGCGGTTGGTGGCGGTCTGACGCCGAAGTAGAGGAGCGGCACCTTGCTGCGCTCAGGATGACGAGTGGTTCGTGAGAGTGGGGCTAGGTGCGGACGGCTGTGACTCGCAGGTACTGGTTGCGGATCAGGGTGCGGATGGACGGATCCGGGGCAACGTTCGCGCTAGCCCACAGGGATTCAAGGTCGGCGGCGAAGGCGGCCTGGCCGGAGTGGTCGAGGCGGCTGAAGGCGACGTGGGTGGGACCGAAGTATTTGCGAAAGAAGGCGACGGCTCCGGCGGGGTTGGTGGGCAGGTCGAAGTCGATGGGGATGAGTTCGGTCTCGATGTTCGAGAAGGCCGAAGCGAGGCGCTCGCGGACGGTGGCCTCGTCGCCCCAGAGGACGGGAGGCGCGATACCGGGCGGAGGCTGGACGTGGCGGACGGCGACCTTGAACATCTGGCCGGAGAAGCTGGCGGGGTCCCAGTTGGCCATGGCGAGGTTGCCGCCGGGTTTGAGGACGCGGGCGAGTTCGGAGGCGACGAGCTCGGGGCGGGGCGCGAACATGGCGCCAAACATGCTGACGACGACATCGAACGAGGCGTTGGCGTAGGGAAGCTGCTCGGCATCGCCCTCGTCGAATTGCACCTCGAGACTTTCGGCGGACGCCCGGTCGCGGGCCTGGGCGACGAGATTGGGGGCGATGTCGACGCCGGTGACGATGGCGCCCATCCGGGCGAGTGGGATGGCGAGGTTGCCGGTGCCGCAGGCGACATCGAGAACGCGGGCGCCGGGCGGGATGGAGAGGAGGCTGACGAAGGACTCAGCGCCGCCGGAGATGGTTTTGGCGACGACGCCGAAGTCGCCGGCCATCCATGTGGCGCGCATGGAGTCTTTGAGTTTTTGAATGGGGGGCCCGGAGGTGCTCATGGGTGTCCTCCGCTTGATTGTTGTAGTGGGAGAAGGATGCTTGAGGTGCGGGGCTGGCGTCAAGACAATTCAGGTATTGCGAATGTGCCGACGCTTCGCCCTTAAGTTGAACGATGAGAACGACGCTCGATATGAGAGAGGACGCCGGCAACATTGACCGGAGCGTTATCAGCTGTCCTTGCGGTAGAGAAGCTGGCGCATGGCCTACCTTCGAGCCTCGTTGGCTTCACTCTGGTTTTTGCGTTCGTCGGCGTCCATACGCGTCTTGCTGCCGGGCTCCGGTTGCTCGGCGGCGCTGCAATCGGGGCAGCGGTTGGCGAACCCGGGTTTGTCGGGCTTCAACTCGAACTCTTCGGAGCAGATAGAGCAGACTTTGATGGGGAAGGGCATGACCTCTTCATCATACGAGGGTGGAGCACGGTTTTGGTCTGATTGGGCGCGTAGACTTTGGGAGGGGGGCGCAATGGCCGGAGTATCATCGCGCAGGTTGAATAGGTCGAGAGCAGCCGTTACTTTGCTGGCTGGGGTCGCTCTCCTCTGGTTTCCGTCGGAGCTGCATGCGGAGCATCACTATCGCGATCTTGAGGGAACGGTGAGGGACCGACACCATGAACCACTGAAGGGCGCTGTGGTGCAGGTGGAAGACCAGAACACCCATGGCGTGCTCTCGTACATCACCGATCAGAGTGGGCGGTACAGCTTCAAGCGGCTGCAGAGCGACACGGACTATAGCGTTTGGTCGACGTACCGGGGACGGCGGTCGAAGACGAAGACGCTGAGCCTGTTCGACGTGCGTGTAGCGAAGAAGATCGATCTCGTGGTCAAGCTTAGATAGGCACCAGCGAAATACGACCCCCGGCGAGACGGGGCTCTAGCGGCGGGAGCCTCCTAAGATGGAGCCGAGGACGCCGCGGACGATCTGGCGGCTGACGGCGGTTCCGGTGGAGCGGGCGGCGGATTTGAGCATGGCTTCACCCAGGCCTTCGCGGTGGCCTCCGCGGGGGCCGGTGGTGCCGCCAAGGAGGGAGCCGAGTGTGCCGAGGATGGAGCTGGCGACCGAGGCTCCTGGTGCGCCAGATGCGGGGGCGGCGGATGCGAGTGGGGGGAAGGGGTTCTGAGCGCCTCCGGTTGGTGGTTGCGGGGCGGGGCTTCCCTGCCCTGCCTGCGGGGACCATTGTGCGCCCGTGGAGGGTTGGGCTGGCGGAGTATGGGCGCGCTGGGTGTTTTCGGGTGGAGTCCAGGCCTGGGGCGGGGTCCATGCGGGGTTGGTGCTGGTGGATGGAGTGGGTGAGGCGGCGGCGCGGTTTTTGAGGCGTTCATAGGCGCTTTCGCGGTCGACCGGGGTGTCGTAGACGCCGGCTACCAGGGAAGTCTGCATGAGGGTCTGGCGCTGGTCGGGGGTGATGGGGCCGATCTGGCCGTGCGGCGGGTAGATGAGGGCGCGCTGGACGATGGCGGGAGTGCCTTTTTCGTCGAGGAAGCTGACGAGGGCTTCGCCGACTTCAAGTTGGGTGATGACGGTGGCAGTGTCGAGGCTGGGGTTGGAGCGGAAGGTGTCGGCGGCGGAGCGGACGGCCTTCTGGTCGCGCGGGGTGAAGGCGCGAAGGGCGTGCTGGACGCGGTTGCCGAGTTGGCCGAGGACGGTGTCGGGGACGTCGATGGGGTTCTGGGTGACGAAGTAGACGCCGACGCCCTTGGACCGGATGAGGCGGATGACCTGCTCGATGCGGGAGCGGAGGACGGCCGTCTGGTCGGTGAAGAGGAGGTGAGCCTCGTCGAAGAAGAAGACGAGCTTGGGTTTATCGAGATCGCCGGCTTCGGGCAGGTGCTCGAAGAGCTCGGAGAGCAGCCAGAGCAGGAAGGTGGCGTAGAGCTGAGGCGACTGCATGAGGCGGTCGGCGACGAGCAGGTTGACGATGCCGCGACCGTTGGAGTCAGTCTGGAGGAGATCTTCGATGTTGAGGGCTGGCTCGCCGAAGAACAGATCTCCCCCCTGGCCGGAGAGCGTGACGAGGCCGCGCTGGATGGCTCCGATAGATGCCGCGGAAATGTTGCCGTACTCGGTTTGAAAGGGGGCGGAGTTCTCGCCGACGTACCCGAGCATGGCCTGGAGGTCTTTGAGGTCGAGGAGGAGGAGGCCGTTGTCGTCGGCGATCTTGAAGACGAGGTTGAGGACGCCGGACTGGATGTCGTTGAGGTTGAGGATGCGCGCGAACAGGAGCGGGCCCATCTCGGAGACAGTGGCGCGGATGGGGTGGCCCCCCTGCCCGAAGACGTCCCAGAGGGTGACGGGGGTGGGCTCGAACTGGAAGCCGGAGAGATTGAGGCGCTGGAGGCGGGCGTTGAATTTGGGGCTGGCGGAGCCGGGCTGGGAGATACCGGAGAGGTCGCCCTTGACGTCGGCGGCGAAGACGGGGACGCCGATGCGGGAGAAGGCCTCGGCCATGACCTGGAGGGTGACGGTTTTGCCGGTGCCGGTGGCTCCAGCGACGAGGCCGTGGCGGTTGGCCATCTCCGGCAGGATGTCGAGGGGCTCGGAGGCGGCGGCTTTGGTCTGGGTCTCGCTTTGGGCGATGACGAGTGGATCGGGCATGGGATCTCCGGGGTACGTGTGGTCGGGTATCGATGCTCACTATATCGCCTCGGGCGGGGCCGGATAGTTGGGGGTTCCGGATCGTTTCGGGAAACCGAAGCCGGTCAACGACCCGTTCCGTACAGCATTTGCACAGAGATATGTGATCCTGCGCAGGTACGGTGTGGCCATAAAGACACCGCAGGCTTTCACCGTGTGTTCCCGGGGAATACACTAGGTGTAGTGGAAGGGATGTATCTGGCGACAGGTGCAGACTGAGTGTCCCCCGCGAGCGGTCAACGCGGTGGATGGGCAAGGTTGACCAACGGGGTTACCTCGAGCCTGCAGGCGAAGGGTGACGGCCGGTTCGAAGGGGAGAACATGTTCGAACGCTATACGGAGAAGGCGCGGCGCGTGATTTTCTTTGCACGGTATGAGGCGAGTCAATTTGGTTCGCCCTATATCGAGACAGAGCACCTGCTGCTGGGATTACTGCGTGAGGACAAGCAGCTGACAAACCGATTTCTGCGGTCGCACGCGTCGGTGGAGTCGATACGGAAGCAGATTGAGCAGCACACGACCATTCGGGAGAAGGTGTCGACTTCGGTCGATCTGCCGCTGTCGAACGAGTGCAAACGCGTGCTCGCCTATGCGGCGGAGGAGGCAGAGCGGCTTTCGCACAAACATATCGGGACGGAGCACCTGCTGCTGGGGCTGCTGCGCGAGGAGAAGTGTTTCGCAGCGGAGATCCTGACGGAGCGCGGTCTGCGGCTGCCGGCGATTCGGGAGGAGCTGCAGCGGACCACGCAGGAGAAGGCGCCGGCGACGGGCAAGCAGGGGAGCGGCAGCGGGCGGCAGGAGACGAGCATGCTGGCGGAGTTCAGCCGGGACCTGACGCAGTCGGCGATGGACCAGCAGCTGGATCCGCTGGTGGGCCGGGATACGGAGGTGGATCGTGTGATCCAGATTCTGTGCCGCCGGACGAAGAATAATCCGGTGCTGATCGGGGAGCCGGGCGTGGGAAAGACGGCGATCGTGGAGGGTTTGGCACAGAAGATCGCGGACGGCGAGGTGCCGAGCTTTCTCGCGGATAAGCGCGTTCTGGCGCTCGATCTGTCGCTGATCGTTGCAGGAACGAAGTATCGCGGGCAGTTTGAAGAGCGGCTGAAGACGATCATGAAGGAGCTGATGGAGAACCAGAACTCCATCGTGTTTATCGACGAGCTGCATACGCTGGTCGGGGCTGGATCGGCGGAGGGATCGCTCGATGCGGCGAACATCCTGAAGCCGGCATTGAGCCGCGGTGAGATCCAGTGCATTGGAGCGACCACTCCGGCCGAGTACAGGAAGTCGATCGAGAAGGATCGGTCGCTCGAGCGGCGATTCCAGGCGGTTAAGGTTCCACCTCCGAACGAGGAGGATGCGATCAAGATCATCATGGGGATCAAGGACAAGTACGAGAAGTTTCACGCGGTGAGTTATACGGACGAGGCGATCAACTTTTCGGTGTCGCATTCGAGCCGGTATATTCCGGACCGTTTTCTGCCGGACAAGGCGATCGATCTGATCGACGAGGCGGGGGCGCGGGTGAAGCTGCGGCAGACCTCTTTGCCTGAAGAGCTGACCGAGGTCCAGAAGCGGATCAAGTTCATCGTGCACCGCATGGAGAACGCGATTGCGAACCATGAATTCGAGAAGGCGCGGTTCTACTCGGACGAGGAGCGCAAGGAGCGGGAGAATCTGCGGGCGCTGCGCGACAAGTATCACCTCGACGATTCGTCAGCAGGCATTGTGACGCGCGAGGATATCGAGGACGTCGTGAGCCGGTGGACGGGTGTTCCGATCACGTCGCTGAAGGAAGAGGAGACGCAGCGGCTGCTGCGGGTCGAAGAAGAGCTCCATAAGCGCGTGATCTCGCAGGAGCGGGCGATCTCGGCGCTGGCGCGGGCAATTCGGCGGTCGCGTGCTGGCTTGAAGAATCCGGCGCGACCGATCGGAAGCTTCCTCTTTCTCGGACCGACGGGTGTTGGAAAGACGGAGATGGCGCGCACGCTGGCGCACTTCCTGTTCGGGAGCGAGAAGTCGCTGATCCGGTTCGACATGTCGGAGTTCATGGAGAAGCACTCGGTATCGAAGCTGATTGGATCGCCTCCGGGATATGTCGGCTACGAGGAGGGCGGGCAGCTGACCGAACGTGTGAAGCGGTCGCCGTACTCGGTGGTGCTGCTGGATGAGATTGAGAAGGCGCATCCGGATGTGTTCAACCTGCTGCTGCAGGTGTTTGAGGACGGCCAGCTGACGGATGGGCTGGGGAATACGGTCGACTTCAAGAACACGATCATCATCATGACCTCGAACATCGGGGCCAAGCACCTGATGAAGCGTGAGGGACTGGGCTTCCAGTCGCGCATGGAAGATGTTGTGCTCGAGAAGATGGAGGAGCTGGTGAAGGGCGAGGTCAAGCGCACCTTCAATCCGGAGTTCCTCAACCGTCTGGACGAGGTAATCATCTTCACGGCGCTGAGCGATGCGGACCTGATGCAGATCCTGGAGCTGCTGGTGCAGCAGCTGAACGTGAATCTGGTGCACAAGGCGATTACGCTGAGCGTAAACGACGATGCGAAGCGATGGATCCTGGAGAAGACGGTAACGGATCGCAGCTACGGAGCACGTCCGCTGCGCAGGGCTCTGCAGAGGTTTGTGGAGGATCCGTTGTCCGAGGCTCTGATCGCCGGAGGGATTGCACAGAGGCCGGCGTTCCTAGAGGTGTACTTGGATAACAACCAGCTGTTCTATCGCCCGCTGTCGTCCATCGGCGAGGAGAAGGTTGGTGGGTTGGCTCTGAGCGTGGTTTAGGCTTCGGCGGCAAGATGTTTCGGGAGGGTGTTCCGGCGATGGTGCCGGGGCGCCCTCTATCTTTTGGGCGCGAGGGCCAGTAGATCAGGAGGCAAGGCCGGCCAGCTCGCGGGCGCGGACGAAGACTCGGGCGAACATGGCGCGGTTGAGGCGGCCGGTGTTGGTGTTACGCAGGGATGGGTGGTAGCTGGCGAGCAGATGGATGCCGTGGGGCAAGGCGTATTCGGCTCCGTGGGCGAAGTGGAAGGGGGATCGGGCGCGGATGACCTCTGTGTGAAGGAGGTGGGCCAAAAAGCCGTCCCAGGCGATCTTTCCAAGGCAGACGACGACGCGAACGCGGGGAAGGGCGGCGAGCTCATGAGCGAGGTGCTCGCGGCAGTTACGGATCTCCTGCGGGAGAGGCTTGTCGCCGGGCGGAGCGCAGCGGACGACGGAGGCGATCCAGGCGTCGCGAAGTTTGAGGCCGTCGTCGCGCGATGTGCCGGTGGGCTGGTTGGCGAAGCCGAGTTCATGGAGGACGGGATACATGAAATAGCCGGAGCCGTCGCCGGTAAAGGGACGACCGGTGCGATTGGCACCATGGGCGCCGGGAGCGAGTCCAAGGATCAGGACACGGGCGCTTGGATCCCCGAACCCAGGAACGGGGCGCGACCAGTAAGTCTGATCGATGTAGGCGCGGCGGCGGGTTTCGCCGACGGCGGTGCAAAAGGCTCGCAGGCGCGGACAGCGCTCACAGAGGATGATCTCCTTCTGGACCTGCTCGAGTTGAGCCTGTTTGGAGATGGTCGGCACGTGTGCTGATGATACGGCCGACGCGCAAAGAGGACGACGTGACGTAAGAGGTAGGCACCCGGACGTAGAATGCATCCCGGTGCCCTGAGGGAAAGACATTGGAAGATCCACGGCTGAGCCGGATGTATGCGTCGATGGTGACGCGCAATGTGGGAGGGCTCTGGGAACGATTGAGCGATTGGACGTCGTTGAATGCGATCCGCCTGGTGTGGATGGCCGTGCTGGGCCTGGTCATTGTGCTTCCGCTCGGATGGGCGGCGCATACCCGCGGCCGATTCTCCTTGTTGAAGTCGCACATTCGGGAGAAGATCTCTCCGGCGGAGGTGCAGCCTCCTAAGCCCGGCGGGCAGGACGCCCTGGTGTTGCAGCGGGCACTGCTCGAAGGTGGAGGTCTGCCTGAGTTTGTCTCGGCGACGCTGCTTCCGGGGCGCGGTTTGAACACGCTGCAGATCACGGCCTATCTGCCGGGCAAGGGTGAGGTCTCGCTTTTGTCGGCACCGAGCGTTGCGCAGGCGGCGGTGTCGATGGACGGGCACGGGCCGGATGCGAATGGAGGTGCGAGTCTACGGATGGGAGGAGCGTTTGAGGCGCCATGGGCCGGGCGAATTTATGGCACGCCGTCTCCTGACGAGACGCACGTGCTCACGCAATGGCGGGGCCACAGCTTGACTCTCCCGGTCACGACCCAGGGTGTGGAAGGCGCTGCCAGATCCACCGGTGGAATGTTGTTGAATCTCCCAGCCGACTCGGTCACGTCGAACGTTATGCCGGACGGAGGAGAGGCGCAGGCAGTGTTCCAGGCGGAGAGCTTCGGCGACCGCTGGCCTTCGAAGACCGAGGTTTCGATGACGGTTCTCATGAGCAGTCATGTGCTCGATCTCCGGGTGAATGCGCGCAATGTGGGCACCGAGGCTGAGCCTGTCGGGATCGGGTGGAGGCCTCGCTTTGCGATCCCAAGCGGAGATCGCGGACAGGCCACCCTGCGGATGCCGGTGGGCGACCGCATGGAGATGGGAGCAGGGGGTCGAGGATCGCCGACAGGGAGGTTGCTGCCGGTATTGGGGACACCGTTTGATTTCACGGCGCGGGGCGGAGCAAAGTTGGGCACGGCAGCTCTTGACGAGGGCTTCGTTCATCTTCACTCGGCGATTCTCGACTTTGGACCAGCAGCCGAGCTGCGCGACCCAAAGAGCAACTACCGGCTGCGTATCACGGCGATGACACCTGGCATACGGGAG
>JAABUV010006096.1_pt1 | contig 13322 bp, 14 predicted proteins | sample 5559971 | NCBI WGS metagenome assembly JAABUV01 (sample SAMN10711881, study PRJNA513362) | rock metagenome | isolation source: Antarctica rocks | place: Antarctica: Victoria Land, Knobhead nord | collected 2015-12-19
TTTGATTCGGCAGCGCGAATGCGTTTCCAGGCCGTCGGATAGTAATTCTGTCTCATAGAGTCTGTTTGGCTCGTTTGCCCCCGTTGTGGCTCGTTGACGACCTCTAGCATGCCGACGTTGCGGTAATTGTTGTTTGTGTGGATAATGTTGACCATCCACTCGAGAAACTTGTAGGCCCGTTCGTACTGGTAGTCGACATAAAAGCCGGCGGAGGGGGCAGTCTAGGTAAGCGCAACATTTAGTAAGTGTTACTGCGACCGCTCATCATGCTGCTATCCACTTCTTTAGGCCCGGTGGCGACCTCGAGTGGTTGTGTTATGCTTACCTGTCCGGTATCAGGGTTTCCACTTACTTGAGCGCCCGGCGCTCCATGCAGATCGATAACTATGTACATTCCCGCATCGCTGGCCCAGCCACAGATGCGCTCTAGGTATTGAAGTCCACCCTGGGGAAAGTGCTCGCTGTCGGCGTAAACCAGATCCTCTCTCATCCAATAACCGACTGGAATTCTGATCGTGTTTAGCCCATAGCTTTTCATCTGCGCAATATCCTGCTGGGTGGTCCATGTATCCCAGTGGTGTTGGAAAGCGGAATTGCCGGCACTCTGTCCAAGAGCGCTGACGCAGTCAAATTCCGAGGCAGCATTGCCACAGCCCATGCTGTTCCACTCATCACTCGCCATCCACGGTTCAACTATGAATTGGCTCCCTAGGTTGACACCACGGACTTCGAAATTTGGAAGCCATGCGTAGGAGAGCCCTGCGCATAACAGAAGAGAAAGTAATGCAGACTGCATGTTCAAAGGAAGGGCATGCAATGCCTGTCAAATGAGAGTGCGAAGAAGAATATGTACATAAAAAACATGAATCAAAGAGACAAAGAACAATCGATGTTATATAGATTCATGATATAAGGAAGCGGCAGTGAAATGAGGAGGCAGATGGACTGCGCTCATGCTCCCATGTCAGGTATACAAGTATGGTGGTTGATAGAGGAAATGAAAGTCCGGGGGGCACGGCGACATGTAGGGGCGGTGTTGGATCGTGGTCTGTAGGAGTTTATCACGCGGCGATAGGGCGGCTGATGAAATTAAGAGCACCGGGTTGGATCCTCGATGAATCCTGGTAGGATGGACAGTTACATTTGATTGGCGGACCGAAAGGAGAAGAAGAAAGCAGAGACCAAGAGGTTGATGGGACGTTGGACTTGGGGTTACGTTCGTTGGTCCGTGATCCATGGGTTAGGGTTTCGTGCGACCGAGGTGAAGTGCTTATCTAATGTTCCAATCTCCCCCTGATCTCCGGCTAAGCCAATGATAGCCAAGCGAGGGATAAGAAGGTACCTTGTGCTTCTTCTCATGGCATTCATCATCCAACACACTAGGAGCCATGGGATCGTCGCAACATCAAATCTTGGACCACCAGGACAACGAGTACTGTATAACACAAGATGTAGTTACCATGTTTGCTTGTTGCGCGGATGATCGGAAGTCCAAATCGACTCTTCGCAAGCTATCTACCTGTCGCAAAGCCAACCCTCGAAGCCATGCGATGGTGTGTCGAATCCAGAAGGATCAACAAGGCCTGAGGCGTCGAGCCGGCCGGAAAAAGACCGTTGGTTTCTATAGAACAACATACCGACCCGGAGGATGAAGGATTCCTGGCCCGGCTTACCCGTTGAGCTGCAGGTCACATATGCGACGTGGGCACAGCCGCTCTAAGTCGTCTGAGAACATCCCGCTCTGGTTCGCCATGGCATCTGATGTGCTTCCAGCGTCGTGGAAAATAGGAAAGAGGATCATACGAAACGCTAAGGCGAGAAGAGTCACATGTAATTCTCGAAGGGAGTTCTCTCAGTCTGATGACCTTTGCTCAGTCTGCTCCATTGACAAGTGGCAGCTATTCAGCGAATCAGATCAAGTCCTAGTCTGGTTGTTGGCTGGCGAATCTATCAATTGGAGCAAACATTAGATCACTGTACCGAGGAATATGACAGCCTTGGCTAGCACCATGGGCCGATGAAGTAGCTAATTGCTAGACTCCCAAAGCAAAGTAGGATGATATTGCATTACTTCCAGCGATAAACGTCAGGCTTATGAAACCAAATAGTGTTAGGAGGAACCATCAAGCAGTCTGATATTCATACTGAAGGTCTCTACCCCTTCTCACACCATCGGAGAAAGATGTTTTAACCCGCTGATGTATATCATTGTTATCTTGACACTATGCATTGCATTTTTGGTTGTCGAAATTTAGTCGCCCCAAGTGTTAAGATTATCCTCTTGGTGAGAAGACTTCTTCGGTTTCATAATAGTGCTGCAAATCTTGAATGCGATGATTCAGGTTGATACCTGTCAGATGGGTGACACTCCGAGTCAAAGACTCTTTATAGTCAAACGTGTCTAAAATTTGCCGCGGGTCTTTCACAAACGACTTGCTGGAAAGTCGACAGCTTCCTGGTATCATGAATCTGGTTAACTTCAGATACGCTTCTGATGTCGAGAATATCGAAACATTCCTGAAACTTCTTGAAGAGATCATGACGTTGCTTCTCTGAATCTGATTGTCATCAGCTGATTCGTACCGCAGCTAACCTCAATTGGCTGTCAAATGGCAATAGCGCACCTGTAGCTTGTAGTGAAGGCGCTTACTGTGTAGAGGGTTTTCGGCTACTTCAGATGCATTCGACCCTAGTTGGCTGTGAAATGGTAGTAGCGCAAGTGTAGCTTGCAAAAAGGTGCTTTATCATGCTGAGAGTGACGTCTTCTTATATTGAGATCTTCAATTCGATTCTTCGACTAGGAAATGTGCTGTCATCGAAATTTTTGCAATGTCTTTCGGGTTCGCTATCGGTGATTTTGTCGCCTTAGGAACCCTGGCATGGAGGCTTTACAAGTGCTGCAAAGGAGCCTCAGTACAATCCCGGGAGATTGGGAAAGAGCTCAACTCTCTGCATAACGCTGTTCGCGCGATTTGAGACGAGGCCCAGAAGCCGTCTTCACTTCTGATGTATGCCAAAATCGAAGACAAGAACCACTTCAATAATATCATTCAGGACTGCATCGAAGCACTCGAGGAACTGGACCAGTCACTTCTCCACTACAATAGCCTTGGAACCAAAGAGAAACGCACCTGTGACGGGATTAGACTCGGTTCTGAGCGTACGCAAGCAATTCGGGAGAGAATAGTGTTTCACACTTCAGCCTTGAATCTTTCGATGACGAGCCTGGGGATCAGCTCTTTAGGACGGGTTGAGGGAAAGCTTGACGGCTTGGCTACCCAGATTTGTGCTGGCCAACACGTGCCGTCGATAATTCCCATTCTTAACAAAGAGGACGAGCAGGACAACACGAGGCGGCGATTTGCGACGGAGTTGCCTACGGAGTTTCCTAGGGCCGAGATCAAGGACTACATTCGCGGTCTAGTAGAACGTGGAGATCTCGAAGAACAACCAGCTCGCCCGGCAGTAGGTTCACCTGAGTACTTAGCTAGTGAGCTTTCCGAGTCGACATCGGGGTTAGAAATCCTGCTGCCTTGCTTTTCGACGTTTCCAAGCTCGCCTGTTCCTGAGAGTGAGAGGGACAGGTTTCCATCAGCTCCGATCGATCGACCTGACGATGATGCAGCGCTTTCAAGCATGGCCCACAATGAACCATTTACCATTCGTCTTCGTGATCGCAGAACAAGTAACAAACATTGCGTCCAGTCAGCAACACTTGGCGCCAAGAATCCGACCGCCGAGGCCATGCGAGACACGTTGCCGCTCTTGTGTTAAGCTTTCGCCTACCAAAGGAGGATCTAGCAAAGGACGGAAGCTGAGGTCTAAGCGAGCGGAACAGACCCGCTATCCTAGCAGCAAACAAGCAGAGAATGCAGTGAATACGGTGAAGAGTACGGAGTAAGGAAGGAATCATCATGCAGAGGGTGGGAAAATTCGCACGAAAAAGGTCATCCGGCTGAAGTCCACGCGCAGAAAGCCAAAAAAGTTGTGGGAATACAAGAGTATCAACAGCCAGCTACTCTTGAAGACAGAGTCAGCAAACGCCTATATTCAATATGCGGCCTGTAATGCTATGAGATGCTATAGAATATCTGCATAGTTGATCGCAGTAAGGAGAGGCTGCTTCTAACTACGCGACCGTCCTCGAAACGTACATGGAAGGCCTTGTTTTCAATAGAGCGACATCTTCCAAGGTCGAACGAGTAGCGCTTCACAAGCGAGCGTGATTTCGCACATTGTTTTGATAGCTAAACTGGCAACCATAGATGAGCATTGACCTTTTCCATTGTCGACCTTATCGTACCACGATAAGTCAGATGTGTAGAGGCTGGAGAGGCAGATGGTCGGATTCGAGCATTGTGCTTTTTTCTGGATATGAACAACTCTGCGACCGGGTCGCCTCTCCTTGGTGCCAGGGATTCTTTTGCATCGCTTCCCAAGAGATTTCATCAGGCTACCCAAGACCAACAATATCGCGCATCTCTCGGTTTTCGACTTGAATCAGCGGACTGAGCATTGCGGATTACTTCAATTTCCCGTAACAAAATTGCGGCTCTGGTAAAGCGGTCTTAAAGATGAGCGTATCCCGATGGTCTTGAGCTAGCTTGTTGCTGTCATGTCGAGAAGCCTATTCCGTACATTCTTTCATGGTGGGTGGGAATACGACTTGGGAAGCCTTTCCGGGAATCCATACTTGCGGCACGGATCGATCATCTGCATGAAACACGTCCCTAGCAAGAAGCCAACATGTCTTGCTGGCACAGCCTGACTGGGGTCCCAGCTTTGTTGTAACGGTTCGAAGTTGGCTGTATCCGGCTTCCCTAGCAAAGGATAGCGGGATGACCCTCATAGCTATGATTCCTCTATTATAATACGGACTCACCAATGTTTGTGAATTGTGATGCTTTGAAGAGAGTGGATCAAGTCCTCGGCTACAGCAAGGCTTTGATTGTGGTCCGTGGGAGCTCGCGCTGGTGTCGGCTCTTGATTGCCCCGCGCCTGTCGCTATCGCGCCCAATAGGGGTTTGTGTTGAGCCACACACGGCCGATAACGATTTACTTTATGGCCTTTACCCGCTTTCCTCAAGACACTTTAATCTCTTGTTGTGAAACAGAGGGATGGACGATGTCTAGGCTGGTAGGTAGACCGTATCACAGTACGGAGGTAGCCATGACTTCAATCATTCCAGCCATCTCCATCAAGGTCGCTGATATCATCGAACTGCGACAACATCGATTCAACTCTGGATGATGTCACTTCTTTGAAAGCGCCACCACGCAACTGTCGGGAAGTGGCACGCTTGACTTGCTGGCGTGACAGGGAGATACATGGACAAGCGCAATTTCAATCCCAGTCGCCAAGGGGTCGCTCTATTTACATTTTGCCCCTTGGGGGAAAGAGGAAATAAATCTGCCGATGACTTCACACCCGAGACCAATCACCAAATGATACCCGAGTACCTTAATGTTGTAGGTAGTAATTAATCTAGTAAGTAACTGTGTACCTCCGTACCAGCCTGTCAATCTCCTGACTTTCGGCCTTGTGTCTGAGAGAGCTTTGTCGCACAACCTACTCACTCCCTCTTCCCTCTTCCCTCTTCTTCTCTATTTATCACGACTCTCTCTACGCAGACAACAATCAATTCCCATTTCCTTGAGCGGCCTCGAGGTTGCGCATCGCCATGAAGCTTCAATTGGGTTCCCTCCTCGTCTTGGCTTCCTGGGTCGCAATCGCCAACTGTCAGACTTGTTACTATCCCAATGGCGATACGAGCAAAGAAAATGACATTCCCTGTTCATCATCGCCCGGCAGTCCTTGTTGTCCGCAAGGATGGCAGTGTCTGAGCAACGGACTGTGCTATCTAGACAACCAGAAATATTTTGGACGATATACCTGTACCGATCAATCGTGGAAATCCTCGGGCTGTCCCCAAATCTGTACGCACAGTAAGTCGCTGTATTCAATCCTGCGTGTGCGCTCTCATGCCATGTCGTGCTGACGCCTGAACAGGCAACACTGCCTCTGGAAACGAGGCCATCCTTGAATGCAGCAAGGGAAACTACTGCTGTGATGCTAATCGTCCCGACGTCGGATGTTGTGACACTGGTGCTACTCAATTTCCGTTGAAGGATGGAAATGTCGTATCATCTGGCTCTTCGGGCTCTTCGGGCTCTTCGGGCTCTTCGGGCTCTTCGGGCTCTTCGGGCTCTTCTGGCTCTTCTGGCTCTTCTGGCTCAAGCTCCGGTTCAAGTTCGGGTGGATCCAACATTCAGAGTGCATCTGTTGCGGGCTCAACTTCACCTCCCTCTTCTTCCTCCTCTACTCCTCCGTCGTCTTCCACATCTTCAACACCAACGTCATCCTCGTCGGGTTCGCAGTCATCGTCAAATAGCGCAGCGGATACCAGCCGAAACAATGTTGGAGGGTCGACTAGTTCATCTTCGGGGGGATCAACTACTTCCTCACCCTCGCAATCTTCATCGTCGGCCAGTGTTAGCATCATTACCAGTGTCGTTACCAGCATCAGCGGCTCCAATACCGTCACCTCTAGCATCACCACAGCAATCCCAGCTTCTCAATCACAGACACCCCAGCAATCGTCTTCATCGAAGAATCTGGGTGCTATAATTGGGCCCGCAGTGGGGGCTCCGCTTGCAGTAATCGCTCTTGCTGCCCTGGCATTCTTTCTTTGGAGACGTCGGCGAAATAACAGACGATCAATGCCGCCACCGTTCGTCGATGATACTAAACCTATGGGCCATGGAAAGCCAGAGCCTGGATCAGTACAGGCTACGCCAGACATGGCGAGATATAGTGGTAAGACATTGACACAGTCCCCTCGGTTTTCGCAGTTTGGAGGATCACCGGAACTGGCGGGTAATTACCCCCAACATTATGATCCAAGCCGGCCACAAGTAGGCGAGCTTCCTGGGTCCATGTATCACCCTTATAATCCAAATCTTCCTCGCGAGCTTCCGGCCTAGGCGCGTGATGTGAACGATGATCCTGCTCAGTTTGTGGAGAGCATTGAGATCGAAGAAAAGTAAAGGACTCGGGCTCATGCACCGTATTGCTTGGTGAATATCTTACCAAAAGGGTCGTTCACGATAACGCCAACCTATCTATGGGCAAACAATTACGCTTTGTGTGTCGAGCTCTTATCGGTTTACGCGGGGTATCCACTTCGCGATCCCTTGCAGGGCTTGAGAGAGTTTCCCCAATTACCGAAAGGCTTAGGCCTGGGTCAAGTCATCGCTTTGGCCGTGGGCCACTGCTGGAAGCTGATATGAACACCCAGAACCGAGCCCGGTTTCTACTTGATGCGGTCAGGCTTTGCTGCGTACAGGACCCACAATATGTTTGTCTTGCAAGCATCCTGAAATGACCAGACCCGCCACGTCTTGCAGCAATCTAGCTATCGTAACGAATTCAATCTATCCACGGAAAACCTGAGACGCCTCTGTGCAAATCAATGAACCGATAGAGATTGGTACACTTATCTGGACCATAACCAGTGTCGGCTCTCGGTTAGCCGCGTTCGAGTACGCTCATAGGTGATGGGGTTGTCGATCTGAGGTACGGGGTCCGAGGCATGCGGGATATCGCTGAGGTCGCTGTGGGCACAGACTACGACGAGTTCATGAAGATTATTGAACTGAAGAGTATTGCAATCGCCTTCCAGAAAGCTCAGTAATGTAGCAAACTGATGGTATCTAAAACAGGTAAGACATTCAAGTGAATTACATCTTACTCTTACTTTACTCTCATTCGTCGCCTGGAAATTTACAGTTTCGATCACTTTGGTCAACAACCTTCATAGATATACCTTTATACCCCATTTCCCACTTCACCTCCCATAAACGCTCCCATAAACGCTCCAACGCCTTCCCAATCCCATCCTACCACCTTCCCTATCCTGCCTCCCCATCTGCAATCCTAGCAACAGCGCTCAGAATCCCCAGTCCCTCTACCACATGCCAAAAGCCCGCTCTCTTCTAACCGATAACGCCGGTCACCTGTACTCGCACAACAGGGGCTATCACCATGGTTATCACCCACTGTTGAAACATCTCACCATCAAACAGCTTTGACCGCTGCACGCACGCACGCGGAGCTCGCAGCCGGGTAGAAGTCAAAAGCTGGTAGACAGGAGTCTGGTGTTCGAACTCAAACGGGTTTGGCGAGCGCGAAGGCGGACATATGGGGGATGGGAACGATAAGCTGCGCTGGGAGCCTTGGTTGGAGTGGCGAGGGAGCTCGAGGAGGTGGAGGAGGTGGCGGCGAGGAGAAGGTGGGCTGAATAAAAGTAAAGAGAGGATGATTTAACGGAACTGGCTGTGCTTGCGATGGCGTTGATGGGATGGGAAGGAGATTGTGGGAGTAGTGGATTTTATGAGCTAGGATGTTACTCTTCTCAATGATCTGCATAGTATCCGACCTTTAACAAAAGCCACACTAACACATACACTCAGGAACGGTTGGTGACGAGTCTATTTTTGAATCATCGAGGATACTTGAGAGCAAACCACTGGAAATAGTGCAGAGCTTTGACATCGCCGAGTATCTGGATATGTATCCTCGTTACTTACTTATGGAGGTGGGTAACACGCAATCTCCAGCGTACAAGCCTGCCCTACTCTCCTTCCACTATTCCCTTCGTATTTTTTCACCCGTGTCCGTGGTCCCCTACCTTTATGGCGGATTTCTTTTTGGCAACCCGTTTCTTGTGCAATGCTCACCAACAGAACCATCCACGCTTCATTGCCACCGCTCATCCTCGACACCCTTGGCTGCTGGCATGCTGTCGGATGGGGGCGTGCGAAGGAATCGTCTGCGGACTGTTGCTGGCAGAGTGTGCGAATGATTCGGTCATGGGGCTAAAAAAGGGGGGTTGGGCAGCTTTTGGTGTTGCGATTGCGGGAGTGGGAACGGGATGGGGGAGTTGGGATATGGGTTGGGGTGGGGTGAGACGGAGATAGTTTGGGAGGTGGATGTTCATGAATTCGGAGATTGAGGATATCTTGCGTGCCGTTCGAGTTGGTTTAGATTTAAGATGATGAAAGATGGAGAAAATATGTCTGTCCTACCGAACCTCAAACGAGTAGACCATAGAAGTGTTTTCAACAAGCATTTTATTTCTGGCCCGTGTTGCCTCAGTGAGTCTACTTGCCCATTCGAAAAGGAAATAGCTTGTATCTGACTTAGTAAACGAACAGTAAGGAATCCGAGACACGATGAAAGCAGAAGGGTATATGAATCTGTGGTACGTCTACTTTACAATATATCTAGGCGGATAAAGAAGCTTCGCGGGCCTGGCGATGAAACCTTGCCGTGAATCACTTCTGATCCCTTATTGCTCAAGGCTCTCCGTTAGTTAGGTCCCACGAGGTTATACTGCCATACCTGTTAGATGTGAGATAACAGCTGCAGGATGTCCCTCCTGCGATATCATAAGTGGAACCACAAATCGTGTCCCTGGTAGCTTGAACTCATGCCTCCCACGATGTTATGGTCTATCTATAGCTGCGTCTATCTGTTACCTTCTCTGGGAACATGATATCAATGCGTACAATATCATAACCGACTGGGTGGATACAGCACCGTCGGGCTTTGTGACCGGAGCTATTACACAGTAAATGCCATGGCGATGGCGGTGGCGGCGGTGTGTCCGAAGGAAATCTCCATTGACGAAACACATGACTGATATGAAGTTTTATACCAGAGAGCTTGTATCATTGTTTGTTAGAGACACCTTTAGATACAGAGATCTTCCTGGCTGTCTGGAACTCTTCTATAGCGAAAGAGGAGGTTATCATAGTCATTGTGAGGGCTCTCATGCTTGGAACGAAATTCCGAAATGTCGTTTCGTCCTCAAAGCTGCAATTGAACAAGTCGCTCCACTGCATGGGTAATGCTCTTCGCAAGCTGAGTGCCTTCTCTCCAGATTTCATCGTGTTTCCCTGTAAGTATCTGTACGATATCAAGACGATTGGTGGCAAAACTGCCTTCTGAAGCTGCTGGCCGCTGCAGGCTGAGAGCTGCCTTCATCCGGTACATCTGGTCCTTTTCTACTAGCTCGTCTTCTAGCGAGTGAGCCACAACAGTGAGCTTGCCATCTGGCCAGTGTTTTTTGTAGTCGCCGGATACGGGGGAACATGCAGCCCACCAAGCCTGCTAGATTGGTAAACAATTACCCTTAAGGTGGAGTCGCGACTTGCAGGTCTTCAAGGTCATGTCCGTTAAGACTCACCTCGTCGCTACCGAACACATTCTTCACCATCTGCTGATAGTAAGGCGCATCGCCATGGTTATCTCGTAGAGCAATAAGATCGTAGATACCCTCGACGCCTAGTATACCAAGCGGCTTTGTAAAGGCGGCAGCCAACGTACTTTCTCCTCGCCATATCATCGCTACCTGAAACGCAATAGTCGCTCCACAGCTATGCCCGACAAGCAAGTATCTCTCTCCAAAACAATATTCTTTCTGCAGCCACCTAAGCGCCGCCAGCACATCGTGGATTTGGTTGGGGTGTCGGGCGTTTCGGGAGGCATCGTCTGGAGAGCTAGGGTCGCGAGGGTGGTCAGGGTAGGGGGATAAACGATAATTGATAGAGGCAAAGCCGGCGATGCTAGAAACTACAGGGTCTTCCAGAAGGAGATCGAGGGCGCGATTCAGCTGGGTGGAGTCGATTTCCGGGTCGCGCCAGGCACCTCCGTGGATGAACCTAGGATCCTAGTCAGCACGGTAGGGTCGATACTAAGAAGTCGCTTCACACAATACCCAGAAACCTTGTGGGCCTTGTGGAAGAGGTGGGTGAGGGAGGCAGATGTCGAGTGTTTGTAGCTTAGCTTTGGAGTACGCTATGTTCTTTCTGTAGAAAGGGTATGAGCGTGGATGGTTGGCCGATGCCATGCTCTTGATTGTCAACCTTCATACACTATAACAACCGAGATGCATAAGGTTCCTAGAAGAAATGTGCGCTCAAGTAGTGGGTGCTGAGGTCGACAAATGGTAAAAAACCATACCTAATGGAGCTTTAACGTTAAGCAGCACGTGACCTGCGTTGATCTGTAACATTTTTTTCCCTATTGTAGCCCTCCTCGGTCTTTCATCTTCCCCATCACAATTGTTTGGTCAGAAGCGACATGCAATCTGCAGTAGCGGAGTTGGACGAATTTCTCCACTTAAATGAGAATACAATGACAGGGCAGGGTCCGGATGCAATCACTAATTCTCACGAGCTGGGAGCGATCAATATGTCTAAATCAAACCATAGAAAGGCTGATGACTATGACACCAGAAGGCCATCTGAACGTACAGGCTGGCCGGAGCCTGCGGTAGTCCCACGCAGCAGGCTCCGAATGTTTGCTGTAATGGCAGCTCTTTTTGTCAGTCCGCCACTTCCTGTCTGTTCGTGTTGGTTCAAGTCCTAACATGACGACTGATTTCAACATTCCAGCTCTCCCTTTTCATATCAGCTCTAGATACAACCATTGTAGCCACTGCAATTCCTACTATCACGTCTCAATTGCATTCAGCGTCAGGCTACACATGGATCGGAGGGGCATACTTGCTGGCAAATACTGCTGCCTCCCCGGTCTGGGCGAAATTGTCAGACATCTGGGGCAGGAAGCTAATACTCCTGACTGCTGTCGCCTTTTTCTTCGCTAGTTCTATCCTGTGTGCTCTGTCCACCAGTATGAAAATGCTCATAGTTGGTCGGACCCTGCAAGGAACAGCCAGTGGCGGGCTGATTCCCCTTGTAATCATAACCATTTCGGACTTGTATAGCATGAGGTACTACTTACGCCATTATTGATAAGTAGAGATACTTATCATCTTTTCAATAGGAGTCGCAGCCTCTATCTTGGCCTCTTAGAATTGATGTGGGCTCTGGCTGGCGGTGTCGGACCGGTTCTGGGAGGTGTGTTGTCTGAACTAGCGACCTGGCGCTGGATATTCTGGATCAACCTTCCTATTTCTGGGACTGCGTTCATGCTGCTTTGGCTATTCCTGGATGTGCACAATCCTAGGACCCATGTCATGGAAGGCGTGAAGGCGATCGACTGGTTTGGTAGCCTTTCCATGTTAGGTTTTACCCTGATGTTGCTCCTAGGTCTTGATTTTGGGGGCACCACGTTTGCTTGGAATTCGCCAACAGTCATCTGCCTTATAGTCTTCGGCTGTCTAATGTCTATCTTCTTCGTGTATAGCGAAAAACGGCTGGCAAATTATCCACTCATGCCTTTGGGTCTATTTAGCAAGCGTTCCAATATTGCGAGTATGCTTGTAGCATCGTTGCATGGATTTGTATGTGGTGCACTTCCGTGAGAGAAACGTCTTGGCTGATTGCCGCAGGCTCAAATTGCTCCAGAGTACTACTTACCACTATACTTCCAGTCGGTCAAGCAAGCTTCTCCGCTGTACTCAGGTCTCTTCATTTTACCCATCACCCTAACCCAAGCCCTCGCAGGTATCAGTACAGGCGTCATAATTCACCGCACCGGCAGATACTGCGAGCTTATTTGGGTTGGTATGACTTTGCTTACAATCGGTCTTGGACTACTTGTCTATATCAATGCCGAATCCGCAATAGGCGAGATCATATCTTTCGAATTAATCACAGGCATCGGAGCTGGTTTGCTCTTTCAGCCTCCACTTATTGCTGTGCAGGCCTCAACTGAACAGGATGATATTGCAACAGCAACGGCGACTTTCTCTTTTGTTCGTAACCTTTCTACAGCTATGTCAGTAGTTATTGGAGGTGTCGTCTTCCAGAATGGAATGGACCTCCGAGTACCAGGTTTGCGTGCAGCGGGCTTACCGAGGAATATCACGGATTCACTTTCAGGGGGTGCAGCAGCAGCAAATGTCATGATAATCGGGACAATCATAGATCCGAGGCAAGCATTGGCTGTAAAGGAGGCTTTTGCATGGAGTATGAGGAATATCTGGATATTGTGCACATGCATCTCTGCCTGTGGACTTTTCGCAAGTGTCTTTATTACCAGGCAGGTGCTGAGCAAGGAACATGTTGAGACTAAAACGGGAATCAAGGAGAAACGGCCTGTTGGTATGGAGATTCGGGAGTAATGAGGCCCTTAATCTAGGGATTGCACATATACCTGGCTTAAGTCGAGGGAAGAACTATGGTGGATCGCATTCTCGAAACTAGAGCTACTTTAACGTCGGCTACGGATGACGGCATTAGGATTAGGCGGACTTCATGACCGTAATAAACGAATATTTGCTTTGACTCTACACAGCTCACAAACTGAGCGGTAGGAATGAAATAAGTGCTTCGCGGAGTCTCACTACATG
>JAABUV010006099.1_pt1 | contig 13318 bp, 18 predicted proteins | sample 5559971 | NCBI WGS metagenome assembly JAABUV01 (sample SAMN10711881, study PRJNA513362) | rock metagenome | isolation source: Antarctica rocks | place: Antarctica: Victoria Land, Knobhead nord | collected 2015-12-19
CAAGGCGTCTTCAAAGCAGGACAAAGGAGCCTGCGCACGGCCAAAGCAGCTCCCAGGCTCCACGGAGTTCATAATCCCACAGTCTCAGCACAGCTCAGCAAAAGTGGTCCCAGGGCCAGCTCTCCCGTAAACGGCTCAGCAGCAGAACAGACGAAGTAGCGCAGGTGTGGCGTTGCGGCGCCTCTGCACATGCTCAGGCGCCTGTGCATGGCTGCCGCAACGAAGCTTCGCTGTGCGGGCGCACCGCGGCTGGCGCCGGCCAGCACGCCCGCCCAGCTGAGCTTCTTTACAAGCCTGAGGCGCGCGCTGATGTCGCCACCGGCGTCTCTGCATGGGTGCTTATGCCATGTCCCGCACAGCAGGAGTATTGTAGTTGCAGCCGTCTCTGCATCCGCTTGCGTCCTGTCCTGCCTACACGACAGGAGCAGCCTCAAAGAATCTCGCATCATGCTCTTTGACGTTCAACTGTTGGCACTAGAGCACACGAGTGCCGTGCGTAGGTCTGTTGCGGCGGGCGCGCCGCGCCTGCGCAGCAGCCTCGCGTCGCCGGGCGCCCCGCTGGTGCCGCGGGCTGCGGCCGACGTGTCTGCGGGGACGTCCTACAGCACGGAGCCTGCGTATGCGGAGGCGCCTGTCGGTGTCGGCGAGGCGCGCCCCTGCTTGCCGACTAGCCAGGCGGTCCCAGGGGCCCACTGCTAGAGCACGTCCCTGAAAGTATGCACGTCTGCGTTGTGTGCCCGTGCCGCCAAGCGCACGCGTCCTTTCTTATTAAATTAATTGTTAAATGCTTGCGCAGCAGTGTTTTTTTGTGTCGCCCCGCCGCTCACAACCACGTTTGGTGCGTGTGAGCAGCGGGGCGACCTGGCTGCAGCGGGCACGCGCCTCGCTCGCTGTGGGTGGCGCCTTTGTGGTGGGCCGCCGGCGCTCAGCAGCGCGCGAGCGGCGCGCAGGTGGACTGGCGCCAGGAGTACTGCAACTCGGTCGCCCTCATCGGCACGCTCGCGCGCGACTTTGACGTGTTCAGGACGCCGTCGGGGCGGCCCGTCACCAGGAACCGGCTGGCCGTGCGCGGGATAAACAACCGCACAGAGTGGTGCGTGCAGGCCCGGTGTCATGAGCAGTCCTTGCGTGAGGCTGCTCTGAGCGCTGCTAGCCAAGCGCAGCTGCCATCATGTAGCCCCGACGTGCAAGTAACACACTTGCCTCTGAAACAGCCTTCTCAAGACAGAAATGTCCTGGACAGTGTGGAGCGTGTCTGTTTTGAGCCTGAGACAACAGGCATCCACTGATACCTTTCTAGTTCTGCACATTACAGGAATGAGCGTGCACCGTGCTTGGCGCGCCATGTATAGGTGCTGAGTCTGGTTCGCGCCAGGGTTGACGTGGAGGTGTGGGGCGACCTGGCCGAGAGCGCCGCGGCGGAGCTCGGCAAGGGCGTGCAAGTGCAGGCGCGCGCCCTGGCTGGCAGCCCAGGCTGCCTACCGGCGCCCAGGCTCACAGCACTTTGGATCGGTTGTACAGCCGGCCGTCCCGCGCTGCAGCAACCGTCTGCTGTTGGTGGTGAGCAAGCGTACGGCGCCGCGCCGGATGCGCACGGCACGCTGTGCGCCATCAATACCAGCACTTTTGCATGTGTCATGCACCGAATGGCGTGGGCGCGGCGCTGCAGCCCCGCAGCGCCCCGGACGGCGCCGAGAACGTGCAGCCAGTCGGACGCGCGCTGCGGCAAGCGAGCACGCCCGCTCCCTGCCTGCGGCAGCAGGCAGGGGCGGCCTGCGCCCGGGGGTGGACAGCACGGGCGTTCTGAGGAGCGCGGCTGAGCGCGGCCGCAGGTGCTGGGCCGCATCCGCGTGGAGGAGTGGGCGGACAAGGCCACGCAGGCCAAGCGCACCGGCACCAAGATCGTGGCCGCCACGCTGGACCGCGTGCGCCCGTACAGCGGCGCGCGGCCGCCGGCCGTCCCCATGGCGCGCCGCCCGCCGCCCTCGCAACGCGTGGCGCGTCTTGCGCGCGCGCCTGAGTCCTGCGCGTGCCCTTCGCGGCAAGCGCGGGGCTGCAAAGCAGGGCCAAGCTGCAGCGCCCAGCGTGGCGACCACGCCGCTGCACTCTGAGCCCCCGCTGCGGCGAGCGTCCTGTCTGCAAAGATGCCTGCGGTCGGCCCTGCGCTGCGGGCCTTGCGCGTGTGCGCCACCGCGTGGCGGCGAGTGCGCACTGCTAGGAGGTGCGCTGCAGCGCCACAGCGCAGCGCGCCATGACGGGGCCTGCTCGCGCGGCTGACACGGCCGCCGCCTGGGCGCCCCGCGCAGCAGCCGGACGCGCCCGCGGAGGAGCAGGCGGCGTGGGGCAAGCCAGCCGGCGGCGCACAGGCCGTCGACCAGCCGGGCGGCGAGGTCTGGCCGATTGACCCGGCGGCCCAGGCGCGGCGGCGCATCCTGGGGTGCTGAGCTCAGTGCCAATGAGGCCGGTTGCCGCGGTGTCGATTCTTTGGCGTGGCTATGGCTAGGCGTTGTCTAGCTTCTCATGTGACTGTATAAACGAACCAGCGCGGGTGTTGGGTGGTGAGTCATGTGGGCTGGCGTGCGCTGCCAGGCCGCGGGCGGCTCCAACAGCGCGGAGGACAAGTGGCGGCGCTTCTTCGCGGACCCCGGCCGCTACTGGGACAACCGCTTCGGCAAGCGGAATCCCAAGGCGCCCGACTTCAAGCACAAGGATTCCGGCGAGGCGCTCTGGATTATCGATCGGCGCGCCCCCCGCGGCGCGGCAGCTGCGTCGGGCGGCGCAGCCGCATTCTGCGGGGTTCCTCCACCCTGCGGATGCCGCGTGTGCCTGCACACTGCCTGCATGCTGGACCTGCCTGCGCTGCCAGGTGCCCAAGCTACTCAACTGCCTGTCTGGCGCTCGGTCAAGGCGCCCCACGCGTGCTGAAGGGCCGTGGCCGCCTGCCAGACAGCCTTGGGGAGCGCCTCGAGGCCAGCATGCATGCTCAGCCGTCCGGGTAGGGTAGGGTCCACTCCCATCCCTGCACGGCAGCTATCTGACTTGGCTCCGTCTGCGAGCAGGTATGCGCCGGGGTGGGTGGCCGCGGAGCTGGAGCGCCACTTCCCCAGCGGCGTGGCGTCCAGCGCGGCCAGCGCGGCCAGCGCGGACCCGAGCGACACCAACCCCTACTAGCCGGCGCCGTGCGCGCTGGGGCGGCGCCGCTGGTGCGGCGCCGCAAGGGCGAACCCGCTCCGGCGCGGCTGGCCATGCTGCGGCGCGCTTAGCCGTGCTTGACTGCGGGTGCATGCGTGTGGGGTCCTGCTTGCGGCGCTGCACTCTATGGCTTTGTACCAAGGCTCCTGTGTCTGCATGTGTCACCAGCCGGCACGGCGTGTGACCAGTGTGCACGACCCTGTTGAGCATGATGCTTGTTGCGAGAGCGGCTGTCGGGGCTGCGCAACTGGCTGACAGGGCGGGAACAGCTGGTTGCGAGCCGTCGGGTTGGTTGCCTGCTCAGGGTGCCTGCTGGTGTTTACTTGCTGTGGTGCTGCTTTGTGTTGCTTGGTGTCTTGCGGTGCATGTTAGGCTGATTTAAAGGCGCTCACAATAAGCACTGTGTTGTGTGCGGCATCACGATGACGGCACTGCCACTGGGCAGTTGATTTTAGCTGTAAAATTTTAAATTTTAGCTGAAAAATGTTTGATACAAAAAGCCCTGTGGGGCTAGCCAGCCTCGCTCGCTGATGCCGCAAGCGGCAGGCGCGGCAGGACAGGCGCATCCTGGTCATGCAAGCAAATGACAGCATGCTGAGCGCCGACGCAGACGCCTTTGTGCCCAGCGCGGCCAAGCCCGATGCGGCGGCGCAGCGCCTGCGGCTGCACTGCGCGAGCGCGGAGCAGGCGCGGTGCGCGCTGCTCGTGGCCTCTGTGTCAGGCGTGCGCGAGCGGCTGGACGTGTCTGAGGCGGCCGAGAGCCTGTCGCTGACGACGGAAAGCGGCGAGGCGGTGGAAGGCATCAACACCATCTGCCGCTACCTCGCCGGCATTGGCGGCTGCAGCACGCAGCTGCTAAGGCGCACACCGGAGGAGCAGGCGCAGGCGTGCTCCTTGCGCTGCCTACGGCCGCCGGCAGTTTGTCATTTACGTTGACTGCTGTGGGCTCCTGATCGCCAATGCTCTCCCTCACATTCAATACTTACGTGCACACATGCCTATAGTAACAAATTGAAAGAGTGCACGTGCAAGAGTCAACGTGGGATTGGGACGCGCAGTGTGGTGCAAGCTGCTTATGAGGCAGCTGTCAGTCCGAGGGACAGAGGAGGCTCCGTTACCGAGGGCGCTCTCCCAGTGCGCCGCCTCAGGCGTAGGAGGAGCGCGCGCGCGCAGGTCTCGGAGTGGCTCTCGTTCCGGCACACGGAGCTGGCGCCGCTGACGGAGGACGCGCTGCTGCGCGTCGACGCGCGCCTGCTGGAGCGCACGTTCTTGGTCGGCGGCGGCCTCACGCTGGCCGACCTGGCGCTCTTCGACGTCGTGCACCGCGCCGTGGTGCGGCCACTGCCGGCGCTGGCTGCTCTGGCGGCGGCGCGCGCGGCGCGCGCGCTGTGCCCTGTCCCCACTGCCGGCGCAGCTCCACGCTGTATGCTGGGCGCTTGTCACGGCCGTTGGCGCGTTGTTCTGCGCTGTGCAGCCGCCTGCTGAACACAAGCTCCTGCTTTGGCTTGCATGCTTGTTCCGGCTGCCCACCCGCGCCGCATGCCATGCCTGGCTCCGCGGCGCCCGCCACACGCATACTAGCCCCCAGCGCGGTCGCCCCGCAGGCGTCCTTCCCGGCCGCCCAGATCGGCCGCATGCCGTGCTTGGTGCGCTGGTACGAGCACATGCAGCACGCGGCGGACGCGGGCGGCGTTTACCCGCGCGTAGCGGTGCCCGTGCCGCCGCTGAGCCTGCCTGCGCCGAGCGCCGCCGCGCCCAGGGTGCGGGTCCCCTGACGCCCTTAGCGCGCTGGTCACGGGACACAGTGTGCTCGTCGGGCTCACCTGAAGTTTCCGTCCGTCACGTGAACCGCGCGGGTGCTGCTGCTAACAGGATCCTCCAACACGTGGCAGGCAACGAGCAGTGAGGCAGGGATCATGTAAAAAGGCTTGCGAGGTGCTCCGGGCTGTGGCACGCAGGCTGAAAAGGCGAAAGCGGGATTGCCAGCGCCTGCGCCCGCCCCTGCCGCCGCGCCCAGCTCGGGCGCAGCCCCAGGAGCGCCCGCACCAGGCGCGGTCGCGCCAGCGGCGCCGCAGCCTGCGGCGTCGGCCGCAGCAGCGGCGGTGCCCGCCGCGCCGGCCGCCAGCGGCCCCACCGCGGCTGCGGGCGCCAATGGGTTGGCGCCCGCAGACGCCGCCGCGACGGGCGAGCCCGACACTGCAGCAGCTGATGCCGGAAAAAAGGCGCGCGCTGCACGCTGTTCGGCATGCTGGGAGGGCTTGTCGTCTGTGCGCTGGGTGCTGCAGCCCTGGTCACCTAGAGCTTGAAGCGCCGCTGTCACTGTGTTGTTTGAAGCTGTTAACTCTCGCATGCGGTGAAGGAGTGCTTGCGCGTCTTCACGGGCGCCCCTAGCCTCCTGGCGCTCGAGCCGCGCAGCTCGTGCGCGGGGAAGAGAGACGTGCTAGTCATACAAAGCCCACCATGCCCAGGGCTGCGGCCACCAAGGAAGCGGCGCTGTGTCCGTTTTGTGTCAGGTGTGCTACAACCGTGCAGACTCCTGCGCCCGCCGTGCAGGGGAAGAGGGAGAAGAAGGAGAAGGCGCCGCGGCCGGACGCGGCGCCCAAGGCGGAAGCGGAGCCGGGCGTGGACGCGCTGGACATCCGCGTCGGCCGCATCGTCGCCGTGGAGCCGCACCCGAACGCCGAGTCGCTGTACCTGGAGCAGATCGACCTGGGCGAGGCGCAGCCGCGGCAGGCGCGGGGTCGACTAACCCCAACCCTGGGGCCATGGCGCGGGGTCACGCTGTGACCGTCACGGGGCGGGGCTATGGCTTGTCCGATGCGTGAGCTCGCCGCACCACCAGCCCGTCATGCTTGCCATGTGCTGGTGCAAAATGTGCGCTGGAGCTGGGAGCAGACCGGGCGGGCACGCTGCACGGCTGTGCAAGAGAGCCAGGCGTCTGCGATGCGCGGTGGCCACGGGCGCGCCCTGGGGCGATCGAGCCAAAGGGGCACGCGGCGGCCCGGGGCGCAGGTGGTCAGCGGCCTGGTCAAGTTCGTGCCGATCGAGCGGATGCGCGACCGGCGCGTCGTGGTCGTCTGCAACCTGAAGCCCGCCAAGATGCGCGACGTCATGAGCTACGGCATGGTGCGCCGCGCCGGGGCGGGCTGCAAGCCGGGGGGGCGCGCGAGGTGGCGGCTGCCTGCGGGCGTGAAAGAGCTGGCGCATGGCTGTGCTCAGTATGGCAACCCCCGGTCAAGTTCCAACTGGCCGGGCAAGTCGAAGGCAAGCAAGCGCAGACGCCGTGGCCTGTGAGGACACCGCATGTGAGCGAGGGGCGCCAGCCCCGGTGCGCGCGACACCAAGTTTGAGAATATCTGAGGCTTCGGCGCTGCCTGCTGCCCTCAAGCGTGTGCATGGTTTGGTGGGCGATGTGCCGCAGGTCTGCTCACGAGAGACAGCTGGGGGCCTGAGAAATCTGCGCAGCCAGTGCGTATTTGCCCGCGTGGTACTGGCCGCCAGCCCCCGTTGCCAGAGCGAGGGGAGTGGGGCGGGGACTCATGCGGCACGCCGGCGTCGCTGTGCAGTGCATCCGTGGCGCAGCATTGCGGCGGCGCCTGCGCGGCTGTTGGGGCGCTCGCGCCTGCGCGACTAGGCTCTGCCCGCTGTAGGCGGCGGGATGGTCCGCATGTCGCACAGCGCGCATGCTTGGCACGCCTGGGCTCAAGACCCTGCAAAACCCCTGCCTGTGTGGCTGCCAGGTGCCGTGTGCGTCTGACGAGGCGCACATGCGCGCGGACCCTGTAAACCGGCCGGTGCAGAACCCTTAGGAAACCCTCCCTGTGCGGCCGCCAGGTGCTGTGTGCGTCTGACGAGGCGCACACGCGCGTGGACCCGGTGGACCCGCCGGCGGCGGCCGCGGTGGGCGAGCGCGTCACGTTCGAGGGCTACGGGGCCGCGCCGGAGCCCGTGCTCAACCCCAAGAAGAAGGTGTTCGAGAAGCTGGCCCCCGACCTGCGGACGGACGCCGGTATGCCCCTCCCGCCAAGCCTACCCTAAGCTTGGGATTTACGTTTATAGTTTTAGAAGGTGTCCGAGAAGCTGGCGCTCGATGTGCAGACAGACGCGTGTGTGCCCACGTGTCGCCTGGGAGAACACATCGCCTGGGAGCACAGGAGGCTGCGTTGCCGGAATACACATTTGCTCAACAAGCATCCCACTGCCTGCATATAAAATTTGGAGGAGAGGAACGGCTGGCCTGTGCTACGACCTGTGCCGTGCAGCTGTGCGAGCTGTGCTAGCAATGTGCTATCAGTGGGCATCATCCGCATGTGTGCATTGGCGGCGCGAGCGGCCTTGCCGGGTGCCAGCCTGCATGCGCCTGACGTGCGCGTGCGCGCGCGCGGCTTAGATGGCGTGGCCAACTACAAGGGCGTCGCCTTCATGACCAGCGCGGGGCCGGTGACGGCCAGCATTCCCAACGCGCATGTCGCCTGAGGGGCGGCAGGGTGCTGCATTGCTAGCGGGCGCCCTGTATGCTGCCTGAGAGGCGCGGGGCACTTGGATGCGTCGTGCATGACCGTCCGGTTTGCTTGCCTACAGGTGTGTGTGCACCTGCAGCACCATGGGCAGGTGAGGTGAAACGGTCTGTCTACTGTACTAACACAGACATGTCCGGTATGCGTGAGCAGCGGGCAGCAGGAAGTGCACATGCGCAAGGCAGCTCTGCTTTGGCAGAGCACTTCTGCATGAAGCCATGGGCACAGGAGCGGACGAAGAGCGCGTCAGTGTGTCAGTGTGTTGGTGTGAGGTGTGAGGCGGCTATCCCGCTGTTGTGGTGCAGAAGCTCAATCGGTTAATCAGCAGGTCTGCTGTCCGGGGGGGTGCAGCTCCAACCTCCTGCAGTCCAGCCTCCTGCATGAGGAGTCCAAGGATGAAGCCCGCGCATGACATGACCCCAACGACCATGGCATGGCGGCCCGCCATGCTGAGGGTGCTGAGGCCCTACTGTGGCAGTGCTTACGATGCATGCTGGCTCACTATGCCGGGCATAGTACGCCCGCTACCTATCTCCTACGCGGTCCGCGTTGATGTCGGGTATGAATGAGAAGTTGCTGATCAAGCTGCCCGGCGGGGGGGGAGCCTGAGTGACATGCTTAGGTTGCCTTCTCAAAACTTTGGTCTGGTAACTTGCATTGCTTTCCAGAACTGCAGGCTTTCCAGACTCCAATGCATCGCAAGCACACTCCAAGACACGATGAACAACAGCAAGCGCCGAACTGACAAGCAGCGGAGTAAGGTGACTGCAGAACCCTCAGGACCTGACCAGACGACAACGGGCACGAGGCACCAGGCCCGTCGTGTAAGCAATGTCGGCGCATTCAAACCGGAATTGGCAGGCATGTGTGGCGCCTACAGTCGCTGCGCCTACAGCCGAGGCCACACCTCGGCTGTCTACAGGGTAGGCCTGCCGAGCGCCCGCACAAAAGCGGGCGCAAGGTCTTACATCCGGTGGTGCATGCCAGGCTCCTCCGGCTTGCGCACCTGCCTCGACCGAGCCCGCAGGGCGCTTTACAACCCGCTGAGCTCCTGGGGTGGGGCCCCCGGCCGCAGGCCGGTCAGCAGCGCATGGGCCGCCGCGCGCGCGGGCGCCGGCTTCATGCCCCGGCGCAGCCCTGCGCGGGGCCCGCCGGCCGCACGCCGGTCTCCAGCTGCGCATAGTGCAACCGGCAGACGGGCGCATACTTGTCGGCGCCGCCGACGACCTCCTGCCGCTGGTCGGCCGCGATGCGCAGGCTGAACAGCGCGGGCGCGCCGCAGTACGCGCAGCGCGCCGCCAGCTTGGTCACGCTGTCGGCCAGCGGCAGCACGTCCAGCACCTGCGCGCGCGCGGCCCGCATTGGAATAGGGTTAGGGTAGACCTCGGGGCCGGCCGCAGCCCTGGCGAGCCCACGCGGCCGCCACTCGCGTGTCAGCGCACTGACTCTGTAGCGCCCTTCTTTGCATGAGACACCGAAACCCGGCAGCGCACGGACCCAGGCACAGACTCTAGAACGCCGGGCGTTGCGTTCACACCACATGCATCGCTGGCTAGCGCATCAGGGCAGGCGCAGGCGAGGCAGCGCCGGCGCCCGACCGCCTGCAGCCGGAGCGGCGCCGCCCGCGGGCGCGCGCGCGCCTGGCCGAAGCGCTGGCGGCGGAAGTCGCCGTCCAGGCCCGCCAGCAGCAGGTGCTTGGCGTGGCGGTCGGCGGCGAGCGCGCAGAACGGCAGCAGGTCCGGGAAGAACTGCGCCTCGTCGATCGCGACCACGTCGGCCGCGGCGTACGCGGCGCCCAGGCGCTCGCGCAGCTGCGCCAGCGTTGCCAGGGCATAGCACTCCTGCGCGCAGGTTAGGATTAGGGTTAGGGTTAGCTTTGCCCTCTGCAGCGGAGGCGCAGCAGGCCAGCCGCTGCTGGCCCAGCCGCGCAGCGCGCCGCGCGCAGCGGGCTGCCTGCACGTGGTCAGGGGTCCCTGCGGGCCTCCCCGCCTGAGAGGGGCTGCACACCCGCGTCAGGCCGTCGTGCGTGACGAGGCAGGACTGGAGGTAGCGGTTGTCTTTGTCCGACTTCACAACTACAACGCGCTGGCCCGCCGCCTGCCGCGCGTGCGCCCCGCTGTCGAGCCGCCGGCGCCTTGGGAGGGTGCAGCGCAGCCTAGGAAGCAGCGTGTGCGCGCCTCATGCGCCTGTATCCTCCGCAGCAGCTCGCTCGTCTTGCCGGCAAACATGGGGCCGAGGATGACGTCAATGCGCCCTGCCACGGCCGGCGCGGGGGCGCTGCAGGGTGCGTCGTCTCCAACTAGCGCTGCCAAGGGCGCATCCTGCGCCGCTGCAGCCGCGGCCCGCGCTTGACCAGGGGCAGCCGCAAGCCTGGGCCGGCTGTTTGCCAAGCCTTGCGAAAGGCTCTGCGGCCTGAGTGGGTGAGGCAGCATAGCTACAGCAGCAGACAGACAGTGCGCTTAGTTACGTGGCCGCCGACCCTCCTCACCAGCAGCGCAGAGCGGTGCGCGGCAGAGCGAAGTCAGCGGCGGCAAGACGCCGGACCAGCCGCGTAAGCTGGTCAGGCTTGCCTGCAGGCGCCTGCCCGCATGTATCATCAGACTGGGTGCAGAGTGCCGCAGGGCGCCTGCTTGAAGCGGTGTCGGCAGCAAACTCGGCGCCGAGTCCTGAGCGCTCAGAAAGCCAGCGCACAGCTGCACACTCATCTACTCCAAGCCGTAAGAGAGGATGCGCAGCACCACACAGGGACTCTTTTGCGCTACACTCGAGCTCCTGGAGACAAGAAGAGTTGGCATTGGGGTTTTTACCCTGCAGTCCTCCTCGGAGTGCGCAAGTCGCCGCGCAGAGCATGACTGCTGAAGTCGGTTCAAGAGCAGTCAAGCACAGTATTACACAGTAGAGGGGCTACAGAGGCAGACAGCGGTGAGCAGCTGGGCAGGAGTGTTGGCGGGGCAGTGCAAGGAAGCAGGACGGCGGCGAGCTCTTTCGCCGTGCAATGCAGAATGACGCTATCATCTGGCAGGCAAGCTGCGGCCCCTGTGCAGCTCCTTCAGCCCCGCACGGGAACTTGGCGCCTCTGCGTCCTGCTCCGGCGTGGGCCAAGCTACACCGTGTGCGCAGAAGCAGGGCTGCACAGCAGCAAGCGGCACGGTTTATTGACGTGAATGCTGAGCCGCCAGGGCCCAAGTGAGCAGCAACTGTAATTCTCAAGCAGCCGCATGAGCCGGGGCCGGGCGGCGCGCAGGTCATCAACCACCACCACTGCACGTTCAAGGTCAAGACGAAGACGCAGAACTTCTGCCGCAACGAGTTCAACGTCACGGGCCTGTGCAACCGCTCGTCGTGCCCGCTGGCCAACAGCCGCTACGCCACCATCAAGGAGGAGGGCGGCCGCCTGTACCTGTACCTGAAGACCATCGAGCGCGCGCACACGCCGAACAAGCTGTGGCAGAAGATACGGTGCGCGCCTCTGCGCAGCAGCGCCCAGCCTCCCTGTGCGGCAGGGCGCGCCCTGCGCAGCGGCGCGCGGCTGCTGCCCTCCGCCCGGCAAGGCGCAAGAGCTGCGCGGGAGCTGCGACCGCGGCGAAGCCTCCTGAGCTCACAGGCTGCCCCCGCGCTGCGACTCTTACTCCTGCGCGGCAGCCCCGCGTGCCCACGGCCCCTTCCCTTTTCCTGCCTGGCAGGCGCACAGCATCTACTAGACGCCGTCCAGCGCCTGGTCCACCAGGCAGTGCAGCACCCACGAAAGCCACGCCTGGCACACTCGAGCTACCCTTTTCGGCAGGAGCCTCGCGCCAGCTGCCCAGCTGAGGTCGCGCACGCTCGGGCCGTGCGGTGTCAGGGCGGAACGAGGGCGCAGGCGTGGAGCCGGCACACGACCGGTCTGCGAGCAGCGCCGCCGCTGGCCGGCGCCGCGCCGGCCGGGCGCTGAGCCGCGCGGGCCGCGCGGTGCGCAGGCTCAAGGCGTCGTATGTGCAGGCGCTGGCGCAGATCGACGAGCACCTGGCGTACTGGCCCAAGTTCCTGGTGCACAAGAACAAGCAGCGGCTGACGAAGATCACGCAGTACCTCATCCGCATGCGCAAGCTGGCCGTGCGGCCGCGGCCTGCCCTGGTCACCATCCCCGCGCGGTGCGGCGCCTGGGTCTTACCTCGTCTTTTTAAGATGGAAATAAGAACATAAAGACGGTCTTTGTATTACAATCTGCTGGGTGAATGTGAGTGTGTGGGTGAAAGCGTTTCAACTGGCTAGAAAACATGGTGTGCTTGTCGTCGCTGCACAGCTGACCTCACCCTGTGGCCCACCTGATGCGGCTCCTCACTGCAGCTTGCTCTTGGGACTGTTCACACGCTGTGGCGCGCGGGTGTCGTACCGTGCTCGCCCCCGCTCATGTTTGTTGCTGGAGCGATGCTTGGTCAGGCCTGCCTCGTGACGAGAGGGAAGCGTGAGAGCCTGTTGCTTTGCAGGAGGTGCTGCTCACGCTGGCTGCAGTTAGCAGGCATGCTGACCCTGGCGCGCGTGCGCGCCGGCCAGCACCGAGAAGCGCGAGAACCGGCGCGAGTCCAAGGCGGAGACGGCGGCGCAGCTGGACCGCGCGATCGAGACCGAGCTGCTGAAGCGGCTGCAGGCGGGCACGTACGGCGACATCTACAACTTCCCCACCAAGCAGTACGAGGCCGTGCTGGACCGGGCCGAGGCGCGCCGCCCTCTGCCACCCCTGTCTTGGGTCACAAACCCTAACAGTAGAGAGCTTTACTCAACGTGTGCCGCCGCGTGCTGCACCAAGGTCAGGCACGCAGACCTGCTTTGCACCCAGTATGCAGCGTGCGCTGGATTTGTTGAGGGGCGCTTGGTGTTGGTGCGCAATGGGCGCATGTGGCTGTCAATGTTGTTTGGACTGCATCGGGTGCGTGTCGTTTCGGCGACGCGTGCTTCGTTTCTGGGAGCCCTGTGAGCCTGGCGTGCAGCAGGGGTGGTGCCTGCGACGCGCGAAGCAGAGCGCCGTGGGTGTTGCATGCGCTGCGCAGGAGGCGGAGGAAGAGGCGGAGGAGTTTGTCGAGGCGGATGAGGAGGAGGACGAGGAGGACGCGGAGGCGGCGGCGGCGGAGGAGGAGGAGGAGGAGGAAATTGAGTATGTGGACGACGCTGATGTGGACCTTGATGAGGTGCGGCTCAGGGGTGATGCAGTCGCCCTGCATTAGCCCCATGTTGCCCTGACATGCCTTGATTGCCATGCCGCGCAGCCTCCCCGGCCGCCGCTTCTGCAGTGGCTGCGGGGACAGGAATCAGTCGACCAGCCCTCGCTGCAGGCGACAGAGCACACAGTTAGTGGGTAGAGCGCCTGAGCCCTGGCCGCCTGTCTGCAACCCTGGAGGCTGTGAGCGACCTGTTGTAGTGTTTAGTGTTTAGTAGCCAGCCTTGCAAAGTTCAGTGTATCGCAGGACGAGGACATGGAGGACTTTGAGGGCCGTGGCGACGACGCGTCTGCGAGCGACGCCAGCGACGACGGCGCGGGCGAGGGCCGCGGCGGCGCTGCAGACGCCGGCGCATCCAGCGACGACGAGGGCGGCCGCGCCGCAGGCCCGGCCGCGCCAGGGGCCCAGCGGCCG
>JAABUV010006100.1_pt1 | contig 13314 bp, 23 predicted proteins | sample 5559971 | NCBI WGS metagenome assembly JAABUV01 (sample SAMN10711881, study PRJNA513362) | rock metagenome | isolation source: Antarctica rocks | place: Antarctica: Victoria Land, Knobhead nord | collected 2015-12-19
CTCCTCCCTGAACGGAGCGGTACTCATGGCACGACAACAAGTGGTGCCGCCATCATACCGCATCACGGTCTCCCCTCCCAAAAGGACCGGACGACGATAGGGCTAATCTTGCCCTTTCCATCATCACGTTTTTACCCCTATTATGATCGCTGTTTTGTTCATTTTGTTACCCAACATTTTAGGGTTCGCCAGCAGCATCTTGTCAAACGGCGCCTACACCGTCCTCCGGTAGCGTGCCAGAACGGTCTCGTCACCGTCTGCGGCACGCTCCAACTCCTCATCCGACATCGCGGCCACGTCGATACCTGCGTCCCCCCCCTGTCGCCGCCGCCACGCGATCATGTAGTCCAGGTCGTCGTCACTGAACGTGCGGATGGACACACCCGCTTGGAGTTGGGCCGCGAGGGCAGCCAGGCGCGGGTCGTTCGCATACGGATTACGCACCCGGTCCTCCAAACGTCGCACGCGCGATTCTATCCCCATCACACAGAATCTCCTTTACTGGACGCTTGCCACCTGGGAGCGTTGCCGAAGGCGTGCACGCTCAACTTTCAGCCAGCCGACGGTGAGCGCCCGTGTCTCATCGTCGCTGCACGCCAGATAAGCGTCGAAGTCAGCCCGTGTCATTGGCGTCGCGTGCAGGCCCGAGCGGTCGAGGCGGCTATAGGCCACGGTCGCGACACAGTGTTGCTCGGCCTCGGTTGCCGTGACAGGGAAGCCCGGCCGCCTGGCGATTGCGAGCGCGCGTTGGTCGATGGCATCTTCCAAACGGCCGACCCGGTTAGCCAGCGTGCCCATAATCCCCGTTCCTCTCAAGCGCCTCAAGCCTTTCTTCGAGCGACGCGACCTCATAGATCCTCCCCATCGCGCCGGCGAGACTAGCCATGGCCGATGCCTGGCGCGGCTCCAAGGTCCCGTCGTAGACCTCATCTACGCCGGCCATGAGCTTCTCTAGTACCGGCTTGAGCGTCGCCGGCACAAGGCGCGTGATGCGCGCCTCCGTCCGCCTGTTCTGACCGCCCCGTGCCTAACCGTCCCGTCGCGCGCTCTGAAGGTCAGGATCGTGGGCAAAGCAAAAGCCACTTGGTCGTGCCGTCCCTTTACAGCGCGCCCCTCCTTTAGTCGTAGCCTGACAATACGTCTCCATCCGTCTACCTTTCGTCTATGTGCAACTATCCGCATGTATGGCAGCGACGCGCGCCATCCTATCACCGACAAGTCCTAGCCACACCATCGCGCCGTCGACGGTCTGCCGGATGTCCTGCTGGGCCGCATCCATGCTGTTGCTTGTCCACGCGAGGGCGGCCACGCGTGCGTGCGCCCATGAGGACGCGACATCCATCGGGACGGGGCCCTCACCCCCTATCCACCGTGCCGCATGTTCTAGCGTGGCGTCGATGGTCTCATGGCGACGCAGATAGCACCAGAGGACAACCGTCGTCGCCGCCGCTGGGTCTTGATCCCACAGCCGCGCGAGAAGGGCGGTGTGCTTGACCCGACGATCGGCATCCAATCGCTCTTCCACGACGGCAACACGTCGCACCAGGTCCTGTCTCATCATCGCGCCTTCGCCGTCGGTGTGGGCGCATCGGCATGAATCGGACGGACAAACGGGATACCCTCCTCGCGCGCCACACGGTCCTCCTCGCGCAATAGTTGCCGTCCCATATCGGTCAAGCCCAGGATGTGACGGTATTGTGCGGGCGAGTGATTATTGACGGCATGCCCGCGCGGCGTCTGCCACGGCGCGTGTGACGAGGGCGGGCGCGATCTCGTGGCTCATGACCAGCAGGATCTCCTCCTGGCCGGCCGTCACGAGGACGCCACGCTCGCGGAGGTACGCCAAGATCGTCGCCGCCTTGCCCATCTCCACGGCGCTGAGATGGCCCGCCACGAAGGGGGCATCGGGGTCAACCTCGACGTGCAGTAGCCCCGGCTCGACCGCGCCTGACGCGTCCTGTGTCGCCGGCGGCCGCTCGACAGTGAGGGTCATGAGTGCACCCCCTGCGCCGTGGCTGTGGAACCCTCCGGTATGTGTAGCGACTCTACCGCCCGCGCGCCCACGCGACACGGCTTGCAGGTGAGGCCGTGTCTGGTCAGCGTGATGCCGCACTCGTAGCAGGGTCTCAGGTCGTCGGCCGCCGGCGGCCCGGCTGATTCAATGTTGACATCGAACAAGTTAGTAACGGTACGGTGTGTGTCGTTGTGTGTAGATTCAATGTTGAGATTGAATACTGAATCTTCGGACGCCTCGCGCGCGCGCTCTCGGCACTCATCGCAGCACCAATCAGCCGCCGCGATGAAGGACCCACAACCGGCGCGACACATGATTCGCCCCGCGGTACCCACACCCACCGGGCGCTGATTATCTTGAATGATGCGCTGCGCTTCCTGTAGAGCGTCACGCGCGTTATTGCGCTCGAACGTGAGCGCTATGCATTCGGCCGTGACCTTCTCTTTGTCCTTGCGCTCTTGTTCCATGTCGCGTTTTAAAGCGCGGACAACGTGCAGGGTCGGCTTCTCCTCGGCGATGGCCTTCTGTAGACACTGCGCGCGGCTCTGTTTGGCTTTGAGCTGGCGCTCGGTGGGGGCGATCTCGGTCAGGTCGGGGAGTTGCGCCCACAGCGCGTTGACCGCGGGGCCATTGAGGGCGTATGTGTAGAACCAATCTTTGCCCCGCCCCCCTGCCTGTCGCTCCGCTCCGTCGTGGCCCGGCTCCGGCTCCGGTTCCGGGGTCTTCTTCATCACCTGTGTCCTGGTGAGTAGGCCGAGGTCCAGGAGGATATCGCGGCCCTGATGATAGGCGCTGATCGCGAACCCTTCGGCCTGCATGTTTTGTTCATCGACGTAGATGCTACGGGGCCTATCAGTGGATACGGCGCGACCCAGCGGCACGTTCAGACGCTTGTGCATGTGGACGAGGACCCTCTTGGCCTTATCAGGAATCGCCCTGTTCGTGAAGAGATGTTCCCACGCCTTGACTTGTACTTTCAGGTCGATGAGCTGGGCGCGCTGCGTGGTGACCAGCTCACGCAGTTTCGCCACGCTCATGGTCGCTGGTGCCTGCTCCAGATTGGGCACGTCGGACGCCGCGGCGTCGGTGCGCGTCTGCTTGCGCGCCTCGGCCGCGGCCAGGTCGCGGATCGTCGTGTCGAGTTCCTCGTAGGGGAATGACGGCGTACAGCGGTCCACCCAGGGCCGGAGCAGGATCTTCACCTCGGCCGGTGCGATGCCAAGCGCTAGGTAGTGCCCCACCAGGCGCGTCATGTCGTAGTGGCGCTGGCCGGCTGGTGAGCCGTTGGCAAGGCGATCGGCGTATGAGTTCCTCTCGTCAGCGTCTGGCGCCGTGGTCGTGGCGCCGTTGGCGCGCGCAACCCTCGTCTTGGTGGGAAGCGTGGCCGCCAGGGCTTCAAGCTGGGCATGGGTGACGATACCCGTGTCGGTGGGATAAGTGGCCGTGGCGCGGTGCCAGGGACGCTCGAGGGTGTGTTCGCCCTTGGCCGTGACGGTGCCCGGTATGCGCGTGATGCGTGCGGCGTTGGAGTTAGCCACGTCGACCGTGGCGGTCGGCGTGGTGAATTGAGCGTGCAGGGCTTGGAGCGCACGCTTGATGAGATCGCGCGCTTGGTCGTCGTTGAGCAGGTCGATGGTGAAGACCAAGCCGCCGCCATTGCCCGAGCAGGTCACGATGCGGGCCGGGCCCCAGCCCATGACTTCCTGGAGATAGATGTGGATGTCGTCGCGCCGGGCGAGCGCGGCCGCTCGCTCGGCGTCGGTCGCTGAGGCGTCGGGGCCGTTGGCTGCGTCGATGTCGATCAGGAAGCGGCGACGCCCGATGATATTCTCGTCACGCGTTGCCTTGATGGGTCCCGACGCAAGCCGATTAGGGGAGCGGGCGAACAAGGCCGGGTCGACGGGGTTAAGCGTGAGGTAGACACCGGCCGCGTCGTCGCCGCTGATGCGCCGGACAGCCTCGATGAAGGCTTGTCGGTTGTTGAAGAAGCCGCTGACCGTTTCCCGTAGCCCCAGGGGTCCGTTGCGGCCCTTGCACAAGACGCGGGCTTCGTAGACGAGTCCTGGTTCGGTGATAGCGTCCCAAGACTCGCCAATAGCGTCGGGGTCGGTCGTCGGTGGTAGGGTCTGTGTCGTGTGATAATTGCGGGCTGCTGCGGCGCTCATCGTGCACCGCCGATCATGCAGGCAGTGGGCTTTATGGTTGTGTGGCTATTGGTTATAATGCGGATATGGAATGTGGTGGTCAGGATAGGGAGGATGTATTTATGTCTAGCCGCTTGGTAAGCGGGGGTGCTGTACGTTGACATTGCGCGCGATAACCTCTATCAATTAAGGCGCTCGCATCGCTGAGGGACCCTTATTGGCCTGTCTGGCAAGTAACTGTCAGCGGAGTCAAGTAGTTGTCAGATGTGACAAGATGTTGCTACTACTGGCGTGATTTTGCCTTTTGTGTCAATATAAGGGTGGGATGGGACGTTCCAAAACCTTCCCTCTAGCTAAGTAAGCGCACGAGAACCGCGGGGCCAACCGCGGTTTTTGTGTATCCAGAACATGCCTACTCAGGCAATTCGACTCTCCTCTCTCAACAACTCTGCTATGTCTATTTGTAGCGCTGGCGCTAGCTTCATCAGTGTGGCCGACGCCGGTCCATGTTGCCCGCGCTCTATTTTGCAGAGATTCGATGGACTGATACCAGTCATGGCGGCAAGTTCAAGTTGACTGATGTTTAACTCGACGCGCCGTATATGGATGCGCTGGCCGATTGACCATCCCCTACCCTGCGGCTGTTGCGAGTTCATGGTGCTGCTTGCTGCGTGAGCCAAGAACTGTGATGGGTTCCTCTTTTAGGCTGATGCCGAGTACGTCGTCGTACATCTTGGCCTTGTAGCGGCGAGCAGTATCCCCGGTCGGGATGTTGTAGTAGCGGGAGAAACCCCCAGCGGCGATGGCGAACGAGGACTTGCTGATTTCGCGGAGCGGATAGGAGTACGGGTTGTCACGCTTTGCCGCCCGTATGCCGATCAGTTTGTCCTTCGTGGCGTAGAGCAATTCGACGGCTTCGGGGTTCCCGAGGGCGTCGCGCGCTGCTTTATTGAGGGAAAGCGATCCCCTCGCCTGGATCGTGACTTCGGGGCTTTGCGAGAGCCGCGCGCCACGCAACTGAAAGAGGTCCCACTCAACTCCTGGCAACTTCTTGCCCTCCCCATGACTTCTCACATACGGCGCTTGTTTTTGCCTTGCAACGTCATCCGCCCGTTGCGCGCCGCTTTATCTCAAGCATAACGCGAACATGCGGCCATTGCAAGCCAACGTCAGGAAAACACACTATGCTGGATCATCTATGTGCTCGACCCTGAATAATCCACATCACGTTTCTCGAAAATGCACCATCAAAGTAGGCTATCATGCTGGCCCACACACATCCGATAGCGCGCAGGTTGCCATGATCTATGTCGATAAATAGGATCTGGCGCGTACAAGGCGTGATATGTGATGTTAAGATGACGTCATTGGCTGATAGCTTTGCGCGTTAGACAAGGTGTCATTCGTTCCTGCGTGCGCACGTTCCACGGATTACGTGCCGGAGATCGCCCTATGGCCGTCCTTGGTCACGTCCGGTCGTGCCGTGGCGCATGGCTACGCGCCACCATCTCCTCTGTCCCGTCGTGACACGATGCACCCACCCGTTATCTGTTTGGTTCCTAGCCTGAATTATTCATGAAAACATTTATCGAAATGGATTGGCTGCTGATGGCGGCTTCCGCAGGACCCAGAAGCCCACTCTGGGCGCCAAAATCGGTTCTGGAGTCGATTCAGCGGCCCAAAAGGATGAATGTGCAGCTAGACGTGGCCGAACTGATTAGACAGAAATGTTCATGAATAATCCAGGCTAGTGCGTGTGGTGGTTCAGCTTGATACACGCCACACTAGAGGCGATATCCTGGTGTGGCGTGCAGCCACCAAGTCGTGTGTCTCTTGCACGCACGCTGTCCCTACCACGTTGTCTCGCACCTCGCTGCTATGCACATAGCGACACCCCTTACCCCTGCCCGCCATACGGCACATGCAGCAGCCCCGCCGCCTTCGCCTTGACGGCCTCGCCGCGGCGGTCGTAGCGTTGCGTCGTCGTGACGTTGGAGTGGCCGGCCACCTTCTGCACGATTGTTAATCCTGGCCCATGTCGGGTAGTGGCGTGTGTCCGTGTGTCTCGACGCGGCGTGCAATCTCCTCCCATATCTCGGGCTTGGCGAACACGATCGAGCCGCCGACGCCGGGACGGGGTAGCCGGCACAGTTGGGCGTGCAGGCGGGCGGACACGACGATCTCTTGCCGGACAGACACGGGAAGCACCAAGGCCCACTTGACCACATGTTCGATGAAGCCCTGTTCCGCGAACGTCCAGTCGTCCATATCTATTGTCTCCCTCCTGATCGGCCATAGCGCCTCCCTATGGCGCTGTGCGGACCTCACGCGGTGCCCTGTCGTCTTGTCCGCTTACCCTTCGTCGTGCGTGGCCGTCTTGGCTTGCAAACGGTCGAGCTTCCGTTGCGCCGTGGCCGACGCGAGCTGTTTGGTCGTGCGCTGCGTCTCCTCGGCATTGAGGCGGGCAGCCACCTGCTGCGCCTCCTCCTCGTTGCGGTAGGCGGGCATGTGCGGCATACCCGAGGCGGTGCTGACGACCGCGTAGGGGGTGGCCGCGCCATAGGTGCCGCTGCTATGAACGACCGTGTAGGTCATGCGTGGTTTGCTTGGCATTGCTCCTCTTTCCGGTTCCGTTATCGCGCGCTCTACGCCGCTGTTGTGTGCGACCTAAAGTACTGATCTGTGCAACGTGTATTACCACTCGCGGACTGTCTTGCGCTGCCTATCGCTGGCCCAGGCGGCGTAGACGCGTGCCGCTATCCCTTCCATTTACCTAAACGTGCTGAACATAGCGAGCCGCTCTGCGCATCACCGACTACGTGCGGTACGCTTTTCATAGACATCTTGCCGCTTCCTATGCGGTAGGGTGTTTAGGGGGGTGAAGGTGTTTCGTACCACCTTCACCGCCCGCCTATGTTTCCTGTTGCCGCTTGCCAACGGTCTCCCGTTGCGTCTGATCGGCCCACTGAGCGTCCACCCTGGCCGTGTCGAACTGCGCGTGTCCGAGCAGCTCGGCGACCTCGTGCTGTCGATGTCACCACGCTGCTAGCGTTTTCTTGAGTGTTTTGCCCGACCATTTCGCGTAAATCCGGGTCGTCTCGATGGACGCGTGCCCCAGGTGGTGCGCGGTCGTGTCCAGGTCTCCGGTTTCGCTGTAGAGCCGCGTCCCGGCGCTATGGCGCAAGGAGTGCATGCCCATGTACGTGACGCCGGCGCGCGCACAGAGGACCTGTAGACGACGGCGGGCGCTAATGGCTGTGCGATAGGGCAGCACATAACGGGCATGTTCTCCTATCGCATGCGGGCCTGTCTGCTTGAGGTTGCGCAAGGCGACGACCAAGCTTGCGCTCATCGCCACGGTGCGCCGCTTACCGCCCTTGCCGGCGACGATGGTCAATTGCCCGCTGTCTAGGTTGATATCGGGCCAGGTGAGGTCCAGGGCCTCCTGGACGCGGAGACCGGCGTGAGCGGCGAGGAGGAGCAGCACGCGGTCCTCGGCCGTAGCCTGGGCGATCAGCCGCTCCACAGCGTCGGGGTCGTAGGGTTTGCGCCGCTCGTCCGCCGGCGTCGGGTCGGAGGCCACGCGGGCATCGGCGAAGGGATCAACCGTCGTCGCCCCGGCCCAACGTAGGGCACTGTAGAGCACGCGCCCCGCGGTCCGGTAGCGCACGAGCGTTGACGCTTTCGCCTGCCGCACGACGCCCGTCTCCTTGTCGGGGCGTCCCGTGTGGCGCCGTAGCCAGAGGGCGGCGTCGTTGCTCGTAGCTGTGAGCAGCGGCGTGGCGCTCCACGCGGCGAGCAGGGCGCGTATCCCCTGACGGTACGCCGCGACCGTCAGGGGGCGTGTCTGGCCCTCACGACGGCCATGGAGCAGGAGCCAGCTTTCCGCGAGGCTGAGGAGGGTATCCGTGTCGCGGTTGGTAGCGGCGGCCATGGCGTGGCGCTTGCGCTCCCCGTCGCGCATGTTGGCCCAGACGCCGGCGTTGTCGAGCCCGTCACCCTGGTAGAGTACCAGGGCCTGGGTCGTTTCGGGGGCGTTGTCTATCATCGTTGCCATCACGCCGACCGCCCGTAGAGATCTTCGACCTGAGCGGCAATGTTGCCGAGGCGCGCATAGTCCATGTCTTCCGCGGCGCTGGTCGCGCTCCAGGTGTCCCGGTCGATAAGTGGCTCGATGGCTTGGCGGATGAGTGAGGGTAGGAGATCCTGACTCACGACCTGTAAGGCGTCTACTTCCACGCAGTCGGGGCCGTAAGCGGCCACAAAGGCAGCGTGCTTGTTGTCGCTTTGCTTACCGGGCCGTGTGGGCAGATTGTATGTGGCGATTTGCTCTGGGGTCACGGCCACGCGTTGCATGGTGAGGTCTACGCCGAACCCGCGCAGCTCCTCCTCAATCACGCAGCTGATGTTGACGCCCGTTGCATCGTGGTCGCCGACGTAGAGAAGCCGGGTTGGTTTCTCGCTCGCGATCATTGCCTGCGCGGAGTTATAGAGGAGGGTGAGGGAGGGCTGGCCTTTGGTAGGAACGTACGACACGCGATAGGTGTCGCACACTGGTCGTATGGCGTCGCTCAGTCCAGTCTTTTCGCTCCAGACCTCAACATGGGAGGGTTGCGTCGCCCACACGTCCCGCCGGTAGCTATTTTTGACCGTGCCTAAGAATTGGCCGATGGACTCATACGTGTAGACGTTGAAGTGTTCGCGGTGGCCTTCGCTAATCTTGCCATAGGGGATGGTGCCGTCGCGCCGCAGGGCGACCACCAGGCGCTCGACCTTATCAAAGTCCGCTTCTGTCTTGTGGATGACCTGCTGGCTTTCAAGCACGTAGCAGAGGCCACGGACGTTGATAGCGGTGTAGGTGTCTAAAACAGCCAGGATGGCCTCGCGTAGGGCCAACGTCTTCGTGTGCATCGGTTTGCTCCCCCCTCCGTCATTCCGCTATGTATAGAACACCTGTGCTTTGTTCTTTCTAGCCTAATGCTACCAGAACAACACTTCTGAAACGTGCGACTCTGCACATAGGCGTAGACTAGACATAACGATTCAGACCTCGTGTGGACGGCGCATGATCTCCACAACGCGCTGTTCGACGGTCGCTTGCATCGTCGTGCGCGGTCCCATGCCGAGCGGAACGAATCCACGGCCCACGTAGCCGCGCCACACGTTGGCGCCGGGCGTCATGGCGACGTAGCCGGCGTAGAGATCCGCACCGTCGGCGGTTGTCAGGCGCGCCTCATGCAGGTAGGGCGAACGCTCAATCCAGCGAATCGCGGGTGCCGCGCTCATGGACGCGTGCCTCTATCTCCGGTCTTGTCCACGCGGTCGGTCTGCTGCTGGGCGTGGCGCTCCAGCGCCGCCCTGGCCTCATCAAACGATACGCCCTCGGCGATGGTCACATCGTCGTCAAGGCGGTGTGCTGTGACCGTCGCGTCCCAGTCGGCGTCGGAGCGCCCGGACCCCTTGTACTGCCCGACATACCCATATGGTCGCGTGGCGCCCACGAGGCGATACGTCCACAGAGCCGGACTCTTGCGCTCCCACTTACCCGTCATATCGGTTCATCACATTCCCTCAACAGACAGACGCCCTAGCCGTGCCGGTGATAATCCTTGTGGCGCTCGTACCACGCCGGGTCCTGGGGGCGCAGCCGTAGCCATTCGGCGTCGAGGCACTCCTGGCAACGGAGCCGCCCTGATCGCGGTGGGCGTTCGCCGCAGGTCGCGCACGGGAAGACGTCGCCGGCGGCGGACCCGGCTGCCGTATGGGCGCCGTGATCGTCAATGAAGCCGTCTTGCTCAGTCATACGGGTTATAGCCGTTCCCCGCGCTTCGACGCATCTTCAAGCGCGTCTAAGCCACGCTCAAGAGCGAGGCGCGCGATGTAACCCGCACTCCGTTTCTCCTGCGCGGCCAGGCTATCAATCCGCTCGCGCATCGCTTGCGCTACCCGAATGGTGAAGTTCTGTTCGAGTCCTTCGTTTGCTGGCATTCTCTGTTCCGTTACCACACGATCACCGTCCTCCCCTTACTATACGTTCTTACCTATTGTTATTGTATCTGTATTTGCGTTATCTTGCAAGACATGATAATATAATAGTACGGGGAATAAACCGCAAACAAAAAGCTGACTCGGGTGTATCAGACCCGAGTCGGCGGTAGGTACGGAGGAAGCAAGCAATGCAGGCCGCACCCAGCATTAAGTCTACGACCAACCGCGCGACGCTGGCTAGCACTTACAAGCCAGTGGTGAAGCTCACCGCACATCGCGGTTGGTATCGTGTCCAGTCGGGCACGAATCCCGGCGTCTTCTACGAGACCAGCGCCAATAGCTGTACCTGCCAGAGCCGCCGCCCCTGTAGGCATATGCGGTTCGTCCGCTCGCTGAACGTGGCGTTCTATGTGGGGAGGAAGGTCACGGCGCCCGCGTGCACAACGGTTGAGGAAGAACACGCCGGCGTTACCTCTAGCCTGGATTATTCATGAAAACATTTATCGAAATGGATTGGCTGCTGATGGCGGCTTCCGCAGGCCCCAGAGCCCACTCGGGGTGCCAAAATCGGTTCTGGAGCCGATTCAGCGGCCCAAAAGGATGAATATGCAGCTAAATATGGCCGAACTGATTAGACAGAAATGCTCATGAATAATCCAGGCTAGTCGAGGTAGCACTATGGTACCAAATACGCTCCTTGACGCCCAAATTGACGAGGCCGAGCGCCTCCTGGCTATCAAGCGACGGGCGCTCCAAGACGCGGACCGACGCGATGACTCCTACGCGGTCCTATGGCACCAGGTGGACATGCTAGAGCGGGAAGTCGCGGCGCTCCACTATCACGCCATGCGGGCAGCCTAACATGAGCCCCACAACAGCCACGACAACACGGCCGCTTGGCAACATGTTGCCAAGCGGCCAAGTCCCCGCCGCCGAGCGCGCCGCGTACGTCTACGTGGGCAACGGTAAGTTCGAGCCTGCCAACGACGCCGCGCGCGAGGAGTGCCGGCGCTGGAACGCCTACGCTGACGCCTGGAACGCCCGCACAGCCACGAGGAGCGCCCCATGACCGTCACGCCGCAGACACTCCCACCGGCGCCCATGACGTCGTACGCGCCGTCCTGGATGCGCTATGTCTACGACGACATCGCCTACATGACCCATAACGGACGCCTCATCGCGTGGGCGTCCGTCGCCACACCGACCCAGGAGACACGTATTGACGCTATCTTTCAGCGCCTCGTCACTCACACGACCCAGCAAGGAGTAACCAATGATGACTGACAGAACCACAGACACCACCCGCACGCCGGCCACGAAAGAACGTCCGTGGGAAAGCGGCATCCGACGCGGCCAGGACACCATCGAGGTCGCCATCCCTGACGGACGCGACACGTCCCCCATTGGCAACCCCATTCATGTCGATAGCTATGTGCTCTATAAGGCAATCGAATTACTACAACTTCTCGTGCTGACCATCGACCCCCTTAAAGACGATGGCGCCGATTTGGGCATGCAGTATCGGCTTCGTATCGCGACGCGGCAGATCACGACGCGGCTCGAAGAGGCGGTGCTGGCGGATTTTGAGACAGGCTATGGAGATCCGTGTCGCGCGGTTATCGCGGAACTCGCGGGCCACGATGAGATGAACGCCGGCACCGGACGGATCACGCCATGACTCCCATTGAGTGCTTCTACCTCGATCTGGACAAGCCCCTGCTGGTCTATCAGCGCCGCGGCGGCCTGGTCGTCGTCCCCTTTACCCTCGCCGGCGCCCGGCACGTCGTGTGTGTCCGCATCGAACCGCTCACCGACGATGAAACGGTTGAGGTCATCCCTTCCTACCGGCGTGATCCCGGTATGGCGCTAACGGCGCTTGTCGAGGCGTTGGACGCCGTGAAGGGCGCCACGGCACAGGCGCGTGAGCGCGGTCACGATGAGGCTGCACGCCTATGTGAGCGTGCCGTAGGAGCCATTGAGACGGCGGCGCAGGACGCCGCCGAGGCGCGCTATACGTCCCAGTCAGAGTGGCGTCAGCAGGCGCCCGCATTGCCCTCCTCGCGTCGTGTCCGGTCCTTACCACCGCCACCACTGCGGTCGCAACGTGTGGCGCGCACAGCGGCTAGGAGCGGTGCGCGATGACAAGGCGGCACCGGTGGAGGCTGTGGACACGGGGGCCGCCCTGGTGGTCACGCTAGCTCCAGGTCCACCCATTCCGATTTCTGATGACATCGACACAAATCCAGGAGAAACAGCCATCATGAGCACACCAACAGAGAACACAGCCAACACGACGCCGGACCAGATGACCACACCGCAGCAGCAGACCACCCCCACGGCTAAGGACTCCTTGCGGGAGCACCGCGCCCAACAGTTAGCGGCCCTCCTGGCCGATGGGCCGGCCCTCCTGGAGCTTGACGACGCGATAGAACTATTCTGGGCCTACCAAGACCGCATTGGGACCTGTCACCCTATCGGTGACGACGATCAGGATAAGAAACTTCTCCGCTTGGCGAAGGATGCTGGGTTACTTGCTGGCATCTGCCGCGCGATTGTCGCGGGTGAAGAGTTCTACCGGAGCGCCGAGAACCGTGCCGCCAGAGCGGCCGCGAAGGAGCAGGCCGACCAGAACCAACCCTCCATGCACGCCTAAAGGCCACAGGCCGTCTGGTGAGAACTGGTGGGGCCAGGGGGACACCCATCGTCCCTCTGGCCCCTTAGCCGTGCGGGGCGTGCTAGAATCGCTGTAGTAGGAGAAAGGTCGATGAAGAGGAGCGACGTGAGGAGTAACCGGGTTGGTCGCGCAATGCTGGCTACCGGCGGGGTCACGATTGCCTATCGCGCGGTCGTCGAGTTCACCTGTGTTCAGTGCGCCGGGACTATCGCACCGGGCGCCCTCTTCTCTCGCAAATCCAGACGCACCCCCCCAGGCGTGTTTGGCTTGACAGCAACTGATCCCATCTGCACCACTTGCCAGCCGTTGCGCCTGCAAGACAATGGTGAGACAGAGACCGCCGCCACCGACGCGAGGGAGGAGTGATGCCAACACCGCTTATCGTCGCCATCGCGGGACGGAAGGGCGGCGCCGGCAAGACGACGACCTCGCTCAACCTAGCCGGCGCACTCTGTGAGCGTGGCCGGCGCGTCTTGTTGGTCGACCTCGACCCG
>JAABUV010006101.1_pt1 | contig 13312 bp, 16 predicted proteins | sample 5559971 | NCBI WGS metagenome assembly JAABUV01 (sample SAMN10711881, study PRJNA513362) | rock metagenome | isolation source: Antarctica rocks | place: Antarctica: Victoria Land, Knobhead nord | collected 2015-12-19
GCGTCACCGGCAACGACGGTCCCGATCGTGGCCTTCCACAGCTTCGCCCAGGACCCGTCGCCGTAGATCTTCTTGAGCCAGTCATTGACGAACGCCTTCGCCATGGCGTCGTCGTGCGGGAGACCGATGCCGTACGGCTCCTGGGTGAAGGGCTGGCCGACGACCTTGACCGCCTTGTTCGTGCTGGCGTCGCTGATCAGGATGCCCTGATCGAGGACGTACGCATCGGCGCGGCCCTGCTGCACGGCGGCGACGCACTGGGCGTCCTCGGTGAACAACAGCGCCTTGGCGGTCGGCGCGAACTTCTTCAGCGACAGGACCGCGGTCGAGTTGCTCTCCGTGGCGACCGTCTTGCCGGCCAGATCCGCAACCTTGGTGATCGAGGAGTTGTCCTTCATCACCATGATCGCGTCGCCCGACTCGTAGTAGGGCCCGGCGAACGCGATCTTCTTGGCCCGGGCCGGCGTGATCGTGTAGGTCGCGACCACGGTGTCGACGGTGCCGTTCTGAATGAGGGTCTCGCGTGTGTCCACGGTGGTGATCGTCAGCTTCGTCAGTGCCTGGACGTCGGTCTTGCCCGTGATGTAGCGGGCCAGCATCTGGGACAGGCCGGCATCGAAACCGGTGCGCTTGCCGGTCGTCGGGTCCTTGATCGAGAACAGCGGGCCGGCATCAGTGCCCCCGACGTTCAGGTACCCACGCTTTTTGATCTTGTCCATCCACGAACCAGCTGTGATCGCCGAGGCGTCGGCAACCGGAGCTGCGTCGATGATCGAGTCGTAGCTCGCGCTTGCTCCCGGACCAGCACCGAGCGGCGGAGCGTTCTTGGAGCTGCCGCACGCGGTCAAGGTGAGCGCGGCCCCCAGTAGTCCGGCGGCCAGGACGCGCCGGCGCGGCCGCTGCAGAATTGCTGTCATGGTCGTCTCCGGTGCTAGTGGGTGAGGATCTTGGACAGAAAGTCCCGCGCACGTTCGGACCGGGCGCTGGTGAAGAACTCGCTGGGGACGCCGGTCTCGAAGACCTGGCCGCCATCCATGAACACGACCCGATCGGCGGCTTGGCGGGCGAAGCCCATCTCGTGGCTGACGACGACCATCGTCATGCCGTCCCTGGCCAGCTCGACCATGACGTCGAGCACCTCTTTGATCATTTCGGGGTCCAGGGCAGAGGTCGGTTCATCGAACAGCATCAGCTTGGGATGCATCGCGAGGGCGCGGGCGATGGCGACGCGCTGCTGCTGACCGCCGGACAGCTGGGCCGGGTGCGCGGACTCCTTATCGCCGACGCCGACGCGCTCCAGCAGCGCCCGAGCTTCGGTCTGCGCCTTGGCCCTGGGTTCACGACGCACCCGGATCGGCCCCATCGTCACGTTCTCCAGGACCGTCTTGTGGGCGAACAGGTTGAAGGACTGGAAGACCATGCCGACATCCGCCCGCAGCCGGGCCAGGGGGCGACCTTCCTCCGGCAGATCCACGCCGTCGATGGTGATCGAGCCGGAGTCGATCGTCTCGAGTCTGTTGACGCAGCGGCAGAGGGTGGACTTGCCGGAGCCCGACGCACCGACCACCACGACGACCTCGCCCTGCGCGACGTCCAGGCTGACGTCGCGCAGCGCCTCGAGGTCACCGAAGGACTTGTGGACGCCCTGCACGCGCAGCAGCGGCTGGCCAGTCGCGGTCCCGGGCGCTGCAGAGGGCATGCGGGGAACGTAGAGACCGCAGACCTCAAGGGCGAATAAGGATCGGCGCCACCAGGCCAAGAACTCCCTTATGGTTTTGCCATGTTCGACCTCAACCAGCTGCGCCTGCTGCAGGAGGTCGGCCGGACCGGGTCCTACTCGGCGGCCGGACGCGAACTCGGGTACACCCAGCCCGCGGTCACCTACCAGATGCGCAACCTCGAGCGGCAGGTCGGTACGCCGCTCGCGGTTCGGCTGGGCCGCACGATGCGGCTCACCTCTGCGGGCGAGGCGCTCCTGGAACACGCCGACCGGATCACGGCGCAGGTACGGGCCGCCGAGCACGAGATGGCGGCCCTGGTCGGGCGGCACGCGGGCGTCGTACGACTGGCCGCGTTCCCCAGCAGCTGCGCCACCCTAGTACCGCGGGCGATCATGGCCCTGTCACGCAAGCTCCCGTCGGTCGAGGTCCGCCTGCTGCAGGCCGAGCCGCCGCAGGCCAGGCAGCTCGTACGTGGCGGGGAGGCCGACCTTGCCCTGTGCTACTGGTTCGGCAGCTCGGGCTCCCAGAGCGCCGACCAGGCCGTGGCACGCAGTCCGCTGGAACGGATCCACGTCCTGACCGAAGAGGTCTCGCTCGTGCTTCCTGTTGCTCATCCGGCCGCCCACCACAAGCTCATCGCCCTCGAGCAGCTGGTGGACGACACCTTCATCATCGCCGGCGCCAACTTTCAGGACCTGCTGCAGCGCGCCGCGAAGGAAGCCGGCTTCACACCGAAGATCACTTTGGTCGCGGACGACTACGTCGCCATGCAGGCACTCGTCGGGCATGGGCTCGGTATCACCCTGATCCCGAACCTGGCCCTCACAGCGCACCGCGACGAGCGGGTCATCCCCCGAACCCTGCAGGGATGGCCGAAGCGGCACATCGACGTCGAGCTCTGGTCGGACTCGCTGCGCGTGGACGCCGTACGGGCCCTGACCGACGTGCTGCGGACGTCGCAAACCGATCCGGCTTCGTTCTGAGCGGGACGGCTGCCGCCCCGGAGTCAGGCTCGCACTCGCACGGACACCGTCATGGCGTGCGACGTCGCACCCAGCGGCACGGTGACCTGAAGGCGCCCGTCACGCGACACGGTCAGCTGCCTGGTGGACGTCCCGGCCGGCCCGGTCACCGCTACTGACGCCGTTCCGCCGGGCCGGTACAGGGCGGGAGTGAGGACGTAAGCAGTTCCGCTGCCGCTGACGGTGAAGCCCGCCGCCCCGGCGTGGGTGAGTGCGCTGAACTCCTGGGCCGCTGGGCGTTGCATGCGCACTGCCCAGCCCCACTGCGACCACCGCTGATCGATGGAGGTGTAGGAGATGGTCCGGGGGGTCGTTGCTGCGCCCAGATCGTGCAGCATCGGATCGAGGTACTGCTTCAGGTCCCGGGTCCAGTACGCCCAGGTGTGGGTGCCGTAGGTGTAGTCGTGGTAATCGCTGGCGATGCCGGCCGCGACGAGGCGGTCGTGGAAGTGCAGCGTCGAGTCGTGAGTGAGAGCCTCGATGCCGCTGGCCGCGGGGCTCGGGGTGCTGTCGTAGGGCCCGGGGGCTCCGGTCGCGGTCCACAGATGGATGCCGGTGGCGCGCAGGTTCTCCATCAACGTCGACGGGTCGTGACCCCTCCAGTTGATCTCGTTCGTAGCCCGGGACCCGAACATCGCGTCTGGTTGCACACCGTCCAGGCCGTAGGCGGTCGACTCGATCACCGCTGTCGCGCCCGCGATGATGTCGGGGTCTTGGTCGATCTCGGGTGCCCCGGAGAACGCGGCGACGGAGGCGAACAGATCGGGGTGGCGGGCGGCGTAGCTCGTGGCACCGAAGCCGCCCTGGGACACCCCGGCGACCGCCCGGCCGCGCCGTGCGGCGACGGTCTTGAGATTGGCGTCCACCCACGGCACGACCTGGGCGATGTGGAAGCTCTCCCAGCGCGACGGGCCAAGGATCGTGGTCTTGTCCACCCAGTCGGTGAACCAGCTGCCGCCGTCGCCGTCGAACCCGGCGTCCGGCATCACCGTGATGACCGGCGCGCGGGCGGTCGTGGCCTCGGCGCCACCCAGTCCGAAGCCCGTCCACTGGTCCCGTGGAACAGGTACAGCACCGGGTAGCGCCGGGCCGCCGACGGGTTGTAGCCGGTCGGGAGCAGCACCCGTACATCCACCGCCCGGCCAAGCGCCGGCGAAGACACGTGCAGCGCCCACTGCCGCGCGTCGACACGCCGGGCCGACAGCACCTGGATGCCGGCAGCGTCGCGGAAGGACACCGCAGGCTGCGCCGCGTGCGCGACCCGGCCAGCGGCCGGGACGCCGAGCGCCGCCAGCACCGCTCCTGCAGCCAGCGCGCGCCGCAGCTTGCCGACGCTACCAATACCCGCATTTGTACCCATACTTGATACAAGTCCCGCTGAGAGGGCTTGTCAAACCTGCCCCGGCAACGCGATAAGCGGCCAACGACTACCCGGTCGGTGACAGTGGCGGCAGCCAATACCATCTCCGGGCATGTTCACCCCGCGGACTGCCTCGTTCGTCCCAGCCGTGCTCGCCGTGCTCCTGGTTGCGGGCTGCGGCAGCGGCAGCAGCGGCAGCGGCGGTAGCAGCGGCAGCAGCAGCGGCGGTAGCGGGTTGTCGGTGCAGCAGCGACTACAGACCGGTCAGGTGTGCGTGGACGTCGCCGGGTCGGTAAGCACCGCAGCGCAGGTCGGGCTGAAGCTCGCGAACGGCTCGATTACCCAGGCGGCCGCGACTACCCAGCTCCAGCCCGTCACGAAACACGTGAGCGACCTCGCCAGCCAGAATGCCGCACTGCCGATCGGCACGAGCCTCAAGCAGCTCTCCGACAGCATCGGAAAGGTAGAAGCGATCAGCCCTACCAATGTCGCGGACGTCAAGGCAGCGGGGTCGCAGCTGACGACCACGACAAAGGACCTACTGGCGAGCTGCGCGGCTATCCGGCACTGACGATCCGGCCCGGCCCGGGTCAACAAACCCCGGAAGGGGCGGTAGGGGACGACACCGAACGCAGGCACCGGAGTCAGGTGCCTTATCACCGAAGGAGATCACCATGGCATTGTTCGACCAGTTGAAGGGCCTCATCGGCACGGCGAAGAAGGCCGCCGCCGACCACCCGGACCAGGTCAAGTCCGCCCTGGCGAAGGTTGAAGACGCCGTCGACAAGCAGACCGGCGGCACGCACCACACCCAGATCGTCAAGGCGGGCGACAAGGCCGAGCAGTACCTCGACAAGCCGCACCGCCCCTGAAGGCGACCCGTGCCTGCCTCGCCGGTCGGCTGGTTCAGCTGATCGTGTCGGCCTGATCGGTCGGGGGACTGAGCCGCTGTACGACGGCAACGAGCTGGGCTGACAACTCGATCATCTCAGCGCTCAGTTCGTCCCGGCGTCGCTGCAGGTGGTCGACGTCGGCGCGGGCGGCGGCAAGGGCTGCCGAGGCCTGGCGTGCGGCCTGATCCTGGATGTGCTGCGCCTGTGCCGCGGCCCGCCCGAGCGTGCCCGCCACCTCGAGCTCGGCGTCCCGCCTGGCCTGCTTCCACTCCGTCTCCAGCAACTCGCGCCGGGTCTGGCCGGAGAAGTCCAGGAGGCGCATCTCGCGCTGGGCCACCTCGCGGCCGTGCTCCAGTGCCCGTGCCTGCTCGGCCTGTTGCGCGGCGAACTCGACGGCGGTCTCCTCCCGCTGCCTGGCGGCCTCTTGGGTCGCAGCGGTACGCAGTGCGCAAGCCTCCTGTTCTGCCAAGCGCACCAACTGGACCATGCGGTCACCCAGGGAGCGGAACGACGGAGTCCAGCGTTCCTGCTCGTCGCGCTGCGCCGCGAGCGCCAGGCGTTGGGCTGCGAGCTCATCGTGCTCCCAGCGCAGCTCAGCCAACTCCTGTTCCAGCGCAGCCACATGAGCGTCGACCTGCCGCGGGTCGTAACCGCGGCCAACGACCTTGAACGCAGCAGCCTCTGCCGCGACCTCGACCGGGATGCGCACCATCTCCGGACCGGCATGTTCCACCGCATCTGCCACGTCCGCCAGCATGCGCCGGCAGCCTCCCCTTGAGCGGGAGCAACGCCGCAACGGGCTATCGTGACGGGCCTCATCACGCGATCGCGCCCGGGAGTGCCCATGGGCCAGCAGGACGAACAACGCCAGCTCGAGCCGGTGCGCCGGGAGCTCTGCGATGTCGGCTGATGGCGCGGCGGCGGTGCGGTCGGCGAGCGAGGTAGAACGCAAGTACGACGTCGGCGCGACCTTAATGGTGCCTGACCTGCAGGGGATGTCGCACGTGGACTCGGTCTCTGCGAGCCAGGAGCACCTGCTGGAGGCGGTGTACTTCGACACCGCTGACCTGCGCTTGCTCGCCGCGGGTATCACCCTGCGTCATCGCTCCGGAGGCAGCGACGCGGGCTGGCACCTGAAGCTGCCGGCCGGTGACGACCGGGAGGAACTGACCGTCGACGGGGGCGCCGGTCCCGTACCGCAGGCTCTGGCCGTTCTGGTGCGGGCCTGGGTGCGCGGAGGGGCGCTGGCGCCAGTCGCCGAGTTGTCGACCCGCCGTCAGGTACAACAACTGCTCGGGCCGGCCGACAAACCCCTCGTTGAGCTCGCCGATGACCGGGTGACCGGCCGAGCGCTGCCCGAGGGCAAAGAGCTGGTGTGGCGAGAGTGGGAGGTGGAGCTGCTCGACGGTGACCGGGCTCTGCTGGATGTGATGCAGCAGCGGTTGACGGCAGCGGGCGCGGCCCGATCGACGTCCGGGTCCAAGCTCGCGCGGGTACTCGGTGGCCGGCCGGTCGTGCAGGGTGACCGGCCATGGTGGGCCGGCCGCAAAGGGAGCCGAAGCGCCGGCGCAGCGGTGCAAGCTCACCTGGCCGAGCAGGTTGCCGAGTTGGTGCGTCGCGACCCGCAGGTTCGGCGGGACGTGCCCGACGCAGTGCACAAGATGCGGGTCGCGACCCGCCGGCTACGCAGCGCCCTGGCGACGTTCCGGCCGCTGCTGGACCGGGCCCACACCGACCCCTTGCGGGTCGAGCTGCGCTGGCTGGCCGCAGGACTCGGGGCGGCGCGGGACGCCGAGGTGAAGCACGCACGGCTGCGGGCGTTGGTGGACGCCGAGCCACCCGAGCTCGTCCTCGGGCCGGTGAGGGCCAGCATCGATGAGGAGATGACCAAGCGCTACCGCACCGGCTACGCCCGGCTGATCGAGGTGCTCGACGGGGAGCGCTACCTGCGGCTACTCGACGCCCTGGACGCCCTCGTGCTCGACCCGCCCTTTCTCGATGTGGCGCACCGCGAGGCGCACGCTGTCCTGGCCCGGCTGGTGCGGCGGTCCTGGCGGCGGCTGGATCGGGCGATGGTCACCGCTACCCGCGCTCCCCTGGGACCAGCGCAGCACGAGCTGCTTCATCAAGTGCGCAAGGATGCCAAGCGAGCCCGTTACGCCGCGGAGGCGGTCGAACCGGTGTTCGGCCCGCCGGCTGACCGGTTCGCCGCCGCGATGGAACGGATGCAGGAATCACTCGGGGACTTCCACGACGGGGTGGTGACCGGAGTCGTGCTCCTCGAGCTGGGCGCAGGGCGACACGTCGCCGGTGAGAACGGCTTCAGCTTCGGCCGGCTGCACGCCCAGGAACAGCGACGGGCCGAGGAAGCCGTAGCGCGTTGGCCGCAGGCCAGGACCAAGGCGTCCCGCCGCCACCTTCGCCGGTGGTTCCAGGACTAGCACCGAACGGGCGACCGCGTTGCCCGTCGACCTGACGCCGAACCTGTCAGGGGCGCAGCTGCCGCAAGGCTCGGTTCCGGTATTCACCAGGGTCCTACCTGGTGTTCACCGCAGGGCCGCGCTGCGGTTCTCGACGTCGACCAAGGTCGAGCAGGGGGTCTGATCGAGAGGTTGGTGTCTGATGGGTTCTCATCGGCTTAGCGCGTTGTGCAGCGTGGTGGGCGTGGCGATGCTGCTTGGCGTGTCGGCGGCACCGGCTTCCGCGGCCCGTCCCAAGACCACGGGAACCGCCCGGTATGACCACGTGTTCGTGGTGGTGGAGGAGAACCACGGGTTCGCCGACGTGATCGGGAACCCAGCGGCGCCGAACCTGAACCGACTCGCCGATCAGTACGGGCTGGCCACCGACTACTCCGGGGTCGGCCACCCGAGCGAGCCGAACTATGTGGCGCTGCTCGGCGGCTCGACGTTCGGGGTGACCAACGACAATCCCTACTACCTCAACCGGGTCAACAAGCCCAGCTTGATCTCCCAGCTCGACCGGGCCCACCTCAGCTGGAAGGCCTACCTGCAGGGCCTGCCGCACCCGGGATACCAAGGGATCTGCTATCCCGCCTATTGCAACGGCACCCCGGACAAGGACCCGTTGTATGTGTCCAAGCACAACCCGGTCACCAACTTCACGACGTCGTGGAACCGGCGGGACTGGTCACGGCAGGTACCGGCGACCCAGCTGACCACCGACCTGCGCACCGGCAACGTCCCGGCCTTCAGCCTGCTGGTGCCAGATGAGTGCCACGACCAGCACGGCGACCCCCCGTACTGCGTGGACTCCGGTACCCCCGGTGACCCCCAGGACCAGCACCTCGTCGCCGCCGGTGACCGCTACCTCGGCCAGAGCGTCGCAGCAATCACCCACGCACCGATGTGGAGCCACGGCAACAACGCAGTCGTCATCATCGCCGACGAGGGCGACAGCAGCACCGCCCTGGGCGGCGGCAAGGTCGCGACCGTCGTGGTGACCAGCCACGGCCCCCGGCACGCGAAGGACCCCACCGCCTACAACCACTACTCCCTGCTCAAGACGATTCAACGCAACTTCGGCTTGGGCTGTCTGGCGCACAGCTGCGACACCGCAGTATCGGCGATGAGCCGGTTGTTCACCGTGACCGGTGCACCAGCGATGACAACCTCAACCCGGCCGGTGCCAGCGTTCCGGACCCCAACGGCCAGCCCCAACGAGCCGGTGTCCACCAGCACCAACCACGACTCCAGCGGCGGCTGGACGGTGCAACCAGCGCCGCAGCGCGGCGCCGGGGACAACAGCTACGGTTCGGTCAGCGCCGCCAACCCGCATGACATCTGGGCGGTCGGCAATTACCTGCCCGACACCCCCGGCAGCAACCCCGACGCCACGCTGTCGCTGGCCGCGCACTACGACGGGCACCGGTGGACCGCGACCCCCACCCCGAACGCCGGGGCGAACTTCACCAACCTGTTCGGGGTCGCGGCCGTGGCCGGGCAGGCCTGGGCGGTCGGGGACATCCTGAGCGCCTCCGACTCCGCCCGCAGCCTGATCGAGCACTGGGACGGATCCCGCTGGCACCTGGTCACCACGCCCAGACTGCACGGTCAGCGCGACATGCTCTTCGGCGCTGCGGCAGCCTCGGCGCACGACGTGTGGGCCGTCGGGCAGCGACAGAACACCGCCGGCAAGTTCTCCACCCTGATCGAACACTTCGACGGTCGGCGGTGGACGGTCCTACCCGCCCCCAACCCTGGCGCCAGCGGCAACTCGCTCTACGCCGTGAGCGCCGCATCCGCCCACGACGTGTGGGCGGTCGGGCAGCAAAATAGCCCAGCCGGCGACCGGCCACTCGTCGAGCACTACAACGGTCGGCGGTGGTCGACCGTTCGCACCAGCCACCAGCCCGGCACCAACGGGCTGCTGGACGCCGTCACCGCCGCCCACGGACGCGTCTGGGCCGCCGGGCAGACCGATGACGCCGCCCTCACCGGCCGCCCGCTGGTCGCACACCTCACCCACGGGCGCTTCGCCCTGGACACGCTGCACGACGTGGGGGGCGCGTTCAGCAACCTCAACGGCATCGCCATCGACGCCCACGGCAGCGTCTGGGCCAGCGGCACCGCCTTCGACCCGAATGGCACCTACGACGGCATGGCTGGTGGCGAGCAGCAGACACTGATCCTGCGCCACAACCACTCCGGCTGGCAGCGCATCGCGGCCCCCCGCCCCGGAACCGCCGACCGCGTCCTGGGGGCCATGATCGCGGTGCAGCACCAACTGGTCACCGTCGGATACTTCAAAGCCCCCCACGGACGGCAGGCACTCATCGAAACGCACAGCGTGCGGTAACCGAACCTGAAGCCAGCGCGGCCGGTACTCGTCCTGGACTTCCTTCTGCCTGGCATCCTCCAGCACCTTCAGATGCTTGGAGACGGCCTGAACCGACACGTCGTACGGCGGACGCCAACTGGCCGGCCGCCGCGTCGCCGACCGAGAGCCAGGCCACGATGTCGCCCCGACACGGCCCCCGCCGAGAACAGCCGTCGAGCCACCTGTGGGCGAATCGGTACGTGCCAGTAGCCGAACCGCGCCCGGCGACACGAGAGCGTCAGCCGGGCTGGTCTCGAAGCGCGGACAGCAACCGGGTGAGGACCGACCGAGCTGCGAGCAGATCATCGACCGTGACGTCCGAACGCTCAAGCAGCGAGCGGCGGTCATTATCGCTGTGCCGGAGCACGGCAGTGAGCGTCCTGCGTCCCGCCGGGGTGAGAACGACCAGCGGTGCGCGCGTGTGGTCAGGATTGGCACGGCGTTCTACCTGTCCGCCGTTGATCAGGTCATCCACGACGCGTTGCACGCTCTGCCGGACCAGGCCTAGACGTCGCGCGGCAGTGGCGACCGAGCGCGGCTCGTCGGACAGCACGCTCAACACGTGCCAGCGCGCGGCGGTCTGGCCGAGCCCTCGGGCCAGTGACTCGCTGGTACGCCGAGACTGACCCGCCAACTCGTACACGTCGGCGATCAGCAGCCGGTACACCTCAAGGTCCTCGTTCCGCCTCATAGGTTGCAGTGTACTGTCACATCGACACGATGCTGCAACTAGCGAAACGAGAGACGTGATGATCCTTCGGTTATGGCGCGGCTGGAGCGATCCGCAGCAGTCCCAGGCCTACGAGCAGCTGCTGATGAGCCAGATCGCACCCGCGATCCTGGACCGCGAGATCCTGGGGCTGCGGGACCTGACGGTGCTGCGCCGCCATCCGAGCGAGTTCGACCCGGCCCGCGGCGCGGAGATACTCACCATGATGACGTTCGACGAGCTGGACTCCGTCGCCGCCTTCACCGGCGGCGACCCGTCCGAATCCGTCGTGCCGGCCGCCGCACGTGGACTCCTGGCCGGCTTCGACGAGCACTCGCAGCACTACACCACGTTGACAACGTTCCCCCGCCACCGCTGACGACGCTGCCTACACGGGCTGGCGCCTCGCCCGGCTGGCCGGCGGTCGGTACAGCCACCGCCAACGAGCCGCAGACCCTTCCGTCCGTACGGCCTCGAAGCCGACCGCGCCGACGACCGGGGCGCCCGCCTTATCGTCTGATGGTGGCCACCGAGGATGACGTCCGACAGATCGCCCTCGCCTTGCCGGGCACAACCGAGCGCCCGTCGTACGGAACACCTGGGTTCCGCGTCGCGGACAGACTCTTCCTGCGCATGCACGACCAGCCGGGCGTGCTGGTCTTGTGGTGCGAAGACGAACACGCCAAACGAACACTGCTCGCCCTCGAGGGCTTGGCGTTCTTCACGACACCGCACTACGACGGACATCCCAGCGTCCTCGTTCGGCTCGACCAGGTGGAACGGCAAGCCCTCGCCGAACTCGTGCTCGAAGCGTGGCGTGCACGGGCACCTAGACGGCTGTTGACCTCGGAGCGGGACCGCCAGTAGTACCTCCGCAAGTTCCTTGGCAATGACGACGGACTAGCGCACCCTGCGCCAGATTGCCACGGTGTTGCCGTCCTGCTCGAAGATCTGGTGGAGGACGTACCCGTTGCCGTCCCGGGCGTTCAACACATCCGTCAGCCCGCTCATGCGGATCTTGCCCTTGTTGACCTCGGCCTCCCAGCGGGGACCTTGTGCGTTACCTGGCGTGATGCCGTTCCACAGGGCCATGCCCGGGACTGTACGCGGCCACGCTGCGCTGAGAGACGTGGTCCACGACGATGCTGACTTGCTCGCTGCAGACCTCGAGGGAGGGCCTGTTCGCCGATATGGGACACGGTGAGCCTGAAGGGACCGGCACAGACGACGCCGTGCACACCTGCCGATGCGCACGCACGGTCGCGCGCGGCCCCAGTCCTTCGTGACCGGTGCCCAGCCGGTGGGTGAACCCGAGGGCCGGCTAGTGCACCCGCTTCAGCCGTGCGTCGCGAACAACTTGGCCTGCTCGAGGATCAGCTCAACGGCCTTGTCCTCTTGGTCGGGCGGGTAGTCGTACTTCGCGAGAAGTCGCCGGATCTTGGCGCGCATCGCCGCGCGTACGGACTCCTTGATGTTCCAGACGATGCTCACGCTCTGTTAGACCGCACAGACGAGGTCGTGCATGTTCGGCTTGTCCTGGTGGGCGATCCCGTCCAGGGACTCATCCGACAGGACCGACAGCTCGGATGTCTCGACGCCGGCGAGGGCGTACACGTCGATGACGCGTCGGCAGTGACCGCCTCGTCGACGACCTGGCTGATCGCGGTTCCCCAGATCGACGCCCACCTTGCTGCCGGCCCGACCGGATGACGACCCGCTCGTCGTAGGAGTTGTCAGCCGCCGAAGAACCGCCGCATCGTCTGCTCGACGGTGGTCATCACGACGACGTCGACCTGGCCGATCAGATGGTGGAACCGGTACTCGCTCACGCCTCGGATGTCCTCGCATCGCGCGTAGGAGCTGGCGTCCAGTCCATTGCGAGGATCCGGATCGATCTCCACACGGGTCGGCAGGTCATGCCTCGTTCTCGTCACGGCATGACCAGGTGGAAGGCCGGCTCCGCGTAGAGGTAGGCCGTCATCGGAACGAACCCGCTCGCCATACCTAGCAGGGCGCCCAGCCCGGCCACCACGACCGCCTGCCAGGCGGCCAGCGACCGTCGCACCCGTGGCGGCGAACCCACGGCGGCAAGCGTCGCGTGATCGGCCCGGGCGTCAGCCTGCGCCAAGCCGGTGGCGATGCCGGCTTCCCCGAGGGTGATGGCGGCACTGGCCAGCAGCAGGGCGAGCAGCCTGATGCCGTAGCGGTCGCGGTAGCCCCGCTCGACGGTGAAGTTGGTGTCCGCGGTGCCGAGCTTTGCCAACTCCGCGCGCACCCGCTCCTCGGCGTTGTCGTCCGGCGGGTGCGGTACTGCACGACCACCGACTGCTCGACCAGTCGCACCCGACCTTTGTCGCCGCCCGCGACGAGATGTAGGAGTCCAGGAAGCGGCCGTTGCCGACGTCGACGTAGGCAGCCGGCACCGCCACCTGCGTCGGGGCAGGCGGACCTTGAGCCGGGTCACCGTTGACTGCGTAGTCGTTGATGTCGAGGAGGCACGCAGCTCGGGTAACGCATCGTCGACTGGGACGCCCTGATACCGCTTGAGCAAGGCCGGGCCGTCCCCGTGGCGCAGGGGAACGAGGCGAACACGCACCACGCCGTCCACGCCCCGGAGCGCGAGAGGGGCGCCCCAGAGGTTGGTGCCACTCCCCCGTCCTGACGTCGGCGACGATCGAGACCTCTGGGACGAACCCGCTAACCGGTGCCGTGGACAGAGCCGAGATCGCGGAGACCCGCAGCTAGGATTTCGGCGAGCAGTAGTGCGT
>JAABUV010006105.1_pt1 | contig 13303 bp, 15 predicted proteins | sample 5559971 | NCBI WGS metagenome assembly JAABUV01 (sample SAMN10711881, study PRJNA513362) | rock metagenome | isolation source: Antarctica rocks | place: Antarctica: Victoria Land, Knobhead nord | collected 2015-12-19
CGGGGCGCTGCACCCCCGCGGCGCGCCCGGCTGCTGCAGTGCGCCGCCGCAGCGTGCAGCGGCTGCCTGATGCTGCCAGTGCCTGCCGGCGCTGGGTCTGTGCTCAGAGAGAAAGCGGCGGTCAGGTGCGCGACTGCGCCCGCGCCCGGGTCACGCATAGGCGAGCAGCAATCCTCCGGCTCAGGCAGCCAGGGCCTAATGCAGCGCCCATGGCGGGGCGCGCAGGACGCCTACCTGGAGATCTGCCGCTGCTACAAGGCCATTGCGGCAATGCCTTCAGTGGTTGCGGATGCAGAGCGCGCGGCGGACGTCCTGCGCAAGATCTGCTGGTTCGTGGTCCTGGCGCCCACCAGCAGCGACCAGGCGCGCGCACGCCGGCGGGGTCGCTCCCCGGCGGCGTATGGAATCGTGTGTGGCGGGGCCCACCAGCAGCGGTCAGGCCTAGCGTGTGGTACTCAGCAGTGAGGGAGAGTGTATGTGGGTATGCTAAGCATGCTGGCATGGTAGTGCGCGTGCTGCGCCTACAGGCAGTGCGCGTGCTGCGCCTATGGGCATGCGGAGCGTGCAGGGTCGGCTGTTTGCTGATGCTGATGCCTGCGGAAGCACTCAGGCAACCGCGACGGCAAGCGGGATTTCAGCGAAAGCAACCTGGGGTTCAGCCGACGCTTGGCAGGAGAGCTAGGGTGACCGCAGTGCGCGGCGTCCAAGCACTGTGCTTTAAAGCGCGTCGTACCGCGCCGCATGCAGGACAGGCGCCTTCAGCTTGCCGCGCTGCTGAGCTGGGGGGCCGGCGCGCGGCCGCCAGGTGACGCTGCTGACGGACACCGCGGGCACCAAGGCGCTGGAGGACATGCCTGCGTACAAGGACCTGCTGCAGGCGTTCACCACGCGCGAGGCAGGCCGCCCGCGTCCTGCCTGCAACAGCACGCATGTTTGGTGCCAGCGTCAGCTGTGAGCCTGCCTGCAGAACCTAGTGGGGCGCTGGACGCCAGCCTGAGGTGAAGAGACCTGACTGCCACGCGAGTGTTGGTATGTGATGACGAGCCTGAAAATGCTGAGCGCGAGTGTTTGCATGGTGTGAGTCTGATAGTAACGCCGCGCAGGTGGTGTGGTGGGGCGTGTTCAGCAAGCGGTACGAGGACGAGGTGGCGGCGCAGGCAGAGGTGTTCGGCGGCGACGCCGGCGCGGCGCGCTTCAAGGCGCTGCGCCTGCGCGTCACCGAGCACAACGTGCTCGTGGTCGCCAAGTACTACTCGCGGCTGACGCTCGCGCGCCTGGCCGAGCTGCTCGACCTGCCGGTCGAAGAGGCGCGCCCGATACATGCACGCGCAGGACATTGCGTGTCGTGCCTTGTGCCCACGTGCTAGAATCACTTGCAAGAGACAGCATGTCATGCAGCGCCCCTTTTGACAAGGCGGCGTTCCAGCAGTCTCAGCCAAGCCCAATTTTGTGTGCAGCAGAAGAGATGCAGTGATAGGCGCGCTACAGTGCTTGTGCGGTGGGGTGCGGTCCAACCGCTGCGCGGGTGCGCGCTTGCAGGCGGAGGAGCGGCTGTCGGAGATGGTGGTGGCCGGCGCGGTGGCCGCCAAGATCAACCGGCCGGCCGGCGTCGTGCGCTTCGCGCCGCGCCGCGCGCCGGCGGAGCACCTCAATGGCTGGGCCGCCAACATCCGGCGCCTGCTGGAGGTCGTGGAGCGCGCCACGCAGGACATCCAGAAGGAGTCCATGGTGCACAAGGTGCCGATCGTCGCGGCGTGAAGCCCCTGACTGCCGCACACAGGCGCCTGTGTTTGTCTACGACCTGATAGCGTAGCGCGGGGTCTCGCGCGCGGCACAGGCGGAGAGGCGCTAGGGCGCCACGGAATGGCTTGAGCAATGGTGTTTACGTGTGGCGGAGCTTTGGTTCGCTAATGTGTATCATGCATGGCTGAAAGAATCTATACAGGCTGAACATGCATAGAACAGCATGTAGAACTAGCGCCTGCTGTTTGTAGCTTAGACGAGGTGCTGTGCAGCGCCCAGTTGTGCCTGACAGTGCACTATGTGCCAAGTATTGCACTGGTATGGCCTGTCGCTTCAATAGTGCTGCACGCTGTAGGCCTTGTGATGCGCCTGTTATGAGGGGCGCTGCACCCGCCTGGCACTGTCAAATGACAACTGCGCTCTATGAACCTGAATCAGGCTGATGCCATCAGCAGACATGCCAGGCAGAAACCTGTCACACGATTCCACCCGCTACTTTGCCACTGCATCGATGCTTCTGATAAGAGTGCAGGATACCTGCATATGAGGCAAACCCACCTGCATATGAGGCAAAGGCCCAAGCCAGGGACAGCATCACCATGCAAACAGTTGATGATACATTTACGGTGCTGGTTGCCGCTCTACCCATGCTCGTGCAACAAATGCCAGTGCGAGGGCAGCATACAGAGCATCCTGGGCAAGCGCCGGCGTGCCAGAGGTCAACACGTCTGCGCGCAGCAAGCAGAGGTGTGCGCAACTGCACATGGCCAGCGGGCTCGATGTCCCAGCAATGCGCCTCATGAAATGATGCAGAATCCAATTGAACAAAGCATGCAGCACGCTATTTAATGCCTGCCAACGCGGAGCTGCAAATGACGAAACATATGTGATGAGCATCATGATGGGATGTAATGCAAAGTGACATATTGAAGATCACAGCCCGGGCGGACTGCGTCTTGCACACGTCCGGCGCTGCCACAGAGGAGCGCAGATTGAACCTGATGTGATTCATGCTGCCAGACAGACGCCAGCACACCTGCGAGTGCGGCCGCCAGCAGAGCGGTTGCCAGGAACCCGTACAGATACAGCCGCTTGGGCGCTCGCTGCGCCTCGCGCGCTTCAGCGTCGCGCCGCTGCTGCGCCCGCCTGGCGGCAACCTCCTGCGCAAGGCAGCCAGGGACAGTCATAGAGGGCCCGCTGTTGCTGACAGCTTTTGGAATCGCCTCGCAACACCCGCCGTGCAGCGTCCTGTAGCAATAAACCCGAGTGACACTCACTGCAGCGTGAGGATTCTCATGTCCTACCTGCAGCCTACTGTGGTAGGCTAAATCCTTTAGCAGAAGCACAGCAGGAGCCTGATCGCGAGGATGCAGCGATAGCAACCTCTTCTGAGCCCAAACCTAACGTGTGCGGACGTAAACGCAAGGGTGTTCCCAGGCACTTGGCCATCCTTGCATTGCCAGCAGCGAGGCACGTCACTTTGCCAGATGCGCACGTCGTCGCTGGTGAGGCTGGCGCTGGCCGGTGCCTCAGACTCGCTCTGGTACAGACTCTTAAAAAAGTGCCCAGCGCTGCGGGCAGCGGCCGTCTCGCGCTCCCAGGCAGCAAAGGCAGCCCGATCAGCCTCCATGCGCTGGCGGCTCTCGCGCAGCTGCGCCTCGAACTCGTCGGCCTCGCGGTTGATGTCCGCCTGCAAGCTGCATAGGTGGTTGGTGCATGAAATCGGCGGTGGCGCGTCCGCGTGGCCCGGGAACAAGAGAGCGGTGTTCAGTGTCCTGCAGGAGACACAGCTGAGCCGTGTCCACACACAGCACCTCCATCGTATGTAAGGCAGGCAGCGGTGAGGCGCTGGCAGGCCTTCCCCGCCTCGCCGCCAAGGGCCCGGTGCCTGACCGGTGGCCGCCTGCAGCGGTGGCCAGGCACTGGCGGGTGCGCAGCGCACACGCAGGGCCTGCTCACCATCGCAGAGCCAAAGGCCAGGTCGGAGCGCGCGCGCGAGAGCTGCTCCAGCTGCTCCAGCTCCTCGCGCGCCTGCGGCCCCGTTCTGACACTTTTGTGGGTCCCGTGGAGGCTCGGGCTTGCGGCACACTGACGCAACCACAAGGAGCTGAAACAAGACAGTCTCGGCCACCACCGTGTCAGCATAGGCTCTGACACTGGCCCACCCACAAGGAGCAGGAACAGAACAGGCCCGGCCACCGCCGTGTCAGCATAGGCACGGGTGGACTCTGAACGGCAGGAGGGACAGTCAGCAGCACTGGTTCAAGCACTGCAGGCAGGTGAAGGACAGCGCGTCTGTTCCTTGACTTGGTGCAATACACGCACCTCCTCGGCGGTCAGGCGCAGCTTGGCGCCCTCCTCCGCGACCATCTGCTTGAGCTCCTCCTTGTCAATCTGCAGGCGCAGCATGTCCTCCAGCGTGTTCTGCACGCGCGCGTCGCCCGCGCCCGGGTCCGCCCGGCACACCCTGCCATGTGGCAGGGAGTCCCGGGACGCGGCGGGGCACGCCCTGAGCAGGGCTGAGCTGTGGAAGGCACCGGGCCGGACGTGCACAGCGTGCCAGACCAGTGCAGACACCATGCTGCTGCTCGATCAACGAGCCGGCGCGCCCTGCTGTCGCTGGCAAAGTCGAGCTGACCCTCTCGCTCAGACGAGGGCTAGGTTTCAACTTGAACAGTGTGCTACAAATTTGAGCTCTTGCTGCCTGACCTCTCCGCGGGCTCCTGCGAGAATTTTGTCAGCAGCCCTGCGTTGAGCAGAAAAGCGGGGCAAGCAGCAGGCGGGCAAGGCTTGTTGGCCACCTCTCCTAGGAGGCCCAGGCCAACCCAAGGCGGAGCGGGGAGGCCTGGCAGCCCGTCACTGAGGAGCGGGGTGCGTCCCCAGGGAGCATTGCCGCCCGCCACTGCCCGCGCATCCTGCTCCGACGGCCCCGGTCTGCCCATCTGCCTCCCGCCCTTGGACTGCCTGCGGCGACCAGCCGCGGCAGCTGGCCGGCCTGGCCGGGCCAGGAGCCGGCCTGCGTGCAGACGAGGCTGGCGGAGGATCCGCCACCGGGCTGGAGGCAGCCCTCTCGGTGATACTGGATGGCTGAGCTGGGGCACATGTGGCGCGGGCGAGCAGGCACTGCCGGCCATGGACCCGTCCGGGCAGGGGCCGCCGGCACACTACCATCCGCCGCCGGCCGCGGCCGGTGCGAGCTACGGCGGCGCGCCAAACGGGTGCGCGCCCGCGCGCGGCCGCTTGGCTCGGGCTGCATCTGGCGCGCCAGCGCGCTGCCCGGCTGTGCCCCACAGCCAAGAAGTCTCTTTGGTGGAGCGTGGGGCCCGCGCGCCCGGGCGCGACAGATGCGGCGCGCACGCGATGTGCAGGACCCTTCCAGCCACCGCTTGTTTGCGGCAGCATGTTGGGCTGCACGTGCACGGCGCCATCGCCGGCAGAGCCCGGCAGGTGCCAAGGCTGGCAAGCGCCGGCTGTCAGGCGCCTAACGTGACCGCCGGGAGCGCCCGGACTTAGACGGTGCACAGCGCGGGGGCGCTGTATGCTCAGCAGGGGCCGTGTGGCCTGCACGCTGCCCGACAGCGGCGCGCGTGCAGGCCGCCCTGCAGCAGCTGGCTGGTTGTTACCAGGGCTGAAGGCGGGCGCGGCGCGGACCACCCTTGGGTGCCGACAGCGGCTTGTGCGTGTTCGCCTGCGCGACGCAGGCAGCTGCTGGCGCTGGTGGCAGAAAATGAAGGGCGCGCCGCTCAAAGGCACCGGCGGCGGATATTCGGCGGGATATGTGGCAGCGCACAGCCGCGGCCCTGCGCCTGACCGCAGGCCACCCGCGCGCGCAGGGCGCTGGGCGGCGTGCTGGCCGGGCAGCCGCCGCGCGGCGCGCCCGCCAGCTACGGCGCGCAGCAGCCGTACCTGACGCCGCAGCAGATGGCGTCCGCGCAGGCGCGCCAGGCTCCCGCTTGCAGGGCCCGCCGCCGCTGCGCGTGCTGGAGTGCGAGCCTGCGTTGAGCCAGCCTCGTGCTGGTGGCACAAGCCCCCCGCACTGACCGCGCGGGCGCAGCTGCGTTCCAGCGAGTGAGCGTTCCAGCGAGCGCGCAGCATGCAGGGATACCTCTGCTGGTGGCAGGCCCTGCGTGTGAGCAGGCCTGGTGCCGCGCTGGATGGGCCGCCAGCGCCCGGCGCCCCCGCAGCATGCCCCCGCATGCCTCGCGCGCCGTGCCCAGCGCGCACCGGCGCCGGGCCTGCCGGCCGCTCCGCCACGCTCGGAGCGCTCCGCTCACGCCCGCCGGCACGCGCAGGCGCTGCAGCGCGCGCTGGAGCAGCAGCTGCAGATGCAGCAGCAGCAGGCGGCGGCGGCGGCGGCGCAGGCGCAGTTTGCGGCGCAGGCGGCCGCGCAGCCGCCGGCGGCGCCGCGCGGCGCGGGCGGCGCCGCGCCCGCCGCGCCCGCCGCGCCGCCGCTGACGCCCGCGCAGCAGCAGCAGCAAGCGGCCGCGCTGGCCGCTTACCTGGCCGCGCACCAGGCGCGCCGCGCCTGCCGGCGGCTGAGCGCACTGACCAGCGCTCTTAGCTCTGCCAGGCTGTGCCAGAGCAGGATGTGGCAGAAATGCTTATTCATGTCCCACCTGCGAATTGCCAGTGAGTTTTGCGTCCCTTTTTTGCGCCTGATTTCGAGTCTCGCGTCCGTTTGATGACTTTGAGACAGCTTAACAGTTGCGCTGTTGTCCTGGCGGCCCACCGCGTCCTGCACCGGTGGTTCTCCTGCAAGCGTGCGTCAGAGGCTACTGAAGCCGTGCAGTGACCGCATTGTGGATGGAGCAGGTCTCGTTTGTGGGCCTGGCGGCGGGCGGCGGCGGCGCGGCGGGCGGCGTGGGGCAGGGCGCGGGGTACAGCCAGGGCTTCAGCCAGGGGTTTGCAAACCCGGGCGCCGCCACGTCGCTCCTGGGCTTTGCGCCGCCGCCAGCGACGCGCACGGACGGCGGCGGCGCGGGCGCCGGCGGCGCTGCGGGCTTCATCATGTCGGCGCACGGCGGCGGCGTGCAGCTGCCGTTTGGCGGCCGCGTATTCCCGCCGCAGCCGCAGGGCGCGGCCGCGGCCGCGGCGCCGCAGCCCGGCGCCAGGTACTGCCAGGGCCTGCGATGGCGTTGCCGATGAAACGAGAAGCAGGGCTTGTGGCTGCGCATGCTTGCTGGTTTGACAGTGTGGGGTGGATGCACTGTGGTGCCGTAAGGCCTTTATATGACTTCCTGCCCTGGTCGCTGCACCCTGGCCAGATTGAGACCGCACCAGGGATGACACATGCCAGCAGGTCTGCCGCGGCGCGCAGGCCGCCGGTGCGCGCGGGCCGCGCGCGCGCGCCGCTGCTGGGCCCGGGCGGCAAGAAGCACTGCAACTGCAAGAACAGCCGCTGCCTGAAGCTGTACTGCGAGTGCTTCGCGAGCGGGCGCTACTGCGAGGGCTGCAACTGCGTGCTGTGCAACAACAACAAGGAGTCGGAGGCCGTGCGCCAGGCGGCCGTTGAGGCCATCCTGGAGCGCAACCCCAATGCGTTCCGGCCAAAGATCCAGGCGTGCGCCTGGGCGGGCGCCGCTGGGGCTATCTGATACATGGCTGCCACTCATTCATTGTCATTCTCAGCATTAGTGGGGGTGAGGAAGCGTGCAAGGGAGGGAGGGAGGATAGGCGTGCCTGACGAGTGCCAGCGTGAGAGTGGCCTGGCTGGACGCGCGGCCGGCGGGGGGCGGCGCTCGGCTGCCTTGGGTGGTGCGGCCCGGCGTGTGCCCGTCTCACGGGGCTGCTGGCCGCGCTGTTGCTGACGCGCCGCCGGCCGCGCCGGGGCCGGCAGGGCGGCGTGGAGGAGGGCTCCAGCGCGGCGCCCGCGCCGCGGCACAACAAGGGCTGCAACTGCAAGAAGAGCGGCTGCCTGAAGAAGTACTGCGAGTGCTTCCAGGCGTCCATCTACTGCTCCGACAACTGCAAGTGCATCGACTGCAAGAACTTTGAGGCGCGCGGCCGGGCCTCCCCCCTCGCCCCCCCCCTCGCCGCGCTCCACTCGTGCTCAGATGCGGACATGCAGATGTGCAACATGCCGGAGCCGCGGCGCGCGCTCGGCAGCATTGGCAGCGAGCGCGCGCTTTGGCAGGGAGCGGTGCGCATGACCCGCTGGGGTGCCAGGAGGGGCAGCGTGCGGCGCGCGCCGCGGTGTGCGTGGGCCGTGTCAGGTTGCGCGCTCGCTCGTGTTCACGCGCGCCGCGGCGGCAGGGCTCTGACGCGCGCGAGATTGTGATGAGGATGCTCATGCACGTAGGGCGAGGGTTAGAGTTAGGGCTGTGTTTAACGCGTGGGGCGCGCCTCGACGGCAGGGCTCCGATGCGCGCGAGGTGGTGATGATGACGCTCATGCACGAGCAGGCGCGGCACCAGAGCTCGCAGGCGGCCGCCGTCAACAAGCGCCCGCGGCTCGCCGACACGCTGAAGCAGGTCCGGAGCGAGCCTCCCGCACACCCGCTGCATCACACGCGCCTGTCAAGAATACCTGCATAAAACAGGCTTGGCCAAGTACGAGGTCTGGGCAAGCGCGCTTCAAAGCGTGCATGCGCGAACAGAAGCTCTCACCCCGCCTCTCCTTGCAGTGAGAAGGCGCAGGTTCCAGCGCCGCGTGCCGCCCGTGGCGCAGGAGCGCGAGGCGGCCGGGCGCATGGGCGCCTCGCCGTCGCCTGCCGCGCAGGCCGCGCCGCCGCTGCTGCCGCCGCTCGCCGGCCTCTTCCCGGGCGCAGAGCCTGCGCCGGGCGACCTGCCGGGCGCCCCCGTTCCCCTCGCGCTCGGCCCGGCGGGCATGGCCGGCGAGGCCGGCGAGGCCGGCGCGGGCGGCGGCGGCGGCGGCGACGGCGGCGGCGGCGGCGGCGGCGCCTGGGGCGGCTCGGGCCTGCAGCCGATCCTGGCGCAGTACCGCAGCGGCGACGCGCTGCCGGGCGGCGCGGGCGGCGACGGCGGCGGCGCGCCGCAGGGCGTTGCGCGGCCGCGCCGCATGCTGAGCGAGACGCTCCACGAGGTGCGCACGGCATCCTTTCGGCGCGCGCAGCCGCGCCCCTGCGCGCGCGGGCCGGCGCGTCAGGCGCCTCGCCGAAGGGTAGGGCTAGGTGGGCGGCGCGCCAATCGTCCTGCGGGACAGCGCGCCGCACGCCCCGACTTGGATTGCGTGGAGCACTTGGGTCGAGCAGGCGCTTGCGGTGAGGGGTCGCGGACGCCAGGGGGGCGCGTGGCAGCCGGCCTCACCATGCGGCGACGACCTGACCGCGGCGCGGCGCGCGCGCGCAGATGGTGAAGCGCGGCGGCCTGGAGGAGATGTGCCACCTGCTCGTGCTGGTGGCGCGCGAGGAGGAGGCGCGCCTGGCGAACGCGCCCGAGCTGCCCGGCCTGGCGCCCGCCGACGCGGACGCGCCGGATCTGGGCGGCGCCCCGCGCGCCGGTGCGCCGCGGCGGCCGTCCGCCCGCCCTGCCCCGCCCTCGCCGGGCCGGAGCCTGCGGGCGCCCGGCGACGCCGCGGCCTGGTTCTCGCGCCAACCCTGCACGTAGCGCGGCATTTGCAAACAGGACAGCCCTGGCTTCAGAGGCCCGGGGGCTCAGCATCTTTGGCCCTGCATGCAGCGCAAGTGCCGCCCGGATGTGCTGGCCTGCACAGGCGAGCAGGTGCGGCCCTGCGCCATGCCCACCCTGCGCGCCGAGGCCTCCGGTCTCGCACGCACCGGGGGCCCGCGACGCTGCCGCGCCCTGGTCTCCAGACTGCCGGCGGCGGCCCTACCCTATGCCCTTACCCTGACCGTCTTTCCTGCGGCGCGCAGACGGGCTGTCGGAGCTGTACGAGGCGCAGGAGCGCGCGGTGCTGCAGGAGTACCAGTCCATCTTGCGCAAGATCCTGGAGCGCGTGGACAAGAAGACGGTGGACGGCGGCGGCGGCGGCGGAGACGGCGGCGGCGCGCACCCCGCGCCAGGCGCGGCCCCGTGCGCGCGCCGCAGCAGGCGGCGGGCGCCTTCATGGTGTTGCGCAGTTGACTTGGGCGCCGGCGGGCAGCAGCCAGGCGCGGCTGTCCCGCGACGGCGGTGCCACGGCGGCGCGGCGCGGCTGCCCTGTGCCGGAGCTTGCTGCATCCAAGGCCGGGCCGTGACCTCATGCTGTGTGGGAGGCTGCACGGATTTCAGGCAGTCACGTTGCGACAGAGGTTCCCTACCGTGCGCCCTGTGTGCGATGTAGTGCCCCGCGCGCAGGCGAGGAGCAGCGCGCGGACCAGCCGCGCGCAGGCGGCGCCACGGCAGGGGGTGAGCAGCTGCCCGCGGGCGGCGGCGCGCCCGATTTGGGCCAGCTGCCGGCGGGCGCGGACGGCGCCGCGGTCGTGCCGCAGCTGTGGCCGCAGCGGCCGCCCTCGGCGGGGCGCGTCAACTACCCCAGTGCGTGCCCGCAGCCCCGCCTCGGAACAGTTGCGGGGGGTGAAACTAGGCGGCCTGTCCAACGACCTGTCAATCGCATTGTGCTGTGGCCTGGTGCATCAAATGCTCCCTGTCGCGGTGGGCCCGCAGCCGCGCTGTGTGTGACTCGCCCGCCGGTGCGCGCGCGCAGACTGGCCGTCTGCGTCGCCGCCCGCTCTGCCGGGCGCGCGTGCGCGCGAGTATGCGGCCGCGCTGGGGCAGACCGCGCACGCCGCGCTGCAAAACGCGAGCACGTTCGCCGCAGGGCCGATGTGAGCTGCGTGCCGCGCGGCGGTGGCCGCGGCGCCGCGGCTGCCGGCCAGACCCCAGCCATGCGCTGCGCGGCGCCCGAGCGCTGCGCGCAAGGGGTTTGTCAATCTTGCGCGTGCGCTCTCGAGCTGCGCGCGCCAGCGTTTGGTGACGCGCTGCAAAGCTGCGTGCGCGCAGCAGAAATCTCCAGTGCTCGCTGAGCCGGAGCGCGCTGCTGCAGAGCAGTGTGGGGCACGCCTGACTAGACCCGCTGGGCTCGTAGCGTCCCGCGCTGCAAACAAGCACCGCGGCTGGTGCATGCAGGCATGAGGCAGCAGTCGTGAGCACGCCGGCTGCCCTGAACAATGAGGCTGACCATAACACGGTGAGGCTGAGCGGGCCAGTCTGCGCTCAAAGAGTGCTCCACACGGAGGAGCGCATCTGGGCTGGGCTGGGATCATGGGACTTTTCTTCATTGTCACGTGCGTCCGGGCGCGGGACCATAGAGTGGAGCCTGCACCCTAAGCCTGTGCCTGTGCTGTGTGAGCTGCGCGCACACGCGAGGGCGACACAATGTGTGGGGGCCCGCACGCCGCAAAGTGCTGCTGTTTGTGCTTATGTGCTGCCCTCCCCCCCACCCCCCTGCGCTATCTTCTCCCGTCGCCCCGTCCTGCGTGTTCAGCTGCACATCTTAATCCAGCATAAAGCGTGCTGAGTGCCGCTGCGAGCGCGCGCCGCGAGCAATTCACCAGGGCCAGGAGCACGCTGTCTGCTGTTGCTCATTTGCGCCTGTAACAGCAAACGCACGATTCCACATGCTGGCACGGCTGTGACGCCTAGAACCCTGTCCTCTTTGCACACTCAGCACTTTGTTGTCACTGCGCATTGCACACGGTTGACGCAAAGCAGTTCTGGACAAGCAACGTCTCCTGCAGACATTGCCTACAACTCTAGGCTGCACGCCAGCGATACCCGGAGCGGGTGTGGGGACCAGCGGCCTTCTGTCACGCCCGCAACCCCCAGCTGAATGCGCTCGGCTGCGCGGGCGGGGCCCGTGGGCGGCCCGCAGCAGCGGCCGCCGCTGGCGATGCGGCTCTCCCGGGCGCATGGAATTGGAGTCCGACAGTGCAGCTCCAGGGAGCCCCACAGCCACAAGGCATGATACCACCACACCCCCGGCCCCAGCAAGTGGGCGCCAACTGCGCACTCACGAGGTGCGGCCGCGCCCGCGGCCCCGGCCGCCCGGCCGCGCGCCCAGGGTCACGAGCCCGGCGCCAGGAAATGCACCACCGGCGCGCCCGGCTGCGCGCCGGCCAGCTGCGGCCGCCCGGCGGCCGCCGCCGCCTCCGCCGACGCGCCGCGCACCTCCAGCGCGTCCAGGCCCAGCACGCGCAGCAGGTAGCCGCGATTCTCGGCCACCAGCTCGGCCTCCGAGAAGGGCAGCGCGGTCGCCAGCAGCTGCGCGCGCGCGCGCGGGCGCCGCTGAGCAACGCCGGCCGCTGCAGGGCATGTGCCGCGTGCGACAAGCTTGCAGCGCTGGTGGGAGAGCTGTCGGCCTCGCGCGATGTAGTGCTCGGCCGCTGCTGGTGAATATGAAAGAGCCACATGTGTCCGCTGCCACCTTGTGCGCCGTCGCCGCACGATGGGCCTGAAGGGTGCGCCCCGCCGCCCCGCTCTGGAGGGCACCCAAGTGCTTGATACACCATACCCGCGGAGCACTGCAGCAACGGCCGGGCCTCTCACCTGAGGGCCGCCCTCGACCGCGTCGGCCATCCGCGCGCGCGCAAAGGGCAGCACCAGCTGCTTGAGCGCCTTGTCAGACAGCTTGCCCGTCGCGCCGCTGGCCCGCACAGCCTCCAGCAGCTGCCGCACGAGCGCAGGGCTCAGCGGGCGCGTCCGCGGGCATGCGGGGCCTGAGTGCCAGACCTAGCGTACATCCTGGACAGCTGGCAGCAGGGGCTGACGTGCCTGGCCAGGGCTTACCAATAGAGGTCCCAGGCTCACAGCAGCATTTCGCAGATGACAGATGGCTTTGCCGCGCCCGACCTGGTCTTTATACGTCCCCAGTTCCCCAGCCCGAGCCCAGGCCGCAGAGACAATGACCTGCTGGAGGGTTGCGGCGGGCCTGGCTGGCGGTCTCGGGCGCGAATGAACGCGCGTCGGCGTCAAAGCGCGACGCCAGGAAGCGCAGTGCGGCCTCCTGCCAGGCGCCGTACCGCTCGGCGACGTACAGCTCGGCGTGCGTGACCTGCGGTGCAACCGGCGTCAGCGGCGGGCCGCGGGTTAAGGTAGGGTAAGGTTGGGGTGCTGAAGTATGACTGGCTACCCAACGCCGTATGATTGCAGGCCTCTGCGGGCGCGGCGGGCGCGCAGCCAGGCAGGCTGTGCGCGCGCTCGCGCGGGCCGCCGCGACCCTGGCTCAGGAGCGGGCGCCGGCATGCGGGCGCGCGCTCGGCTGTGTGTGCCACTAGTGCGGGCTGAAACCTGACACACGAGGTCTGCATGGCACTGCTGCTTGACAGTATCACTCCACGTACGCAGCAGAAGACTGCGCCTGTGCCCGGCCGCACCTTTGGCGGGGTGACGGCCGGCGTGGTGTCACCTTTCCGCCGCTTCGGCGGCGCTTGCGCCTTGCTGTGCTCGGAGCGGATCTGGACGCGCCGCCCACGCACTTAGGCGCGCGCCGCTTTCTGCTGCCATATGCGATACCGCGCCAGCAGGCAAAGACTGACCCGCGCTGTTGGCCGCGCCTCAGTGCAGCGGCAGTTATCCTATGCGTGCCTGCATGTGTGGGCGCACATGCTATCTTGCATGCGGGGACAGCCACACATGCGCGCGACCCCGGTAGCGGCGCCAAG